>Ga0308169_10003152_pt1 | contig 16336 bp, 16 predicted proteins | sample PhyBR1_2_FD_202139 | JGI IMG/M metagenome (GOLD analysis project Ga0308169, IMG submission 202139) | Phyllosphere microbial communities from UC Gill Tract Community Farm, Albany, California, United States - DLSLSB.R1 | ecosystem: Host-associated > Plants > Phyllosphere > Unclassified | place... | reverse complement strand
CGGCCTCACCCGCGAGGTGTATATGAACGCCCGCCATGGGCCCTCGGCGGGCTCGGCAGCGGATTGGCTATGGGAAATCGGTCACTATCGGCGGATCGGTTCCACCCAGCTCATACCGCCTCGCCGCAAAAGCCCGCCGTTTCCACCCCAGACGAGGTCGGGTCACAACGGTCTGCCTACTCCCCCGACTCTGACTCGCCTGCCAATGCAAACTCCAGCGCCACCGCTGGAAGCTCAGCACCGAGCAATGCTGGTCTCGCGGCCACGCCCATCGGCATGAGTTGCCGCAACTGCGGGACCAGCACGACGCCGTTGTGGCGGCGCGATGAGGAGGGCCGCCCACAGTGCAACGCGTGTGGTACGTACTAGTACATGGCGCCCATGGCATCGCTAATCGCAGGCCTCTATCACAAGCTACACGGCGTTCCCCGTCCCGTCGCGATGAAGAAAACAGTCATCAAGCGGCGGAAGCGAGTCCCCGCTGTCGGTGCCCAGGGCACAACGACTCGAGCGGGCTCCTCGGCCGCTACGCCCGAGCGTCAATCCCCCGCCGACCCACCTATCCCCATGCCGCCTACACCTGCCACCGCCACCGCCTCGTCCAATCCCTCGCCGAGCCCCTTTGATCGGCACGGCTTCCCGCAGGCCGGCGCTCGTCAGCCCACCACGGCCTTGCCCGACCCGCTCGGCCTTCGACGAGAGCCTTCGCTCAACCGCTCCGTGCCCCTCAACCTTAACCCGTCGTCCGAGCGTAAGAAGCCATGGTGGGTCGAGGATCGCCGAGAGACGCCGAAATCACGCGAGGATATCGAACGGGAGGCGGCCAATGCCCAGGCGCGCCACTCCGGCGGCCGAGAACATCGCGAGCGCGAAGGGGTGAGTCGAGTATTCGCGCATCACTCTTGCATCACTCTCAAACGTGTTTCCCCTGCTACATCCACCCCTCATGACGTGTACAATTGGACGTGTACAATTGGCCTCACCTTTCACCCCTCCTCCACTCGGCCGGGACTCGTTACGCGAAGGAAGTCCTTCGTTATCGGCGCGAGCCGATGCGTGGAGGGTTCACCAGCACCTTTGTCCTGCCTTCCTCCGCCGCATTCGCGATTGCATAGGCCTTCTCCTCCTTTCTGCTCGAGTCCCCTTTGGCCGGGGACCGGCGATCGACACCGGTCCCGGTGGCGTAGATTACCCTTTGTCTGGCTAGCGCGAAAGCCATCCACCTCTCGTGAGGGCGCGTGGTGCATATCTCTGGCCTCTACCCTCGTCTTTGTCCCCACTCCATCTTTCACCTTTGATGGTGCTTTCCACACCATGACAGAGAGCATTCCCCTGCCTCCCAGATTTACACCGTCGCATGCGCCTGGTAGTGGCATCCCGAGGAACATTTCGCTGATACGTGCTCCTCCTGCCAATACCATACCTCTACCACGCCGCATCACGTCTCCCGAAATCCACACCCGTTCCGCGACGATCGTCGCACCCTCGACAATCACCGACCGACGATACTCTGCCCCACCACAGATTGCGCACGCGCATCAAATTGCCGCGGAGACGCTGCTCACGATGGCGCCGACCGCTGGCGCGGCGACTTCGCCCGAGAAGCGAGCGGAAGGCCATGCCGGACTGCCTGGGTCGTCCTCCACAACGGCTGCGCATAACGGAGCGGCATCTACACATTCCACGACGGGTACGGGTGCGACGTCCGTAAATGGTCCTGGCGGACGAGTCACCCCCGGTCTGGACGACCCGCGCGACCACCGCGGCCTCAAGCGTAAAAACGAGGAGGATGAACATGCCCGACCCCGGCCTGGTGGCGTACTGGGCATCAGCGGTCTCGAGAAGGACAAGAAGGACTCGCCGCACTCGTTCACCCGTTCTCCGCTTACAAGCCACGACAAGCCCGCCAGCGCGACGTCAACTCCGGTCAGCGGGGGCATGAATCTCCCGCCTCGGGCCGGCGCAGGTGCCAACACCAACGCGTCGAGCATCCTCGGCTCGGCGGGGGCATCGGCTGGTCCGCCCCGATACTCCATCTACGGCCCCACCGCGCGTGATTCGCTCGTCAACTCGCCTTGGGCGGCCTTGTCTCAGCGATACAACTCGCTCGGGCTCAGGCGGGATCTGTCCCCGGCTGTATCTACCGCCAAACCCGCTGCGTCTTCGGCGCTCTCGCCTCCTCGTCGCGCCTCGCCCGACTCGCACGCCCAACACGGCGCACACGCTCACGGTCTGGCGGGCAGCAACTCCAGCGCGGCTCCGGCGGGAGCCGGACCTGGAGCTGCCCCGGCTTCGAGGCTTTACCCTGGCGGAGCACCTGCTGGGTCGAGCGCCTCCGCTACGAACTACTCGCACTATGCGATGGGCCGCCGCGAGCTGCAGGAGCACAGAGAGCAGCTTCGAGAGGGAAAGCGGTGGTTGGAGGGTATGTTGATCAAGACGGAGAAGATGATTCATATGGTGGAGAACAAGATGGCGCTCGCTCCGAACGATACGGCCTTGGGTGGAAATGGTCTGCTCGGCACCGGTTCTGGCTCAACTTCGGCGGCTGCGTCGACAAATGCAGCCGGGGCCGGGAAGCACTCTGACGATTGGGAATTCGAGGAGCGCGAGCGTGCGAGGCAGAAGGAGATTGAGCGTCTGGAGGCTGAGCGGGAGCGCGACCGGGCGGAGAGGGATAAACGCGAGAGAGAGCGAAATGAGCGGGACAGGATCGACCGCGAGCGCGCGGAGAGGGAGCGCATCGAGAGGGATCGGCTGGACCGAGACAGGCTGGACCGAGACCATGGGATCGGTATGGGCAGCTTCTTCGCGGGGAGAGATAGGACCATCGCTGCGTTGACGCGGGACCGCGAGCGCGAGAGGGAGAGAGAACGGGAGAAGGAGCGCGAGCGGACCGAGGCGGAGAGGAACCGGGACTTCCTGCTTGCCAGCCGGCGCGTCACCGCCATCAGCCCTAACGGCCGCGAGAGGCCCACGCCTGGCGCGGTTCCCGCGGGTTCGAGCGGCGCCAAGGACGGCTCGACCAACGGTGCCAGCTCGAATGGCGCGGCGACTTCCGGGTCTGGTGCTGGAGCGGGATCTGGCGCGGGAGCCGGAGCCGGCACTGGAACCGGCGCGGGAGTGTCGGCCGCTGAGAGGAAGATCGGCGGATGGGATGGCGAGCCCGTCATGGGTGGTTCGGCGCTTTCGAGAAGGGACCAGGGGTTGAGGATGGGCCGAGGCCTGTGGGGTTTTGACGTTAGGGGCTAGCGCGCCCGGGCAGCGCTGTGGACAAGTGGATGTGCGAGGAAGGCAAGGGACAGAGGGAGAGCGCAGGTTATACACGTAATGGACGCATGAGATTGGCACATTGACACACCTCTTTACATGTATGACCTGTATGTGTGTTTAGTGGAATCGGGCACTGCCATGGATGGGATAGAGAGGGGGAGTTGAGTGGTGGCTGGTGGCAAAGTGCCACACTGCCCCTCTGACGCAAATTGCCGCCACGTTGCGGCTCGTCGGCGGTCGCTCGACTTTGTGTTGACTTTACAGCTGCCTCCTATATCGTCTCCTCGGTCATTACTGCTGCGCATCCTCGTATCCTTACCTGCCTCTGGCTCGAGAACGAGAGGTCAAACACGTCACGATGGTGAGTGCACGGACGGTGGGGAACGGGATGGACCAAGGCAGATGGTACGGGAAGGACGGGGCAGTCGAAGGATTCTCGTTGTTGGAGGAGAGATGTCGAATCGATACCGGGCGCTGTCGCAAACGCGCGAGATAGGCTTGAGCCACTCGCAGGACGTACGAGAGTGGATGTGGTCGACGAGGAGGAGGAAAGCTCGAGGACGGTCGCGTCTCATGCAGGACAGAAGGGGCTATGAGGAATGCCGGAACAATGCTAACCACATATCTCCTTGCGTCATGCTCAATCGCCGCATTCTCTCATACCAACAGCCTCGTAAGCCCGCGACTGTATCCGCATGCGCGAACCGAGTTGACACCAGCCCCCAAAGCCAAGCACTCGAAGATGGTCACCCTCGTCAACTACCGTCTGAAAGTGACATTGTGGGTGTTGCGCGTTTGAGGAAGCGCGAGGACGTCGGCAGGGAAGGAGCACGCGGGCAGCGCTAACAGCAGAAACGATGGACGGTCGCTTGTGGGACAGATGCTGGCGTATGATAAGCACATGAACTTTGTTCTGGCGGAGTGCGAGGAGTTTAGGACGGTCAAGGTAGGTTTCTGTTCGATCGTCCATCGCGGGTGAAGCCGCTTCACCACCGTCTTGTGATAGCTGGCTGCATCATTCCCCACCACTGCCGCCGCCCCGTCCCGTAACGCTTCTTCAAGCTTCTCCGCATCCCCCGTCCTGTCCTGCAGGCCGCTGCTCAAGTACACGCTGAACCCAGTCGAAAAAGGCCAAGACAGACTCAACAGACCCGGCTCCCACCGTGCAACAAAAACGAACCCTCGGCCTCGTCATCCTCCGCGGCGAGACCATCGTCTCTGTGCAAGTGGAGGGTCCTCCACCCGTAGTCGGCGAATCGAAGGGTCTGGCACCGGGCCCAGGACAAGGAGTCGCAGCTGGACGAGGAATGGGACTGGGAGCGGGCGCACCGGGCGCGATGGCCGCAAGGCCCATGGCGTACGCGAGGCCGCCACCTGGGTTCCCCGGTGGTATGCCCCCCGGTATGCCGCCAGCAGGCATGCCGCCTGGGTTCCCGGGAGGAATGCCGCCGGGGATGCCGCCTGGGTAAGTTACTTGTCCTTCTGACTTGCAATGAGAAGGGAAATAGGAGGCCAAGATTGGAAAGTGGTGTTGCGGGTGGTTTGTCGGGCGCGAATGCGACGCCACGCCCGAGGAGAAGAAGCGGGAGAGGGCGTGGGCAGTGCCCGGGACCTGGGGAAACACCGGCCTTGTGGATGGCGGAGGAAGGGGGAGAAATCATGCGGTCTTGCTCCGTCCGGACATTGCTAACAACAGTATGCCGCCCGGCTTCAGGCCGCCTGGCTTCCCCGGAGCGCCTCCACCCGGTTTCCCGCCTGCGGGCATGCCCCCAGGGTGAGCCGGATCTAGAGTCGCTGTAGACTCGGGCTAACAACAGCTTCCCGCCACGGATGTAATAGTCTGCGCGTTGTAGAACGGTATAGCCGAAGATGGGGACGAGGGGGAAATCACGTGAAGAAGAGGCGCCCGCGGCTTTGATGAGTAGGGATGGCTGGGCGCAATGAAAAGCCACAAGAAGAGGTTGGCCGATCGAGTGGCGTTTAGCGCATGATTCTCGCGTTTCTGGTTTCCCGACATGCATCCATAAATCTGTATACGACTGACGCGACCGACGTACTCATTGACCGTGTCGACTTCAGGGACCAGATCCAGGCTTAGCGGTCGGGGCGCGAAACGGGGCGAATCGATGGCTGGACGGGGAACGTGCGGGAGTTAACGCCTAGCTTGGCGACAAGCAAGCAAGATAGCAAGCTTTAAAAAGCTTTCCTCAAGCGCCAAGCAAGCAAGATAGCAAGCTTTAAAAAGCTTTCCTCAAGCGCCAAGCAAGCAAGATAGCAAGCTTTAAAAAGCTTTCCTCAAGCGCGTATCTTTTGAAACTCGACGCTATTCCTTGACTTTCAGCGGAGACACTCATCCGCTCTCTCGAACACGGTGGACCCGATAGAGCTCACTCCGGTGATCGAGGCTCCCAGCGCAGCATCATGGGAGGAAACGCCCTCGGCCCAGCCGTCCGCCTCACTACGACTCAACACGCCGCCTTGGAGAGGTATTGCCGACAGAAGCTGAGCGGACATTTCGAGGTCATGGCTTCTCTGGCGTATCTGCGCTCGAAGGAGATGCACGGGGACCTGGACCTGATCTGCGGATGGGAGGGGTGCGAGGTGGGCAAGTTTGAAAAGGGGCTTTGCCCGGAACGCGTTCAGAAGGTGACGAGGCGGTCTGGGTCCGAGCGCGAGGCGAAGGATCGAGCGGGCGTGGAATTCCACGTGTCGCGAGAGGAAGCGGGGCAGGACACCGGGCGAAAGTCGATCCAAACGGGATCGCTGGACGCCGGGGAGCGTGGAGCGGCAAAAGTACCGAACAAGGTGGGAGGGAAGAGCGACGCACGAGGCAGGGGGGCGACCGTGCGCGAGATGACTCTGCCGGATCTGCTACAGAGTGCGGTGCGCGCTTTGGGCGGGACAGGTTGGAAGAGCAGAAGCAACGAGGTCCAAGTGGCGAACGTCGCGGTGCCTGTGGCGGTGTTCAACGATGTCCGAGCGGACAAGGCGAGCGCGCTGGCAAGCTCTGGACGGATCGACGAGGCGGAATCGATAAGCGAGGGCTGGGAGGCGACTGTAAGAGAGCTCGGATGCAAAACGGGCACCACGCAGCAAGACAGGCACCGCGTGTTGGAGCGGGTGAGCACTGACCTATTTTGTCGCGAGACGAATGATATACTCACTTCACAGGACGAGACAGGAGACCTCGAAGTGAGCGAGTCGAGGGCCTTGGCGGTGCACGTGCGCTGACTGCGCAGCCATTTTACCAAGTCGACCTCATCCTCACACCGCCCATCGCGCTTCCCTGGACGCAGTTCATCCTATCCTACGGGGGGGTTATCATGATCCTCGGCGCGGCCGTGTGGATGCTTACGCCGCAAATCGTCATTCACGCGACGCACGTGGGCTCAAACTGGGTCGCGTACCCGACTTATCCGCCGATCCGCGTCCTGCTATGCCTCCACCCCGAGGAGATTTGCGAATGGCTCGACCTCGATTTCGCGCGCTGGCGGCGGGGCTTCGACACGATGGAGGATGTGTACAGGTGGATCGTTGGTGGCGCGGGAGTCCTCAATGCCGCGTGGCGGAAGATACAGCGCAGGGACCCGCTCGTGGGCCGATGTGGAGGGTCGGGGAAGAGACGAAATATCGCGTGGAAGGCTTTCTGCACGTGGATCGAGGAGGGCGATTTGGAGTTTGACGAGACGACCGAGGAACACGAGGAGTGCGGCAGGAGGAATAAGGTGTCGCCCGGTCAGGTGAATGTCGACCCCGACAGGCCAAATGTGATCCATGGGCTGCTGGAAAGGGCACTGGACAGGTGGGGAAAGCGAGACGTGATGGAACAAGCGTGGGAAAGGCAGAGAAAGTGGGTGCGTCTGGCGTGGAATCGCAAACGGGCGAAAGAATGGGCAAGAGAACGGAAAGAGTTGGCCAAAGTGGCAGGGGGGTGGATGAGTCTACTGGGTGTCCAGGACAATCAGCCTTTGGAGCTGAAGGGTGGAGGGTGCACATGAGGGAGAAGTGGGGAGGGTGGAAGGAACACTGGGTGACGGGCAGTAGAGGGTCTGGCTTCGTGGTATTGTTGATCTCGCGATCAGATCTCGAAACAACCCGATGCATCGTCGGTAGTACTTGTGATATATGCCTTCACAGATCTCGGTCGGCCTTCCCGGAGCGGTCGGTAAGGCCAGGTGTACAAGCCAATGGAGTCCGGGCCTTGTCAACGGCTCGGGAAGTCCCCTCGTTGCCCCGTTAGCCCACCACTGATGGAAGCTGGTCGGCGCAGGGCGAACGGAAGTGATTGACCGGACTGTTACGGCTACGAGCTGGACTCAGGTACTTGGAAGCGGCCAAGACCAGGCGCGGTTAGCGAGCGTGTGGACACGCAGAAGATTCATACACACTCGGTCGGGTGGCAACTGCGTGCTTAGGGACGGACGATTGTGTAAGCTGAGCATGGGCGGTCTCTCCGACTCGCTAATGGATATCAGCGGTCATGGCGGAAGGGGGGGTGGCTGAGACGAGCAGGCCATCCTCTAACCGAGCCAGATAGAGTCGGAGTGCGAGTCCGGAGTCTCGGTGCATTTTCGCTATGGCCAACATCACCAATGGGTCAGATCTCGTGTGCTGCTGAGTATCCAACTCCAGATTTACACACTCCAGAAGTGTGACGTTACGCTGACTGGTGGATCGGACTGCGAAGATCTGGGAAGATACACCATCGAGGACTGCACAACCCCAGAGTGGCGATGCCATTTGCGGGTGATTCTCGAACTCCAATGCATTGAGCGAGCGGGACCGAGTTCGTAAACACATTCACACTCTGCCGGCTCTTGGTCTCACACATTATGCACTTTCTCACGCTACACTCCTCCATAGGTCGTCCCATGTCGGGTACGGGAGGGCGTCGAACCGATTCGAGCGGTTCTGCTCACACGTGTCCTCGTCTCGAGACGAGCCTCTTTCGCTGATTCAGAAGACACAACAACTGCAGGCTCTCTGTCCACATCTTGGTCCACAGAATCACCCGAATCAGCACCACGCTTTCGTTTTGTACGGCGTCCCCCGACTTGGGACTCAGGCGAGCGGATAGGAACATGAGCGCGAGCGAGCGAGGTTGAGGGAACAGAGTCTCGTTCGGCGGTGCGTCTGGCGCCAGCCACTGTCGGGCTGTCAGGCAGGAGGGCGGAAGCGCGTGCTGGCGCGAATCGCACTGTGATATACTGCTCCGATTGGCCTGTCTGCCCTTGCGGCGATGGCGCTTCGGAGTCGAGCGAAGAGGTGACGGCAACTTTGGTCCCGGAGCGATCTGGATGCTCAGGCCCCGCTGGGGCCTCGTCAGAGCCAGACTGCGGGTCCTCGGAGTCATCGCTGTACTCTCCCCGCAGGACGGCAAAACCTCTGCAGTCCACGACTCTGAACTCCGGAGACGTGCGTGGGCGTGGGTCTGACCCCATCCAGGTTTCAGAGGGTTGATTACTGCCTGCCGAGGTGATTTCATGGACCTCCTGCCGGGTTGAATTGTCTCTGTTTTGGTGTGAGTCTTCAACTCCTGTCTCGGAAATCTGAGCTTCATTCCCAGTGAGAGGCGTGCTTAGTAGGCCAAGCATAGAAATACGCTTGCAACCGTCGTCCGACATGTTGATGGCAAGTGATTGGACGTTTGCAGTAGAAGTAGAGTCGATGCAGTGGCCAAGTGGGCTCTACGCGATGAGCATGAGCATGACTCGCTGCGCAGTCGCCCTCCTTTGGGGAGCGATCGGATCCCTCGCTTAAGAACACAATTTGAGACGGGCAATGTGGACAGCGCTGCACGGTGCTCGGTGCACTCCACATGCGCCACAGGACGCACCCGCCAGTAAACGGAGATGCGAGAAGGTCCCGCAGCCGGACGTCCCGTCCTCTGACCACTGTCAACGGCAGGACAACAGCCTGGCATAGGCGCAAACCGCATGTACATGGTGCGGATGTGACCAGGTAGTAGAAGAGGGAAATGTTGCCCAAAGCGCCAGGTGTAAAGCAGAGGAAGCCTTGATCACGGATGGAGGGTGTTTCGAACGGGCCGCAGGATACCTGACGGTCGGTGGACGCACGAGAGGATGGCGGGTGTGTCTCAGATTGGGCTCAGAGGTCCGACTCGTATTCACACATGCATCACTCCTCGCCCGCTGGCAGATTCACTTCCACACCGTCAGCAGACATCACACTCCACCAGAGCTCACACAATCGCCTCATATTCCCTTCGCTTCGGACCGATCACTCCGAGAGAACGACGTGCGCGCCTCGGCTGAGATCTCGGTTGAGCTCACTTGGAGCTTCAAGAAAGGCAGCACCAGCTTCCACGCTTCGAGGAGTTCACTTTCTGCTCCGAGCCCTTCGTCGAGTATTCCTCTCGAAGCGTGTCGTAGAGCTCAGAACACTTCCACCCCGCGTCGTGCCTTTCCGACTCGGTTGTGGCTTGCTCGTAAGCCATCGTCGTCTCCGCGATTTGGGTTCTCTCTGCAGCGGTGACCCACTTTTTCCTCTTATTCAGCTCCTCGGGCCAATGACCCGGCTCAACCCAAAAGCCCTGTGGTCCCTTGCTGGCTGCCGATGATGAGTTCATGATTCGATGTGCTTGTGTGCGGTACGTTCGAAGAGTCCAACGGGAACTGCGTGGTCTTTCGCCCCTGTCATATATGGGGGGAGCGCGCCTCTCCCTCTTGTGGCCTTCCTTGCCTCGTGCCAAAAAGGGCCTGCGAAGAAGTTCGGCACATGGACCTTTCATCAGGGTGGAGCTTTACCTGACACGCGTATCAGAGACGAAGTCCTCGCGCCGCCGAGTCGGGCAGACATGCATGCGCTTGTGAGCCGCATCAGTCTCGACACACCTGGCAGAGACTTACCAATCGGTCGTCAGGTCACACTCTGCCATGATATCGTCACCTAGTGTCACAAGCATCGAGCATGCCACTTATTACAGGTGGCTGCGGAAGAGGTTCAGAGACGCAAGCAGAAAGCGTTCGGCCGTCTGTCGAACGCGAAATGCGATACACGGCCGAGGCCCCCCCTTCCGCGCTTGTCACCAGCGTTGCGGGCTCGACGAAGGGCATTCCGCAATCGATTATGCATCGTCAAAATACTATATGATCGTCATGTCATGCGCATCTTCCTTCATTCCATCCATGAAACATCGTCGTCGTCCATGCACAAAGCACCCAAGATGCGAGCCCCTTGATCGTCCCTTTCCCACCCATTATAACATTCACAGGCCCCTGCTCTCCGCCCGCTTCAAGCCCTCCTTGCTATATCCCCTCCCAAGAACCCCCTCCTCCTCGAAACTCCTCACCATATCCCTCACACTCGGGCTCTCATTCTTCCTGCCAACTATCCCGACTGGCGCCGTCGATCCCGCCTGTTTCGGAGTGTCGAACAACGCCTGCAGGGCGCTGGAGCGTTGCGTCAACGGCGGGTTGAGAGACGGGTAAAGCTTCGGCGTCGAGGTCGTAGCGACAGACGACGAAGCAGGGTGTTGGGATAAGGCGGTGGTCGGAGTGGACGGCGCGACGTGACGCGAGCTACCGGAGATGCCCACAGACGAGGCGGCAGGGCGGCTGGAGGCAATCCCGGAAACCCATTTGCCGGGGATGGCGGGTGACCAGGCAGGCGACGCTGGATGAGCGGGAGAGAAGAACCCTGAACTGACTTGGCGCATTGGCGTCGATGCAGCCGCAGGTGCTGCTCTTTCCGTTACAGCGCTAGTCGACGTCGAGTCTCGAACGGGCGTAGAGGGCGCAGTCGCGGCGGGCCGACCTCCATCTCGGACCTCCTTCAACCTCGTCAACAGCTTGTTCTCCACCCGGGTCTGGCCAAGAGCTGCGCTCGATGCTGCTTGAGCGGGTGCCGTATCGTCCACGTCACAAGAATCGTCGATGTCCTCGGACGCGATGGACGCAAGCGACGTGTCCGCCTCGGCCGACGGCTTCCACACATATCCGAGCATGCGCCGGATAGTCGAGGGCGGGACGATCGAGACGACAGTGGAGTCGCCAGCATCGTCCCGCGCCGGCGTGGCGGGCACAACGTTTCGCTGTTTTCGCTGTTCCCGTCGCTTCTCCTCCACTCGCTGTTTCTTGCTATCCCGCCGTTCGTCCACGCTCGATCGCTCTTGCCGAGGTGCGTTCACCCTCTTCTCGAGCGCCTTCACCCTGAGGCGAATCATCTTCCTGTTCGTCAGCTGGGTTCTACTCCATCGGGGTACTGCCAACTCACTCGGCCCATTCCCCGCTCAACCCGTGCGCCTTCTCTTGGTCCAGGAACCGCTTGACCACACGCTCGTTATCCCATTCCTTCGCCTCGGTCGTCCCTCCAAGTGCTTTCCTCGCCCAGCCGAAAAGTCCAGGTAGAGGCTTCACCTCGCGCTCCTTCACCCACTCCTCTTTCTCCGCCCTGTACACCTTCTCGAGCCTCTTCCATTCAGCCACGCCCCACGGTCGTCCATCTGCCCGATCCTCCTCTACCTCCTGCTCTTTGCCCTTGCCCTTACCCGCACGACGCGTTTCGTCCGCGGGCTCGCCGATCGCCGAGCGGGAATCCATGTCCCTGGATCGCTTCCGCTTTCCCGGGGTCACCTTCCATCCCCCGGGAACCGGCAACTCCGTCTCGTCGGTCGCGTACCCGCCCTCAGTCGTCCCCAAACTCCTTGCTCGGGATCGAGATCGACTCCGGCGACTAGCGACGATTTCCAGCTCAGCCTCGTACAGCAGCTCCTCGCGATTGAGCTTGCGGGCCGAATCGACCGTATCAAAGTGCTTTGACTCGAATCCTCTGCGGCGCGCAGAGCGAGGCGTACGGGGTAAGGCGGATGGACTTGCCCCAGGGGTCCTCGGGAGTGGCATGTTGCTGGAGGAAGGAGTTGGGGTGGTAGACGGCAAGATGCCATGCTCAATGTACGCGTGATTCTGCCGTTAGCCAATTGACCTTGAATTCGACGAAGGACGAAGCGGCCTACCATCTTGAGGATCGCGGCGGCACGAGCTGCAGCCCGTGGATCGAGCGACGAAACCTCGACGACGCTCTTGAAGCTATCATTGCCTACGTCCTCCTCCACTTCGGTCGCCGTGGCGGAAGCGATCTCATCACCCAGAGAGCGCTGAGAGCGGCCCATGCGAGAGGCTGAAGGACGAGTCTCGGCGCTGTTCTCATGGGGGGCGGCTGCAGCGACGAGGGAGAGCTTCGAGGGGCGGGTGGAGATGCTGGACGAGGCGGAGTGGCGGCGGATCAACATCGCCTCGACGGCCGACATCCCGGCGGATTGCGACGTGGCAGAACGCCGAATTGTCTCGGAAGGTCGGTCCTCTGGCGCGGCGACATCTGGGCGGGTAGGTGCGGCCTCACTCTCATGGACGCTGCCAGTGGATGATAAGGAAAGGGTGCCCGGGAACGTAAAAGCAGGGGTTGATTGAGACTCGATCACAGCATCGTTTTCCGGGATGGGCATGGCAGACGGCGTTGTCTCCGGACCGGGTGGCAGGGCGGGGAGTGACGTGGCATCCTGTGGTGGGTCGGATCTCTCATCCGGCATGCTATCGTTGTAGTTGTCGTCGCTGGTGTTCCCGATCCGGGAGTTCGCATCGGCAGCGTCCTCGCCCAAGTCTCTCGCACGCTCATGTGCTTCCAAATCAGTTGTAAGTCGTTCCACCTTCACAATGCCTCTGTCTACCACCTTGAGCACAATCTTCCTGTTCTCCGGCTCTTTCCCTTGCGCGGCCTCTTCGGACGGCTCACGCTCGGACGATCGGTCCGACGCATCATCGTCATTGCCAGACTCTTTCGAGTCTGTAGTCCCGGGCTCCGCGGTGTCAGCTCGGGAGACCCCTTCAGCAACGGCGCTCGGGGCGGTAGGAATAGCACTGTCGATGGGGGCGTCTGGAACCCAGCTTCCAATCTGGTATTAGCGAACGCGACTCAGGGCGGCGAGGTGACGTACGGAGGGGCCTCCGAGCGCGGTCTCTGTTGCCTCCACCCGAGGCTGATCCATCTCCTGGGACAAGACAGGCAAGAGCGATTCCGAAGCGACCATCTGCCCAGCTGGCCCATCGTGGCCATGCGCCTCGTCTTCCGCAATAGCCGGGTCATCGTCGTCTCCCGCCGGCAGAGCCTTAGGAGCCTTTGCAGGAGACACCTCCAGTGGACTATGATCCCGTCGGAAGTCAAACTGCTCCGGATCAGGCGAATATGATTCCGGGCTGTCGACTTCGATCTCCGGTACGTTCTCCTCGAACACCATCACGGCGTGGTCGACCGAAATGTCCCAGGCGTCTGGGATGGCTTCTTGTGTTTCATCGCCGACGACGGATGACGCGGGCGACGAGGAGTGGGCAGGAGACGAAGGATGAACAGGAGAGGAAGGGTGAACAGAGGAGTCTTGGAACAATGGGGATACCGCTCCAACGGTTCGCGGAGCGGGCTCAATTATTTGCGCAAACGCTGGAATCGTGTCGTATGCGCTGAGGTCCGGCGAGGCGGGAGACGAAGGCGAATCAGCTCCAGCGGCCTCGGGCGAGATATGCCTCTCCACGATCGCTGCCTCAGCGTAAGCCTGCGCCGAGATCTCCTGTTCTTCGGGCAGGTCCGACTCGTCGTCGATCAGTGTCGCAGCGGAGGCAGACGCCATGAGGAACGCGACAGCTGACCGAGTAAGGGTGGAAGGCGAAGGCGGAGAGCAATGGTCATCTTGATGGGTGACCTCGGCGTGACCAATTTCCGCTTCTGTGGTGATGTCGTCCGCTTCCCTCCAATCGTCGACCAAAGTTTCCCGCGTGACGTCGGCATCGAGCTGTGCCCCTGGGGATAGATAAGCCTCGCTCGGCACAGCAGTTTCCTGCTTCTCCGACAAGATGGGTACCGGGGCTTGCGATCCGAGATTGTCGAATGCACTGGCTGGTGGTACAAGCTCGTCCGCATGTTCGTGGCTGAGCTGCGGCAGCGCGTCGTCTGCCCCACAATCGGAAGTTTCGTCCTCCCACTCGTCTTCGATCGCGTCGTGAGTCACGTCGGCCTCATGTTCGACGCAGATCCAGGGCGACTTGGGTGCGAGTGATGTCGTGCGTATGATTGGCGAAGAAGTATTCGCAAATTCTCCTTTGGTGTCGTCGACCGAGACGTCCCATTCCGCCGAGACAGCTTCTTGCGTAACGTCCACGTCGTCTCCGCACTCAGAAGACGACGGGGGCGTGACCGGCTCCGAAGCCGCTCTTTGGAATGGAGTAGGAACTCGTAGCGACACGCGAGACTGTCTGCGATCCGGTGCCGGCGTTGCAAATTTGAGCGGGGTGATGTAGACTGGTTGGGCTGTTCGACTCGAGGGCGAGCCAGCTGGTGTGGTCGAGATGTCGTGGACCGCCTCAAAGATAGCAGCAGCGGATACTGGTGCGGATTCCTCCTCGACGACCGGACCCGAGGTCGAGATGTCCCACTCTGCTTCGACAGCCTCTGCCGTCACGTCCGCTTCGGCCTGTACGGATGTTTCCGAAATGGGCGAGCTGACGGCATTCGAGACGTCCTCAGGAATTTCGGCCTCGACCGAGATATCCCACTCGTTCGAGACAGCTTCCGCAGTGACATCGCCGTCCAGTCCCGACGCCTCCTCGACCGGGTCGCTCGAGGGAACTCCTCCTGGCGAATCGTCACAATCAGCATCGATGGCTTCAGCGGTGATGTCCTCCTCCATATAAACCTCCCCCTTTTCCTGCTCCGCCCGGCCAAGCGGAGACTGCTTTGCGATCTCCAGCTCAAGCTCGCTGACCGGCACAGCTTCTACCGCCTCGGTCGAGTCGTCCCAATCGGTTAGAACGCCTTCCTGGGTGACATCACCATCGTCCTGCGAGATATCCGCCCCAGCCGGCTCTGCGATATTCTCTTCGACGTCGGTGTCCCCGGGAAACGATAGCATGGGTCCAGGTTCTGCTGCATGCGATATTGGCGCCGGTGATTGTGGCGCATGTTGCGATGGCGCAGTGCGGATAGGCGGAGTGCCAGCGGGCGTTGTCGAGACATCGGCATTCCGCCCTGTCCAGGCCGGCGACGAAGGCGGAAGTGGTTCCGGATTGATATCGACCACCGGTGTTGCGTGACAGTCCTCTAGAGGAGTCTGGTCCACGCTGACCTTCCCCGAGAGGTCGACGAACGTGTCGTTACCGAGGTCGCCGCCGGCGACATCCGAGTCGTCATCCGACGCCCACTCCGGCAGCGCATCATATTGCAAATCGTACATCCCCGTGTGACCTTCCACCTCCGGCTGGACCAACTCGTTCTCCGTCAGATATTGTTGCAGGGAGCGGGTGACCGAGGGCGATTCAGCATAGATCATGCTCTGTCCGGGTCTCCGAGAAGGCGAAGCAAGCGAGCTAGCATCGCTCGAGCGGGGGCGAGTGATCACCTCGCGGAGTCGCGAAGGTCCAGCGACGTTCTTCTGAATCGACATTGATGCGACTTTCGTTCCGCTCGGAGAGCTCTTCGACTTGCTTTGCGAGGCACTTTGCGAACGGGAAAGCTTCCTCCGCTCGAGCCACTCGTCATCGTCCTCCAACCCCTTAAGGATAAGCGGATCGTCTCCCGGTTCCGCTTCGATCTTCTCCTGCAGGAACCCGAGCGGTTTGCCTGTGAGCGCAACGATCGCGTCGGGAGTCATCGAGTGTCGAGAGCGAGGTGTGACTTGCCGTTTCTTCGTGGGTGCAGGTAGAGACTGCCGAGCCTTCGCCGTCTTGACCGGAGCCTTCTTTGGCGCCGTGGATACTCGGGCGCGACGGGGCGGAGGAGCTGTTGACGGAATGACTCGGATGGGTACGGGCTGCGAAGATGTGGCAGGGGTAGGAGTAGATGGGATTGTGTTCCCGGCGAGACGGGACAGGCCGGAAAGGTTTGACCGTGCGGCCATGGTCGGTCGAGAGGGGGATGCCACGTCGACTCGGGGCGATTTCTTCCGGCGAGGGTTGGGCGATGGGTCTTGAACAGGACTGGCGAGAGGCTCTTTGCTCATGTGCCGGCGAGGGGGAGTGGGCGCATCGCGAGGACGGATACGAGATGAGCGGAATGTTGT
>Ga0308169_10003151_pt1 | contig 16349 bp, 21 predicted proteins | sample PhyBR1_2_FD_202139 | JGI IMG/M metagenome (GOLD analysis project Ga0308169, IMG submission 202139) | Phyllosphere microbial communities from UC Gill Tract Community Farm, Albany, California, United States - DLSLSB.R1 | ecosystem: Host-associated > Plants > Phyllosphere > Unclassified | place... | reverse complement strand
GACGCTCGTGTGCGTGATGGTGCGTCTTGAACCTCTCGACCCTCGTCTCGCTCCTCCTCGCTCTTTCCCTCCCTCTCCTCCTCGTACTTCGCTCTCGACGTCACCAAAGACCTAAGCTGACTCTCTCTCCCTCTTATAGTGCGCCAACACCGGCTTCACGCCCGGCTACGTCCACTTCTCCTGCCGCGCCCCCCGCCGCGACTCGTCCTCCTCCTCCGACCCAGTCGACCTCATCGCCTTTCTGCGTTCCCTCGCCCCGCTCTGCGACGCCCTCTCGCCCGGCTGGTCGACGCGCGTCGGGCATGACTTTGCGCGCGGGCACCGCGAGGCGACGGGCGGCATCATCCCGCGCGACGAGTACGACGTGCTCCTGCGCGCGTGCGAGGTCGGCGTCAAGAAGGAGGGGACGGCGTCGCCCGCCAAGAAGGGCGGTGCGAAGGGCGTCATCGATGCGGGCATGAAGAAGGGCGCGCTCGAGGGGTTCTTCAAGCCCGTCGCGAAGGCGAGCGCGGCGGCGTCGCCGGCCAAGGGCAAGGCCAAGAGCGAGGGAGCAGAGAAGAAGGAGATCGAGTAGATGCTGACGAGCTGTATCGCGCTGCTAGAACTAGCCCCTTGAGCCGACGAGAGTCTGCGAGCTCCGCGAGCTTGACCTTCTCGACGAGACGCACGGACCCCTCGATGCCTCTCGGCGCGCGCTCGATCTGCCGGCTCTCGCTGCTCTCGGTACGCAGACGTGGAACGAACGAGAGCATTGCAGTACAAGGCACAGCGAGCGAGAGACAAAAGAATGGACGACCCGACGACCCTGATCCCTCGAGCCGATCACAGCTTTGCCTTGACCTTCTCGACGCCCTCCCTGACGCCCTCGACGACCTTCTCGACCTTGGCCGCCGCCCCCTGCGGCCTCACCTCGGCCCAGACGCCGCCCTTGTCCTTGTCCGGGTCGCGCTGCGCCGGGCCGGCGAGCGCCTCGAGCTTCTCGCGCTCCTGCGAGAGGACGCGCAGCGCGAGGAGCGAGCGGTCGAGGTCGCCGCGCACGTGGAGGCGCTGCGAGCGGAAGAGACGAGTTGGAGAGGACGTCAGACGTCGATCGAGAGGTGCAAGAGAGGCGGGCGCGGGGAGGAATGGAGAGGGGGGAGGAGAAGGGACGCACCTTGGCGGCGTACAGCTTCTGCGGGTTGAGCTGCAGATTCTTGAAGGTGTCAGTTCCGACGCTCTCTCGTGTCAACGCCTTCAGGAGTTTAGCCACTCGATGTCGGCGCAGGGAGAGCAAGATCCGACTGACCCTGCCGGTCGCGAGCCCGACGAGGTCGCTGTCGCCGACCTTGATGATGACGTCCGGCCTCAGAGGCGCCTTGGCGCCTGGCGCGAGTTTGCCGAGCCGGCCCTTCTTCTGCAGACAGCGAGCAAGACCTGGTCAGCTCCACCACGAGTCGTGCGACAGCGCCAGCCGACCTCGAAGCTCGAGCGCTCGTCGTCGAAAGAGCGAGCGGGAGCGCACCTTCATGTCGAGCCACCACTGCGCCTTGTCGCCCTTGTCGTTGTCGACCTGGAACAGGTAGACGGTCTTGATGCGCTTGACGAGGCGCTTCTTGGGAGACGAGGGCGAGGAGAGGACGACCGAGATGAGGGCAAAGACGCGAGACGAGTCGAAGCCGGGGACGGTGAGGGCCGGGTCGGACAGCGCGGCCTGTTGCGGGACGAGGAAGGTCAGCGAGGAGGCGAGGACGAGGGCGAGGTGGGGGCGGAGGGGGGCGGAGTGAAGCGTGGTGAGGACGCACACGAACGAGGCGGTCGCTGACCTGGTCGTCGATGTCGAGGGTGCTCATACTGGTGCGAGTAGCTGCGGCTGGCCTCGGGGGCCGTGAGAGCCGTAGTTGAAGCGAAGAGATGAAGCAACGCGGGGAGGACGGCGAGGTCGACGACAACGCCTCGCGCACCGCACTGGGCTCACTGTGTGTGCTGGACTGCTCTTTGACAGTGTCATACAGCTTCTCAGCAGCTTGCTCGACATCTTCGTGCGGTGAGAGATCGAGGCTGCGGCGGCTTGCGCCAGCTCGCTCGTCCTCCCCGTCCTCCTCCTCTCACCGCGCGCTCGAGGGCCGATCAGCTGCGGCCGAGCAGCGCCTACAGCTGCGACACTGCACCAAAGACCGCCCTGCACGGCACGGCCTCCCTCTCCACAGCCTCGACCCGCCCCTCGTCCCAGCTTCCTAGACCGGCGGCAGCCGAGCAGGGCGACCAGGCCGCAAAGGGGCGTGTCCGAGCCGTCGAGGCGCTGCCTGGGCTTGCATTTCCGCCGCTGATGCGCTTCCAAGCTGCACTCGGGGCTCTCGATCGAGCCGCCCGACATTCCCGCTCGCTCGTCCTCGTCTCCTCTCCCGCCTCTCTGTCCTCGCCGTCGCCGCCTGCGCCCATCCTCGTCGCTCTCTCGCAGCTGACTGCACCGGCTGGACCGCCTGCCACGCTCTCAGCACGATGTCGTACAGCTCTCGACCGCCCTCGAGGGTCCGGCTGGACCGGCCCTCGCTCGCCCTCCTGCGCGTTGTGCTCCTCGGCGCCCTCGTGCTCGGCCTACTCGTGCAGCCTGCACAGGCCGCAGCGAGTGCGCTCCCCCTCAGCAAGACCAAGACGATGTGCGTCTTCTCTCCCTCCCTCTCCTCCTCCTCGGAGCCCGTGCTGACGCTCACTCGCGCCGCGCAGGTTCCTTTTTGGCGACAGCTACACGCAGAACGGATTCGACTTGCAGTTCGGCTACAATCTGTCCTCGCAGTTCTCGGTCGTGCGTCGTCCTCTCCCTCCTCAGCGGTCCTCGAGTCGACCTCTCTGACGCCTCGAATTTCCTGCAGACGAGCGCCGGCGGTCCCTGTGAGCACCCTCGGCCACTGTACATCTCGAGTGCACGTCCTGACTCTCTCACTCGCAGCCTGGCCCGACTACCTCGTCAAGGACGCCGCCGCACCCGCCTCGCTCCGCAACGCCTACTACGACTTTGCGCGCGGCGGTGCGACGATCAGCGCCGAGCGCCAGCTCATCGGCTACCCGAACGTGTCGCTCGCCGCCGAGGTCGACCTCTTCGAGCAGTACTTTGTCGACGAGAAGGCCGGCGCCGACCTCCCCGGCTCGCAGCCGACCTGGGACGCCGCCTCGACGCTCTTCAGTGCGTCCGCCTCTCTCTCGTGCTCGTACCTCGCGCATGACGTACTGACGTCGCCCTGTGCGTGCAGCCATCTGGTTCGGCATCAACGACATCGAGATCACGTGGCGCCGAGGAGAAGAGTTCCCGCCCATGCTCGAGTCGATCTTTGGCGAGTTCCAGGACGGCGTCGACCGTCTCTACGACCTTGGAGGTGAGCTCACTTTCTCCCGAGCCTCTTGCTGACGCTCTGGTGACGAGCTGCACACGCTGATTCGTTCTCGACCCTGCAGCGCGTCACTTCTTCCTCCCGCTCCTCCCGCCGTACCACCGCGCGCCCCTCTTCGGCCACGTCTTCCCGACCGCGCAGGACACGATCGAGCGCGACTTTTCGATGTGGAACAGCCGCCTGCGCCAGTTTGCCGCCAACCTCGAGGCGACCAAGAAGGACGTGAGCGTCGTCGTGTGGGACGCTTGGACCGCCTTCGAGATTGTGCGCACCGCTTTCCCCTGCCTCGTCGCCTCGCTCGCGCACATGCTGACGCTCTCCCTTCTGCAGATCCTCGACCGGCCGTCCGAGTTTGCCTTCTTGAACGCCGACGAGTGCGTCCTCTCCCTCGCTCTCCGTGCGCACGAGCCTCGCAGTCTGACCCTCTCTCGCTCGCGCGCAGCTACTGCGAGGCCTACTCGAAGTACGTGTGGGCGATCAACCCGCCCAAGAGCATCACCGACATCAAGAACTGCGCCGTGCCGGTGCGTCTCGCTTCCTCGCCCGCCGGTCTCGCTCGGACCTCGCCGGCTGACGCTCTAGCTCTCGCACGCTCCTCTCACCTTCCACAGATGAGTCAGTACACCTGGATCGACAAGAGCCACCCTACGACCGCCGTGCACCGGGTCCTCGCGCGCTCGATCGGCATCGTGCGTCCGCTCCCTCTCGTCCGCTCGTCCCCCTTCCCTCTCGGCGTGCAGCGCTGACCTCGACCCTCTCCGCAGGCCCTCGGCAACCCCGCCTCGACCTTTTCCCCGACCGGCCTCTTCCGCCGCAGCGTCCAGCACCTCCCGACGCACCGCCGCCCGCCGCCGCTCCCCTTCGCCGGGCAGCTCCCGCACGACCGCTTCGCGCGCCTCATGCGCCGGGCCGCGCCGCCGCCGCAGGACGCCAAGAAGGAGGACGGCGGGTTCTGGAACTCGCTGCGCGACACGGCGATCGGGAGCGTGGTGGCGGGCGCGAGGACCGGGCAGTGAGAGAAGGGTCGGACGGTCGACGTCGCCGCGCAGAGGAGGTTTCCCTCGGCGTCTTACTCACCTCGTGTAGCATCTAGCAGCCTGTAACCCGTCGCATGTGCAGCTCGAACGTCTTCTTGTGCGAGACGAGGGCCTGCGCGGCAAGGGAGAGCTGGAGACTGCACTTGAGAAGGTCCGCTCGGACCGCTTCACGGGCTCGTCTGCGGTTGCTGCTGCTGTAGTCGGCCGTCGCTCCGAGCTTCTCGCTTGAACGGCCTCGCCGTGCCTCGTAGCAAAGACGACGCCCCTTCGGCGTCCCGCTCCACTTGAGCTTATCAGCTTGCGCTCGACCGATAGAAGAAAGTTACCCTCGCCGACGGAACGGATCCGCGCTTACGGACCGGCATTTCGAGCTTCCGTCGCTGCCCACTTGGGTTCGAGGGTTCCCAAGCTTTGCCCGACTGTTTCGCTTGCTCTCTCCGCCCACGGTCAGCTCAACCTCGAGCAGCGCCTCCTTGCTCCTGTTCCCTCTCTTCCGCCACTCCGACCTCGACAGAGCCATGCCTTGTACGTGCTTCGTCCCTCTCGCGCTCTCCTGGCGCGCCTGCAGTGTACGAGCGCGTCGCTGACCGGTCGCGCGATGCACGTGCCTTCCTCCCTCCCTCCCTCCTCTCGCCCTCGCCCGCGCGCCACTCAGCTTCCGTCAAGTCTACACGGAGCCGCGACGACGCCGAGAAGCTCGCCGGTGCGCCCGACAAGCTGCAGCACGTCGGCGACGGCGCGAGCTCGTACGACGAGTCGCTCGAGAGCCGGGCGGCGGCCGAAGGGATCGACGCCGTCTTCCTCGCCAAGGTGCAGGTCATCAACCGCGGCCTCGCCGACTGCGGCTTTGGGCGCTACCAGTGGCAGCTCTTCTTCAGCGCCGGCTTTGGCTGGGTGCGTCCTCCCCTTCCTCACCGTCGATCGTCCCTCCACTGTCCCTCCGCGGCGCCGTCGACCGTGCGGAGGATCGAGCGGGCGGGGCGCCTCTCATCGAGAGCGGCCAAGCACAGCTGACCTTGTTTCGCTTGCACACGCGCTTTCGTGTTTGCCCTCGCAGTTTGCGGACAACATCTGGCTCCAGGCGATCGCCATCGTCATGCCTGCGATCGCCGCCGAGGAAGGGTTCCGCCCGTATCCTGGCATTCGAATGGCGACGTTCGCACTCTACACTGGCCTGATCCCCGGCGCCTTCTTCTGGGGCATGACTGCAGACGTGTGGGGTCGTCGGTGCGTCGAGACGAGCTCCCTACTGGCGCGACGACGACGACGAGAAGCTGACCTTTGCCTCCTCTTCCTCGCCGACAGCATCGCCTGGAACTCGACCCTCTTCATTGGCGCCGTCTTTGGTCTCGCCCTCGGCGCCTCGCCCAACTTTTACGTCCTCTGCGTCCTCCTCGCGCTGTGCGGTTTCGGCACGGGCGGCAACTTGCCCGTCGACGGCGCCCTCTTCCTCGAGTTCATCCCCAACTCGCACAACTACCTCCTCACGTTCCTCTCGGTCTGGTGGGCCATCGGCCAGGTGCGTCTGCTCTCTCGACGTCCTTGCTGTTGGCTGCGCGAGGAAGAGAGAGCTGACTCTCTGCGCCCGCTCAGGTCGTCGCCTCGCTCATCTGCTGGGTCTTCCTCGCCAAGTACTCGTGCGACGCCGCTCGTGTCGGCATCGACGGCTACAGGTGCACGACCGAGAACAACGTGCGTTCGTTTCCCTCGTCGCAGGGCAAAGGCGGCCGTCGTCGTCGAGAAGAGGCTCGTGCGCGAGCGCAAGCTGACCCTTCCTCACGCCCTCTCCACCCCCTCCTCTTCCCTCTCCTCTCTCCTCGCTCTCACTGCATGCAGCAAGGCTGGCGCTACTCGATGTACACCCTCGGCGCCCTCATGCTCTTCCTGTGGGCGATCCGCTTCTTCGTCTTCCCCATGCACGAATCGCCCAAGTTCCTCGTTGCCAAGGGCCGCGACCAGGACGCTGTCGCCGTCATCCAGGCGATCGCCAAGATGAACGGTCGCGAGGTGCATCTCTCGGCCCAGGACCTCCACCGCGCGGCGGAGCCGTACTTCAAGAAGGAGGGCGACGGCGCCCAGGTCGCCGCCGGCTTTACCACGTTCGAGCTCATCAAGATGTCGTTCAAGGTGCGTCGTCTCGTTTCTCGATGCTCGCCGAGTGCTCCTCTGACGCTCTTCTCGCAACAGGAATGGGATTCGCAGCAGTTCAAGATGCTCTTTGCGACCCGCCGCCTCGCCTGGTCGAGCTCGCTCCTCATCTTTATCTACGCCGCCCTCGGCTTGGCCTACCCGATGTACAAGTGCGTCTATTCCTCCTGTTGGGCCCTCTGCACTTGGCTCGACACCGCTGACTCGGCCTCGTCGCCCTCTCGCAGCGCCTTCCTCTCGGGCTTCCTCGCCGCCAAGGGCGCCGAGAGCGGCGACACGTCGATCGACTATGTCTACGGCGGCTACACCTGTGCGTCCTGCTCGCTCTCAGACCTCTCGAGCGCTCGCTCTCGTCGTGCGCGCCCAGCTGACCTCGTCCCGCCTCCTCCTCGACACAGACCAAGCGGCGTGCGGTGTCATCGGCTCGGTCGCTGCTGCTGCCCTCGTGCAGTGGGGCCCGGGTGGTCGCAAGTTTGCGATGGCCTTCTTCACCGTCGGCGCAGGCGTGAGTCTCCTCGTCGTCCTCGTCGACTTGGGAAGGCCAACGGCGCTGACGCCTTTCGCTCTCGCAGGCTTTCCTCTTCGGCCTCACCGCCGCAAGGACCCAGGCGAGCATCAACGCGCTCACGTGCATGGCGGCGCTCTTCCAGAACGCGTTCTACGGTGTCCTGGTGCGTCTCGAGCTTTTTTGCGGAGGGAGGCCTGAGACCCTCTCCTGCTCGAGCTGACCCGACTCCTCGCAGTACGCCTACGCTCCCGAGGCCTTCCCGACGCCCGCTCGCGGTACCGGCGACGCGCTCGTCAGCACTGCGTCGCGCGTGACCGGCCTCTTTGCGCCCATCATTGCCGTCTACTCGCCGGCGGCCGACTCGCCCAACGGCCCCGTCTACACGGCCGCCGCCATCTTTGTCGCTACCGGTCTCTCGATGATGCTCCTCCCCATCGAGACGCGCGGTCGCGATGCGTGCGTCCCTCTCGACCTTCTCAAGTTGCCTCACTCGTACCCCGGCTGACCCTCTCCTCCTCCCACGCTCACAGCTTGTAGAGAAATCCTCTGGCGCTATGCGCTCATATCTTGTAGAACTCACCCTCGCAGGCGTGCGAGCCTGTTCCCTCCCCTGTCCGGCTCATACACGCCCTCGCACTCGGTTTGTCGTAGACCTCTCGACGTCCTGCGCTGTAAAGGTACGGTTGCCATCGAGCTCTGTTGTGCGCCGAGCCTCGAGAGAACCGTTAGAAGCGACTGGCCCGACGGTGGACGAGCAGCGCTTTCCGAGCGGCTCGAGCGCCTCAGCGTTCGCTGGTCTCGCTCGCCTCTTCCTCCTTCTCCTTCCTTGCGCTCTCGCTCTCTTGCTCCCAACGCCCTGCACTGCAAAGCTACGAGTACGTCGCTATGTTCTGTAAAGTAGAGATGCGAGTACGTCGAGAGCAGCCAGAGCAGGTCCAGCTAGTTGAGCCGCCCGAGCGCGCGCGTTACTATGGAACGATCAGCAATTTACTTATCGTTCCATACAAATGCTCCCAGAGGCGCTCTCGGCTCGAGAAAAGGCACAGACGACACAGATTTACTTCACAGACAAGCTCGAACCGATGCCTCGCACATACTCACCCGCGCCGACCCCTCTTGCGCGAGCGCGGCGGCGTCAGCTGCCCCGGGGACGCCTCGCCGACCTCCTCCTCCTCTTCCTCTCCCTCGTACTCCTCCTCGTCGTCGAGGGCCGGCTCGTCCTCGCCGCGCTCGTCGATGATCGCACCGAGCGCGTCGGCAAAGATGGCAGACAGCGCGGGAGCCTGCGCGCGGACAAACGGGTCGAGGGTGGGCGGGGGACGAGGAGGGGGAAGGAGAGCGACGTCAGCGGTCGGCGCTTCCTGCAGGCCGGCGGGTGCGCGTTCGGGAGAGAGAGAGAGAGAGGACGCACAGGCAGGTACCCGAACGGCGACCGCGTCGCGCCGGCCGCGATGTCCTCCAGGACGGCGGGGAGCATGGGCCCGCGCAGCTTCTTGGCGGCGGGCGGCTGGAGCTCGCCCGTCTGGGCGACCTGCGCCACCTTGGCGAGGAAGTCGATGCCTTCGTCGCCGCCGTGCGACACGATGTAGGCGCCGAGGAGGTTCGTGGTGACCTCGAGCGCGCGCTGCGTGACAAAGACGGGTGCGGTGCGTCAGCGGTCCGAGCCTCTTTCCACGCCTGCCGGCGAGAGAGGCAGAGAGAGAGAGAGAGAGAGAGAGAGAGAGAGAGAGAGAGAGAGAGAGAGAGAGGTGGACGCACGATGCGCTCATCGCGCTCTGGGAGCGTCCCGCGCCTCGGAGCCGTAGGCGGCCGGGTCGCCTTGAGCTTGTCGGCCTCGCGCTTTTTGTCCCTGCGCTCCTTGCGCTTCTCCTCCTCGCGCTCCTTCTTCTTGCGCTCCTTGTCGGCCTCGGCCTTGCGCTTCTTGTCCTCGCGCGCCTTGGCCTTGTCGGCCTTGATCTGGTCGTCGCGCGCCTTCTTGACCGCATTGGCGCGCGCCGCCTCGACCTTCTCCTCGGCCTCGACCCGCTCGCGCTCGAGACGCTCGAGACGCTCGTCCTCGAGCCGTTGCTGCTGTTGCGCAAGAGCGGCGAGGCGCGCAAGCTCGACGAGGTCGGTCGGGGCGCGAGCGGTCGCCGTCGCGGCGGCCGAGTGCGACGACGCTGCGGCGCCGGCGGCGGCGCTGCTGCTGGCCGTCGAGGTGGTGCCGGCGGCGCTCGAGCCGGCGTGCGGCTCGCCCGACTGCGCCGATGGGCTGCCGAAGCGCGACGCGGTGGGCGACGGCGTGACCGGGGCGAGCGACGACGAGCGCGAGCGGTGGCCGACGAGCGGGACGACCTGCGCTTGCGGGTGCGGGTGCTGCTGACCGAGGCCGAGAGCGAGAGGGTGCGCCGCCTGGTACTGCGAGAGCGACGAAGTGGAAGGAGCGAGTCAGCGCCCTGGGTTTGTTTTTCGAACGAGCGCGAGAGGAGAAGAGACGCACTTTTCCGAGCAAGATCGAGCGGTGGTCCTTGTTGGCGCACATGCCGTCGATCGTCTGGCTGAAGAGGGGCGCAAGGTCGGCCGGGAGCCAGTCGGCGCCGCCGTCGGAGCCCGTCCTGGCGTCGAGCGCGCTGACCGACTCGACGAAGACGGTGCGCAGGACCGCGCGCACGCCGTCGTCGGCGAGACCCTTGATGGCCTGCTCGAGCTGGGCGCGCGACGCCTGCACGGCCTTGAGGAGGCCCTTGGCCGAGCCCTCGGCCCACATGCGCGACTGGCCCCACGAGAGGTCGAGGAGCGAGTCGAGGCCGAATTCGACGGCGACTTGGTCGAGCGGCGTGACGATGCGCTTGATGGTCGACAACGCGGTGCCCTCGGCCGAGGTCGACAGGGGGAGCGCCTCGCGCAGCTGCTTGGAGCGGGCGAGGCGTGCCGGGCGGGTCGGGTCGTTGGCGCGCAGGCGCGAGACCTCGCGCAGGTCGCGGTCGTAGAACGCTCGAGTCCAGAGGGCGAACCAGCGAGTGCTGGCGCGGGTGGCCCACCGGCCGGCGGCCGTGACCTGCTGGAGGCGGGTCGCGAGCGCCGTGACGGCGCCTGCAGGCGAGCTCGCGGCCTCGAACAGGCGTGCGAGAGCGGGCGCGACGGGTGCGGTCGGGTCCGTGGTGCCCCTCGTCATGAACTCGTCCACGGCGAGCGCTGTGCGGGCGTCGGGCGGGCCGGCGACGAGTGCGGGGAGGACGAGGGCGCGCGGGACCACGACGGCGGCGGCGGGCGGGGCCGCCGGTTGCGCCATACTGTCGCCGAGAAGCTGTTGTCGACGGCGAGCGAGTGCAGACGGGTGCTCGAGGTGACGAGGGCGAGAGAGAGAGGATGGCGACGTGCCGAGCGATGAAGTCGGTGGCGCCCGCGCGAGAATCGCGTCGCGACTCACCTCCTCCTCCACAGCTTGCGTCCTCGAGCTAGCGCCTTGCAGCCACGCTACATGGCTCCTCGTACCCGCTCGAGCACCGTCCGCCCCGCCTCGACCCGTCCCGCCACCAGCGCGCCGGCTCCCCTCCCCGCCTCGTCACTGTCCCAGTCGGCAGCCCACCCGGGCCCATCCGCCTCGCAGCTCGAGCAGGGCCTCCTCCCGCACGTCTACCAGCTCACGCCCGCCGCCCTCGCCAACCCCGAGTACCGCCCTCTCGGCGACTACACGCTCGACCTCCTCCAGCGCTTCAACGACGCCGTCGTCCTCACCGGCAACGAGCCGGTCTACGACCCGCAGGCGACGTGGAAGGACCGCTGCGCTCACGACGAGCGGCACACGACGCTCGCCGGCGCAGTCTGCAACGGCGGGTGCGGCGCCCGCATCTGCGTCAACTGCGTCCTCGAGGGCACGGGCAAGCACGGCACGGTCGTCGGCGAGGTCGAGGTCGAGGTCCCGAGCAAGAGCAAGAGCAAGAAGGGCAAGGGCAAGGTCGAGTACCGGAAGAAGAAGCAGCGCGTGCCGTGCAAGTGCGTCCTCTCTCCCTCTCTCCCTCTCGCTCGCCCTTCGCTCGCTCGCTGCGAGGCCAAGCCTCCTCTAGCACGAGCGCGCGCACTGACTCGGCGTCCCTCACATCTCGCCGTGCAGGTACACCGACCTCGAGCCGCAGGCGCCAGCGTGGACCGTCGAGTTTGGCTTCACGCCCGAGGTCCTCGGCTGGATCAGCATCAACGCGACGCTCATCGCCAAGTCGCCGCCGAGGGGTCCGGGTCTGCAGCTTGCGCCCGTCCTGCGCGCGCGGGCCGAGGACGGCGACGCCGAGCCGCTCTCGAGCGAGGCGCCCGTCCACTTGCGCCTCGTCGACGCGCTCCAGCGGCACGCCCTCCTCGGGCGCGTCATCCCGCGCTCGTCGATCACGGATGAGCACGTCCGGTACTCGCTCGAGCACAGCGAGCCGATGCTGGTGCGCGCGGCGGCGGCCGACTTGGTGCCCGAGTCGCCCTTCGGCGCCGCGCTCGCGGCGTGGCACTGGGACCCGACGAGCGACGTCTACAGCGGCATCGTCAACAAGCCGTTCGACGTCGAGGACGCTACGACGGGCAAGTTGATCGCCAAGCAGATGGCGTTCCAGGACGTCCTCGACGGCATCAACGAGGGCAAGCCCTGGCGCATCAAGGCGCGTCCCTCTCTCTCTCTCTCTCTCTCGCTCGCGCGGGGCAGGTTTCTCGTTCCTGACATCGTGCATCCTTCTGTGCGCCGCAGGACGTCGAGCAGAGGCGCGGCAGCCGGTTCGACAAGCGCATGAAGGAAGTGGTGCGTCGACTGCTCCCTCTCCTCTCTCTCTCTCTCTCTCTCTCGCTCTCTCTTTGCCCGCAGCGCACCCAGACTTACGTCAGTCCTCGTCGCCTTGCTCCTTGCAGTACGAGGCGTCGCTCCCGTCGCCGCTCCTCCAGAGCTTCAACTCGAAGTACAACCTCTTCGCGCGCGACTACTTCCCGGTCCCGGCTCCTGGAACGACGGGCCCGTACGCCTACGTCGCCGGTCCGGGAGGCGTGACGCCTTGGCATTGTGCGTCCTCTTCCCCTGGTCTCCTACCGAGCCCTGCAGCTCGATCGTGAGCCGCACAGCTGACCCAGCTCCCGCCTCTCCCTCCGTCCCTTGCCTCCTCCCTCGGCCGTGCGCTCACCGCTCGCAGCAGACTGCTCGGCAGCGGTGAACGTGTCCCTGCCCGTCTTCGACGAGCAGGCGTCAGAGGCGGTGTGGGCCTTCATCCCGTGGTCCGAGTGGCCCAAGGTGCGTCTCTCCCTCTCCCTCTTGCTCTCGCTCTCGCTCTCCCCTTCGCTCTCGCTCGTGTTCACCCTCAACTGACGCTCGGTCTCGACTCGCTCGCAGGCGTGCGAGGTCATGGGCGTGCCCAAGAACGAGGTCGACACGTCGCGCTTTGCGGTCGAGCGCACGCTCAAGCCCGAGGACGTCAAGCCCTTGGTCGACGCCGGCGTCTCGCTCTCGTACTCGTTCCAGTGCGCCGGTGACGTGGTGCTGATCCCGGGCGGGTGCGTGCCTTTTTCCCTCCTCGTCCTCATCCTCCTCCTCGTCGACTTTCTCGTTCGGCGCCGAGCGGGTTTGGCGCAGGGCTCGCTGACTCTAGTCTCTTGCGTCCCTACCTCGCAGAGCAATGCACATCGTACGTCGCACCCCCCCCTCGCCCTCTGTCTCCCTGCTGCCTCGCGCTCGCCGACACGTGCTCTCTCCCTCTTCCTCCCCCCCTTCCTCTTACTCCTCGTCCTCGTCGCCGTCGCCCGCAGGTCATCACGCTCGGCTCGTCGTTCAAGATCGCGGCGGATTACCTGCACCCGCTCGAGATGCGCCGCGTCAAGGACCAGGAGTCGCAGCGCGCCATCTTTTACGTCTCGAGGATCACGGGCGGCGTGCGACCGAACTCCGAGGTCGGGCAGACGGACCTCGCCAACGTCGACGAGCACGCGCTCAGCGCCGTCGCCCACCTGGGCAAGACGTTCGGCGGCGAGGTGTACCGCCACGACGACTCGGACGACGACGACCTCTCGCAGTCGGGCGAGGGGGAGGGCGGCGGTGACTCTTCGTAGAGCGACCGAGTGTGCGACGACGACGGTGCGATAGCGACGAGCGAGTGTATGAGGCGCGAGAGCAGAGAGCGCGAGTGGCGGTCCGACACCGAGCGAGAGGCAAGAAACGTTCGACGAGGGCGTTCTGGAGGGCGAGGCCGCCGAGGCGCGAGCAAGGAACATGCACTCGTCGCGACGAGCACAGTGACGAGACCAGAGTGCGAGAGCTAACTCGACAAAGCGAACAGGAGAGAGAGAGAGCGAGAAAGAAGGGGGACGCAGCACTTGGGCTCGGCTTGAGCGTGCGAGACGCAGGCGGCCTGAAGTGCTTCTCAGAACGCCGCGCCGCGCCAGGGAGGACCTCGTCCGAGTGCAGCAGGCCTCGAGAGCGCGTCCAAGCCCTGTCGTCGTGTCAGAGTGCCCAGTCGAGCAGGTCGAACAGCGACTTGGGAAGGTCCGCTCGGACCTCGACCTTCTCGACGCTGCCTTTTCCTCGCTGAACGCCTCGCTGTCGATGGCCCAACGCTCGACAGGCTCGCTCGGGTCGCAAAACAGGTTGGACCCAGCAGGTGAGGTCGGGCCTGACGTCTGGGAACTGCCGTCGGCGACTCTGGCTTCCTTTGCTACATGTACCGTATGCACCCACCTTCAAAAACCGACGTGGTTCCGTCGTCCATCGGCTAAGACATCGGTTTTTGATTGCACTTTGCAACGTACCGAAGAGCCGGGTTCAATTCCCGGCGGAACCTTAGGCTTTTGCTGCCGCTGGACACGAGCCCGGCGTCGTCTGCGGTCTCCCTTTTTAGCGCTCGCGACTGCGCACAGTAGCTTTGCACACGAAATCCAGCTCTGGCAGTCGTCGCCCACCGGCTCGAGCTGGCTCCGAGCGCTAACAGCATTCTTCCTCATCTCGCTCCTCATCCTCCTCGGCCTCGTCCATTCGCGCCCTCAGGAGCACCTTCCACAACGATAGTCAGCGTCGTCCTGCCTGTCCCTCGTCGTGCTGTGAGGCGCGTCGCTCGCCCTCTCGCTTGGGACTGCCATTCGTTGCGCAGCGCACTGACCTTCTCCTGGCACCTCGCGCAAGAGCGGGCGCCTCCTCATTGGCGCCCTTATTCCGACTCGCTACAAGTGGGCTCTGCACGTCTTTGCAGTGTCGGCCCTCCTCGCTACGTCCATCCCTCGTGCGTCCTCCCTCCTCCTTTCTTGAGTTGACCGTCTCAAGCGACATCCTCTCGTCGCTCGCTCCTCCTGACTCTCATCTTCTGCTACACGCTCCTGCAGACACGCCCTGGAATATCACTTTTCCCGCGAGCCGCTCTAGCCAGCTCGACCGCTCCCGAGGCGAGGTCAAAGCGCGAGCGCAGTTGGCCCAGTAGTCCAGATCCGGATCCGCCGCTGAGGCTCGATGGCACCCGGCGGGCGCTTTGCACTTGCTCAAAGAGTAGCGAGCATCGCAGTGTAAGCGACTCGGGATGGGCTACCAACTTTTGACTGAGCGAGCCACAAGAGAAAAGCGCTGCACCCGGTCGCAACCGCCGCCGAGCGGGGGACGACCAACGGCCTCCTAAACGCGCGCTTAGATCTTGCTTCCGTGTGCTCAGGCAGACCCGCTCGCACTCGCTGACGCTCGCTATGGTCGTCAAAAATCCGTCGCACTCGATGGCGGCGGCCGGTCGGAACAAAAGGGCGAGGCCCGGCTCGAGGGGGCGCGAGCGTGCGGGGTTGGGCGGCGCGAGCGCCAGAGTGAGAACGACTGCAGCACTCGCTGCTTGTACTGCAGACAGGGAACTGCGAGCGAGGCGACGCCGGGCGCAAGCCTTACGCTCGAGGGTGGAGCCTCGCTCGTCGCGCTTCGAGGAGCCGGGCGGGCAACGCGGCGAAGGCGAGGCTCGGGCGCAAGCGCGCAGTGCACAGCATCGTCGAGCGCGCGAGCAAGGGCTGCCGGGGGCAGCCACCAGGGCGAGGCGCACTAGTACTCTGCGCGAACGAGATGGAAGCCCGCGAGAGCAGCGACGCTCGACGAGGAGCGGCCGCGCGAGCTGCGATCGCAGGAGCGAGCGCCGACTCGCGACGCTCTTCGTTCTGCTTACTTGGCCCAGCCGGACGAGCACGTCGACGAGTCGACGACGAAGCCAAACACAATTGCGCAGATCGACAAGTAGCCGAGCTAGCCGAGGCCGAGTCTCCGCAAAGGGAGCGAAGCAGTCAACATCGTCCTGCAGCGACCACACCGCGTCCCTCGCATTGCCCGTCGTCCCAACGACGCAGGCGAAGCGTATCGACAAGCAGCACCCGCTCGCAGACTCGACCCGCCCCCACTCGCCACGCCGCGAGCGCGCCATCACACCACCGCCATCATCTTCATCTCGCGCCCGCGGCAAGCCCCGCCAACGAGCGCTCGACGCCGCACCGTCCTCGACACATGGCCAGGACGACGTCCACGAACGCGCACGTCCTTGCGAGCCCGCGTCGCCGACCTCGCTCCCCCACCTCGCGCTCGACCTCGGCAGCAAGCATGTCGGGCTCGACCCGCGCCAGAGGGCAGCGAGGGCCGTGGCAGCGGGCCCCGAGGCCCTCGCAGCCGCCCACTCGCACCAGCAGCCGCCGAGCGCAGCGCGTTGTCCCACCTAGCCCGTCCTCGAGCTCGGCAGCTCGGCGGGTCGGCCGCCCGCCTCGCGCTCGCACGGATGCGCCAGCCGGTGTGAGCGCGCGCAGTGCATCAAGCCGAGTGCTGGGTGCGCTGCGACGGGCGGGCGGGGCGGCGTGAGGGGCGGGAGGGGCAGGAGGTGGTCGAGGAGATGAGGGCGGCCTCGGACGAGGCGGTGCAGTGAGGGGAGCGCGAGCGGCGAGTCGGGGCGAGCGGCGCTGTCGCTGGGCGCAGGCGGGCCGCAGACGGTGCAGCAGTGCACTGGTGCAGCGGCGGGGCGCGCAGTGTGGTGAGGAGGGAGGAAGGGCGGGGGTTTCGGACGCGAGTGCGTTCTGACCGCCGTGTTTGGCTCGGACGCGGCGGCGCCGGCACCTCGTCTCGTCCTGCACCACCATCTCGCTACCGCCACGCAACCGCCTAGCCAGATGTCCCACCAGTCCCCCACCTCGCCCTCGGCGGCTCCCGAGCCGCCCTCGAGCCTCGGCGCCGACCCCGGCGTCGACGACCTCATCTCCCCCTCGCGCACCCCTCCCCTCGCCGACGCCGCAGCCAGCGGCGTGGGTTGGGCTGAGGTGGACGAGGCTCCGGCCTCGACCGCGCCCGCCCCCCTC
>Ga0308169_10003144_pt1 | contig 16360 bp, 16 predicted proteins | sample PhyBR1_2_FD_202139 | JGI IMG/M metagenome (GOLD analysis project Ga0308169, IMG submission 202139) | Phyllosphere microbial communities from UC Gill Tract Community Farm, Albany, California, United States - DLSLSB.R1 | ecosystem: Host-associated > Plants > Phyllosphere > Unclassified | place... | reverse complement strand
GAATAAGTTTCTTGGCCACGATCTGGCCATCATCCATGCGTCCGTTGCGAAAGGCGACGTCGATGCGATCGGTAGTGAAATCGGTCGGGCGGTCGTCGAGCAGCACATCGAGCGTGACATCCGGATAGAGCGCGTGGAATTCTTTCAGCAAAGGTTGCAGCACTTTTCGACCGAAGCCAACGGTTGATGAGATGCGCAAGCTGCCGCGCGGTGTCCCGGTCCGTAGATCGCGTATCTCCTCCTGGGCCTGGAAAATACGTGCGACGCCCGGCCAGCAATTGTCGAAGAAACGCTGGCCCTCAGGGGTGAGCGTGGTACTGCGCGTCGTACGCGTAAACAGCCGGGTATCGAGTTGGGCTTCCAGCTTCTGTACGGTGCGGCTGACCGCCGAACGTCCCACGCCCAGCCGTTCAGCGGCTCGGGCAAAACTGCCCTCGTGGACGACGGCAATGAATGCGACCACGCCCACATAGGTCGTCGCAAAATTCGACGTCAGCGCATTGTTCTGCGTAGTGATTGCCTTCTGCGCTGGATTTCTGCTGCGTGGATCAACGAGACCTTGCGACACGATTGCCTTTCTAAATGACCTGCGACGCCAAAATGGTAGTGGTGCGGCGGCGGTCGTGGCAATGACATAAAACCGCGATTTTCTGCCAGGCCGCATTGGTGCGGCAGTGTCAACAAGGCGGTGCTTCCGCCATGTCTACCGCTGCCCGGTGTCGATCCCTAAGATGTATTGGCGCTCGAATTGCGCAGCGTCTTTCCCTTTCGGTGAAGGCCGCTTTTCAACCCGTGGAGTCTTCAATGAATAACATGTCCAAAATTATCGCCAGTTCCTGTATCGCGCTGGCCGCCGGCACGGCCGATGCGGCGGGCGGCGCGCCCGGCAAGCAGATCGCTGCGCAGGTGACCGCGAATTACATCACCACGCGCGACGGCGTGCAGCTGTATTACAAGGACTGGGGGCCGCGCGACGGCCAGCCGGTCGTCTTCAGCCATGGCTGGCCGCTGAACTCGGACAGCTGGGAGTCCCAGATGCTGTTCCTCGCCAACCACGGCTATCGTGTGATCGCCCACGACCGCCGCGGCCACGGCCGCTCCAGCCAGCCATGGGACGGCAACGACATGGACCATTATGCCGACGACCTGGCGACCGTGATCGAGACGCTCAAGCTGAAGAACGCCGTGCTGGTCGGTTTTTCCACTGGCGGCGGCGAAGTTGCACGCTACATCGGCCGGCATGGCACGGCGCGCGTCGCCAAGGCGGTCCTGATCTCCGCCGTGCCGCCGATGATGGTGAAAACGGCGGACAACCCGGACGGCGTGCCGATCGCCGTGTTCGACGGCAGCCGCAAGGCGCAGCTCGAGAACCGCGCCCAGTTCTACCGGGATGTGCCGGCCGGCCCGTTCTACGGTTTCAATCGCCCCGGCGCCAAGGTCTCGCAGGGCCTGATCGACAACTGGTGGATGCAGGGCATGCAGGGCGGCCATAAAAACACCCTCGATTCGATCAAGGCATTTTCCGAAACCGATTTTCGCGGCGACTTGAAAAAATTCGACAAGCCGACGCTGATCATCCACGGCGACGACGACCAGATCGTGCCGATCGACGTCGGTGGACGCGCTTCGGCCAAACTCATCAAGGGCGCCAAGCTGATCGTCTACCCCGGCGCGCCGCACGGGCTGACCGATACGCACAAGGACAAGGTCAACGAAGATCTGCTGTCCTTCATCAAAGGCTGAGCTTCAGCGGCCCTCATTCAGGAGATTTCAAATGCATTCCACACACGACACCTCGCAGCCCGCCATCGCCAGTCATGAAGAGTGGGTCCCTTCGCGTTACGCCCTCAAGGTCGGCGACATTGACGTGCTGATCATCAGCGATGGCGTTCTGCCGCTGCCGACCACGACGATGGCCACGAATGCCGATCCGGCCGAGCTGGCAAACTGGCTCGACCACATGTACCTGCCGCCGGACAAATACGATTGGCCGCTGAATGTGCTGGTCGTGCAAACCGGTGACAAGACCATCCTCGTCGATGCCGGACTGGGCACGCAGTTCCCGGGCTTCCCGCGCGCCGGCCAGTTCCCCTCGCGGCTCGAGGCGGCCGGTATCGATCTCGCGTCCGTCACGGACGTGGTGCTGACCCACATGCATATGGACCACGTTGGCGGCCTGCTGGTCGACGGCGTGAAGGCGCGCCTGCGTCCGGACGTGCGGATCCATGTGGCCGACGCGGAAGTCAAGTTCTGGGCCGCGCCGGATTTCTCGCACACCGTGATGCCTTCGGCAGTGCCGCCGGTGCTCCGCTCGACCGCGACCGAGTTCCTGAACCAGTACCGCGGGCAGCTGAGCATCTTCAAGGATGAATACGAGGTGGCGCCCGGGGTGCTCGTTCGCCGCACCGGCGGCCACACGCCAGGCCACAGCGTGGTCGACGTCAAGTCTGGCGATAAACGCCTGACCTTCGCCGGCGATGCAGTGTTCCCCGTTGGATTCGAGCATCCGGACTGGCAGAACGGCTTCGAACATGACCCCGAGGAGGCGATGCGCGTGCGTAGCCGTCTGTTCCGCGAACTGGCCGAGAGCGGCGGGCTCCTGGTGGCATCCCACCTGCCGTTCCCTTCGGTTGGCCGGGTGGCCGCCGACGGCGACGCCTACCGCTACGTCCCGATTTTCTGGGACTACTGAGCGCTCACGCGGAGCTCGGTAAAAAAGGGGGCAGGTTGACTTCAAGCTGGCTGTGCGTAAAATTCGGGCATGCAACGCTTCCGCCGCGCCCCCCTGGTCCTGTTCGTGGCCTTCCCGGACACGGGCCTGCTCGACCTGACCGGCCCGCAGACCGTGTTCTGGGCCGCGCACCGCCATATGACCGGGACGCACATGCTTCCCTATGAGCATTACACAGTCAGCCTCGAGGGCGGACCGATACGAACGGAGGAGGGCGTCGTGATCGACACGCTGCCATTTTCCGCATTCGCGGGACGCGCGATCGACACGATCGTCGTGCCCGGCGCCTCCAGGATCGTCGATATCCTGGACGGCCTCTCTGCCACCATCGATTGGATCCGCGAGGCCTCGAAAGGCGCCCGGCGCACCGCATCGGTGTGCACGGGCGCCTTCCTGCTGGCCCAGGCCGGTCTGCTGGATGGCAAGCGCGCGGCCACGCACTGGCGCATGGCGGATTTCCTGCAGCAGTGCTATCCCGCGGTAAGCGTCGATGACGAGGCCATCTTCGTGCGCCAGGGCGCCGTCTGGTCCAGCGCCGGCGTCACTGCCGGGATTGACCTCGCCCTTGCCATGGTCGAGGAAGATTATGGCAGGGCCGTTGCCATGGACCTGACCCGCGACCTTGTCGTGTTCATGAAGCGCCCCGGCGGACAGGCCCAGTACAGCGTACTTCTCGAGGCGCAGGCAAAGGACAATGCCAGCTTCGACAAGCTGCATGTATGGATTCTCGATAATCTCCACAATGCCGACCTGAGCGTCGACGTATTGGCGGAACGCGTAAGCATGAGCGCCCGCAATTTCTCGCGGGTCTACAAGGAAAAGACCGGCCGTACACCGGGCAAGGCAGTCGAACTGTTCCGCGTCGAGGCGGCGCGGCGTATGCTCGAACAGTCCGAGCGTAATCTCGAACAGATCGCCAAGCAATGCGGTTTTGGGGACGAAGACCGGATGCGGGCCTGCTTCCGGCGCAACCTCGGCATGACGCCATCGGAATACCGCAACCGTGTGGATGCCGTTCAGTCCTCGTCCTCGACGAGCTGAACGATGCTTTCAATGCCCTGGCGCGCCATCTTGGTATAGGGGCAGACCCGCTCGGCATTGCGGACCAGTTCGCCGGCCGTCACGCGCGGCGTGCCAGGCATACGCACGAGCACGTGCGCACCCAGCAGGAACAGGCCATCGGCCGGGTCGCGGCCGAAGCTCACCTTGACCCTCACTTCGGTGCCGGTCGCCACGATGCCGGCGCGGCTTGCCAGCAGCATCAGCGAGCCGTGGAAGCAGGCGGCGTAGCCGGCGGCGAACAGTTGCTCGGGGTTGATGCCGCCACCTTCTCCACCCAGCTCGGGAGGCAGGCGCAGGGCGAGTTCCAGTTCGCCATCGTCAGTCCGGGCAACATTCGACATGCGCCCGTATTCCGCGGCGGCGCCGGTGACCGACACGGAAGCAACGTAGAGCGGAGCATCGCTGGTGTCGCCGCAATGATGAATGCCTGGCGATGGCGCTTGTGTGTGCATCGATTGCTCTCCTGGTTAAATCGCGTGCCTCACGATGAAGGAGGCTACCGTGCCCGGCAGCGCCAGCACCGGCCAGGGCAGGGCCAGCCCCGGCGCCGGGTCCAATACAGGAACTCGGGCAGGCGGTAGGACTTTCCGATGTGCATGCTGCGCTCCCCCCGCCCGCGTCCCGCTTACTGCGCCGGCGACTGCGTCTGCAGCCAGTCGCGCAGCTTGACGGCGCCCAGGTGGGCTGCGCCGCGCGGCAGCAGCATGTCCTCCGTCAGTGCGGCGCCAAAGTAGCGCGCGTGGTCGTCGGCGCGCACCTTGCGCGGATCCTTCCTGCTGCTCAGGTATTCCTGCACCAGGTCGGCCAGGCGGAATTTGTCCGGGCCGGCGATCTCGACGATACCGTTCAGCGGCGCGCCGAGCGTGGCGGCGGCCACCGCCAGCGCCACGTCGTCCGACGACATCGGCTGCACATAGGCCGGCGACAGCGTGATGGTATCGCCCTGCGCTGCCGAGGCGACAATCCCGCCCAGGAATTCGAAGAACTGGGTCGCGCGCACGATGGTGTAGGGCAGGCCGGATTCGCGGATCAGCTTTTCCTGTGCGATCTTGCCGCGGAAGTAGCCGCTTTCCGCGAGGAGATCGGTGCCGACCACCGACAGCGCCACATGGTGCTTGACGCCCGCTTTGCGCGCGGCGGCCAGCAGGTTGCGGCCGGCGGTGCTGAAGAATTCCAGCACCGCGTCATCGGCAAACGAGGGCGAGTTCGCCACGTCGACGACGACATCGGCGCCGGCCAGGACCTCATCGAGGCCTTGGCCGGTCATCGTGTTGACGCCGGTACTGGGTGCCGCCGCGATGGCCTGGTGGCCGCGTTCCTGCAGGATTTTGACGAGCTTGCTACCGATGAGACCGGTGCCGCCAACGATGACGATTCTCATGGTGGTTTTCCTCAGGCCAGGTTTGCCTTGTCGAGGCCGAATTCCTTGTCGTAGGAGCCCGGCACCGGCTTGAATGCGACGTTGACACGGTTCCACGCATTGATGGTCATGACCTCGTAGGTCAGGTCGGTCAGTTCCTTTTCCGAGAATTGCGTGCGCACGCGCTCGTACAGGTCGTCCGGCACGCCGGTCGGCGACAGCGTGGTCAGCGCCTCGGTCCAGGCCAGTGCGGCGCGCTCGCGCGGAATGAACAGCGTCGATTCGCGCCAGGTCGCCAGGTGATGCAGGCGCAGCGGCCGCTCGCCGTGGATGACGGCCTGCTTCACGTGCATGTCGAGGCAGAAACCGCAGCCGTTGATCTGCGAGGCCCGGATCGAGACCAGGTCGAGGATGCTTTGTTCGATGGCGCCGTCATGCACCAGGCCGCCGAATTCAACCAGTTTCTTGAAGAGGGCCGGGGCTTGCTTGATGTAGTCGAGTCGTTGGGTCATGGTGAGCTCCTAAGTGATGGACACTGCGCGAATGCAGTAAGGAACAGTCTAGGCAGTCGGCGCGCCCGGCGGTAGGCGCGTGGACGGCCGCACGCCGGTGAGCGAAATGCACCAATCGACGCCAGGCGGTCAACGGGCCAGGCGCACGCCCGCCAGGATCAACAACAGCGCCGGTGCAAGCCGCGCCCAGGCGCTGTCGGCCACCGCGCCCGTCACGGCCAGCCCGAGCGTCGACAGCACCGGGGTGAGGTAGCTCAGCGAGCCGATGAGCGAGGCCTGGCCGGCGCGCATGGCGCGGTCCCACAGGACGAAGGACAGGCCCAGCGGGCCGATGCCGATCGCCGCCATGCCTGCCAGTTCGACGCCGGAAGGCCGGTAGGGCGCTTCGAAGCAGGCATGGGCGATCAGGGCAAGCAAGCCGGCGCCCAGGCAAAAGCCGCCGGTCGCCCACGAGGAATAGGCCGCCATGCCGCGCGGCGCCACCGAATACACCGCCCAGCTGAGGGCGGCGAAGGCGGCCAGCGCATAACCTCCCAGGTGGGCGTGGGAGATCGAGGCGTTCGAGGGCGCGACGACGATCGCACAGCCGGCGAACGCAATCGCGCATCCGAGGAGCTGCCCCGCGCGCAAGCCGGTGCCGCCGGGGCCCCAGCCGGCCAGCAGGACGATCAGCAGCGGCCACAGATAATTCAGCAGGTTCGCCTCGGCGATCGGCGCCAGGCGGAACGCCGCCACGAGGCACACGTGGTACAGGAACAGGCTTGCGACGCCAAATGCGAAGGTCGCTGCCGGCACCCGCCATTCGCGCCAGCGATGCACGGAAGCCAGGCTGCCGCAGCACAGCGCAACCCCGGTCAGGAGCAGTGGCGGGGCGTCCCCGGTGTAGCGCACCATGGTGGCGAACAGCGCCCATAGCAGGATCGCGCCGAGCGCGCAGGTCCAGGCGTTCCTGCTCATCGGGGAGCGCCGTCGAGGCAGTGCAGGTCGAGCGCGCGGATCCGCTGCGTCATGAAGTCGATGAAGACCCGTATCCGCAAGGGCATGTGATGGCGGCTCAGGTAGCACAGGTAATGACCGCGGTCGTCAGGCGCATGCTGCGCCAGGCAGGTGAGCAGGCGGCCGGCGCGGATATGCTCGCAGACCTGGTAGCCTGCCAGCTGCGCGATACCGTCGCCGGCGAGCACGGACTGCAGCACCAGGTCGGTGTCGTTGAAGCAGAGCCAGCTGGCTGGCCGGTACTTGCGCGCCATGCCGTCCACCTTGAACTCCCATTCGAAGATCCGGCCGGAAGCGGACCTGAAATTGATGCAGGAGTGGGCGCCCAGCGCGTCGACCGTATCCGGCAGCCCGTGCCGGCGTACGTATTCGGGTGCGGCGCAGACCTTCATCTGCATCGGGATCAGTTGTTTCGCGACGATCTGGCTGTCGTCCAGGCGGCCGTTGCGGAAGGCGATGTCGATGCGGTCCGAGGTGAAGTCGGTGGGACCATCATCCAGGATCAGGTCGAGCGTGATGTCCGGATAGGCGGCGTGGAAGTCCTTCAGCAAGGGCGACACGATCTTGCGGCCGAAGCCGACGGTCGACGACATGCGCAGGCTGCCGCGCGGCACCCCGGTGCGCAGCTCGCGCATCTCCTCGACCGAGTGGAGGATGCGGTCGACGCCGGGCCGGCAGTTATCGAAAAACAGCTCGCCTTCGGGTGTCAGTGTCGTGCTGCGCGTGGTGCGCAGGAACAGCCGGGTATCGAGCTGGGTTTCCAGCTTTTGCACACTGCGGCTCACGGCCGAGCGGCCGATGCCGAGACGCTCCGCCGCCCGTGCAAAGCTGCCTTCATGGACCACGGTGATGAAGGCGACGACGCCCGCATAGGTCGTGGCAAAACTCGATGCCAGGGCGTCCCTGGTGCCGCTTCCTGCTCCCGCATGTGGCCCCACGTCTCTCATCACGCCGATTTCCTATCCGTAAACACGATCCGATTTTAGTTCTGCGGCGGCGGCCCCCGCAATGACGAAAAACCGCGAAATCGTGCCAGGATATCAATCGGGACGCTCGCCATGTTCGGCCAGCAGCGCCGTGCGCACGGCCGGATCGTCGGCCATGCGACGCGAGAACGCGGCCAGTGCGTCCAGTCCACGCATGTCGACGTCCATGCCGGCCGCCCAGCGCAGGATCACGAACAGGTAAGCATCGGCGACCGAGCGTTGCCCGGTGAGCCAGTCGCGCTCGGCCAGCACACCATTCAGGCGTTCCAGGTAGACGCGGATATGATGGCGGGCATTCTGCGCCAGCTCGCCGTCCAGTTCGCGGGTCTCGAGGAAGCGCGACGGCGAAAACAGCGGCTTGAACGCCTTGTGCACATCCGAGTTCAGAAAGGCGAGCCAGCGCATGACGTCGGCGCGTCCGCGCAAGCTGCCGTCGCCCGCCAGCCTTGCGTGCGGATACAGGTCGGCCAGGTAGCCGAGGATGGCGACGTTTTCGGTCAGCGCAAAGCCATCGTGCACCAGCAGCGGCACATTCCCGCCGGGATTGATTGCCAGGTAGTCGGGCGTCTTCAGCGATTCGAGCGTCATCGGCACGACCTCGTGTGCCGCCTCCGCCCAGCCCAGCACGATCAGGTCGGCCAGCGAACAGGCGCCGCGCATGTGGTACAGCTTCATCGGTTCCTCCCAGTCGATTGTAGTCATGCGGACTATCGCATGTCGACAAACGGGGAATTGGTGTTTTTTCGGAAGCGCCGTATTGCGCCGAAATCGCCGCCGACCGCTGGTAGGGCAAACATGGGCTATCTACGATCCTGTTGACACTGCCTTATGCCTGACGCCATGTCAGATCGACCATCGGTGTACCAGTTGCGCCACGTTGTCCTTGCCAGGCTCAACAATGATGAGCTTGCCTGCTCGGATTTCATCCCGTTGTGACGCGGCTCCTGTATTCTCGGGGACTTCACCATCCCCGACGAGTGCGCCGGCCATGCAAATTCAAACGAACCTTCCGAACAGCGTCGTCGCGCTCATGGCCTATGTCGACGATGCCGGATGGACTGAGCAAGCGGAGCTTGTCGTTCAAATCATGATGTCGAGCGTCCATCCGGACGTCGAGTCCTCGGTCGCGACGGCCGCTTTTCTGCCGCGTAGCGTGCGCACCAACGTCGCCGGTTTCCTGAGCGCGATTCTCCTGGAAGAGATCAGCGACGAGCAGCGGCACGCGATCTTTGCATGGACCCAGCACTGGGCGGTAGCCAGCCTCGATCAATAGTCATGCGGAGGTAGCGGCGCCGTCCAGCTAGTCAGCGTCGCGCAGCCACGACGTCGACTTGTCGCGGGCGGCGGCCGCGCTTTTCACCGGCGCACCTGGCGTCGGCGCGCTGAAGCTGCGATCCAGCTTGCGCGGCTCCGCTTGCGTCCTGGCGGGCTTGCGCGACATATAGGACTTCACCCCGACCGAGCAGCGATAACACACGGCGCCCGTCGCGATGACGATGGCGCTGAGCGTGATCGCCAGGCCGTCCGGACGGCCGGCAACCACCAGGATGCAGGCCAGGACGATGATGTCGAGACAGACAAGATAGTTGAAACGGGCGCTCATATCAGACTCGACTTTTTTTAGCGACATACATAGTTCTCATGCGTGCTGCATTTTAGCATTTCCACACGGAAATATCTTGCGATTTCCCCGCCCGGACCATCGCCCTTTGGTCCAATTCCAGAGCCGCCGTCTCGCGGCCATGATGAAGTTCTCAAACCCATCATCCCGGGAGAGTCACATGATGCCTGCTCATCTTTTTCATCATCCATCACGCGTGTTGGCGGCATGCTGTGTTCTTGCGTTGTCCGCATGTGCCAACGAGGCGTTGAACAACCAGCTCGCCACCAGCCGCGAGGCGGTCGATCAGGCGAAGATCGCCGGGGCACAGGAGCGGGCGCCTGCGGACTTCGACACCGCATCCAACAAGCTGGCTCAGGCCAACGCGGCCGCCGAGAACCGGAAGAAGGATGACGCGATGCGTCTTGCGCAGGAAGCGCAGGTCGACGCCAACCTGGCCCGGGCCAAGAATGATGCGGTCCAGTCCCGGCTGGCGGCCGCCGAAATGCAAAAGAGTAACGACATCATGCGCGAGATGGTCAACCGCGCCGTTCAGAACCAGAACCAGAAATAGAGGTGAGCGATGAAACACATCATCCGATCGGCCACCGGCGCGCTGGTGGCAAGCATGTTCGTGGCGGGGTGCGCGTCGACCCCATCGGCATCCGATCAGGCGAGCGCAGATGCCGCAATCGGCAACGCCAGCCAGGCGATCGACCATGCGTCGGGCGACCCCCACGTGGCGAAATACGCATCGACCGAGTTGGACCGCGCCAGCGACTCCCTGGGCAAGGCGAAGACGGCATGGCATGACAAGCATGATTTGCAGGCCACCACGCACTACGCCTATATCGCGCAGCAGCGCGCGGCGACGGCGCGGGAACTGGCGAGCCAGCGGGCTGCGGACGAGCAGGTGGCGGTCCTGGCCCAGCGGCGTGATCGTGCGGTGGCGATGCTGCGGGAGCGGCATGCCGAGGAAGTCACTGGACCAAGCTCGGCACAGGCGCTCGCGGGTTTCGGCTTCGGCAAGGCAAAGGTGCCCACCCATGTCAAAGCGGAGCTCAATGAGGTGGCCACCACCCTGAAAAACAATCCCGGGCAAGTCGTCGTCATCCAGGGACATACGGACAGTGTCGGCAGTCCCGAGTACAACCATGCGCTGGCCATGAAGCGGGCGCAAGCCGTGCGCGCCGCCCTGGTGCGCGACGGCGTCGAAAGCAGCCGCATCACCATTCAATCGGAGGGCGAACACAACCCGATCGCGAGCAATGACACCAGCGCCGGCCGCAAGGAAAACCGGCGTGTGGAGATCATGATCGGCAATACGAACGACACGGCGATGGGGTCGTCCCAGGCCGGCGCCGCGACCGCGAGCGGATCGGGGGACGAGGGCGGGCAAAAAGGGCAAAGCGGCCAAACCGGCCAAACCGGCCAAACCGGACAGAGCCCGGCGAGCGCCCAGGACGGCGACCGCCGGCAATGACGCCCGCAACGGAAATGGCCAGCTTTCGGGCTGGCCTTTCTCACGTCATGCCGGTGTACGCCGCTCAGTCCTGCAAGGGCCAGAGCAGTGCGCTCAGCTGCCCGGGATAGCGCTGCAGCAGCCAGCGCGCCTTGTCCCTGAACACCGGCTCGTCCTTGTAGGCGCGCGCCGCGACCAGCATGTTCTGCATCGCGTGCAGGTTGACGCCGTCCGCCGAGCCTTCCTTCGGATCGATCTCCTTGTACGGCCACTTGTCGCCGTTGACGTAGCGCGCCACGTAGCGGTAGCCCTGCTCGATGTTGTGCGCGTCCTGGCCGTGCGCCCACACCGCTTCGCCGGCCAGCTCGCCATAGCGTCCCAGGTCGCCGAAGGCTTCGAGGGCGAAGTTGACGTAGCCGGAGGGGCGGGTGCGCTCGAGCTCCGCGATCAGCTTGCCCTCGCGGTCGATCTGGCCCGGGATGCGGCGGATCTTGGCGATCTCCAGTTCGCGCTTCGCGACCGCCGGCTGGTTCGTGTACAGCGCGTAGGCCACGACCTGGGCCGAGTACCAAGTGCCGTGGTTGTTGTGCGCGTTGCTCTCTTCGAAGCCGTTGCGGCTGTTCAGGAGCCAGTCGAGGTAGTCGCGGTACCAGCCGCGCACGGCCTCGTTTTCGGCGTCGGAAAGGCTTCCTGCCGGCTGGATCAGGGCCAGGCTGTCCATCACGTCGATCAGGTTGCGGCTGGTGATGATGCCGATGCCGCGGCCATTCACGCGGCCCGGAATCGCCTGGCCGTAGTCCAGGTTCGGGTTCATGCGCGTGTCGGGCGCGAGGAACCAGGCGCGCGCCAGCGCCGCGGCCTTGTCCGCGTATTTCTTCTCGCCGGTGAAGTACCAGGCCAGCGCCAGCGCCTGCACGTCGTGGGTGAAATGGCCGATGCGCGACGCGTCGGTGGCGTCCGTCGAGGAGGCCGGGTTGTGCAGGCCGTCCTTGCGGATGTAGGGCAGGCCATCCTTCTTCGATGGGTCCGGCCACCAGTAGGGGCCGAAGCTGAAGAAGTCGTGCCTGTCGCCGCTGGCAGGTAGAAGGCTCTTGTCGACCACGCTGTAGCGCTTGTGGCCCAGGGCCGCATCGGCGTCTTTAACCAGGTTCTCGTAGGAGGGCAGGTAGAGCGGATCGCGCGCCGCGACCTTCTGCCTGGCCAGCGCCAGTTCGGCCGGGTCCCAGGTATAGAACTGCGACGGCGCGGCCGCCAGCGCGGGAGCGGCCAGGCAGGCGCTCAGGCAGGCCGCCAGTACGTTTGAGCGCAGGAGTGAAGTGAACATGGAGTGTCCTCGAATTCAATAAAAAAACCGGCCCTGCGAACGCATGCGCGCACGGCAGGACCGGGAGGGGGACAAGCTTGAAAGGCCGGCTTAGAAGTTGTAGGTCGCGCGCGCCACGAAGGTGCGGCCCAGCGGGCTGCCTTCGCCGCTGGCGTAGCCTTCGTTACGATAGTTGGCGGCCGGCGGATCGCGGTTGAACACGTTGTTCACGCCCACCAGCACTTTCCACTGGCGATAGCCGGAGTAGGTCAGCGACCAGTTGAACAGCGTGTACGGATCGATCGTGTGGTAGAACTGGGTGCCGTTGTTCAGGTCCTCGAAGCTCTGGCGGTACTGCTCGTTCAGGGTCGAGGTCCAGGCGCCGCCCGGGCTCACCCACTTGACCGAAGCGCCGTACTTCCAGCGGAAGTTCTGCACGTTGGCGTCCAGCGGACCGAACTTGTTGATGCTCGAGATCCACGGGCCGTCGCGGTCCACCTGAGTGTCGAAGCGGTTGATGTAGGTGCCGTCCAGCTGTACGCCGACCGTGCCCCAGCGCGCCTTCGGGAAGGTGTAGGTGGTCGTGATGTCGAGGCCGTCGGTGCGCAGGCCGCCCAGGTTGGTCTGGCGGTCGTCGATGTACAGCAGGTTCTGGTTGGCGTCGCGGATGAACAGGTTCGCGTAGGTCGGGTCCGTGAAGAAGGTCGGCTGGGCGATCTGGCCGATCATGTCGCGCAGCTTGACGTTGAAGTAGTCGAGCGAGACCAGCAGGTTGCGGGTCGGCGTGAGCACGACGCCGAAGTTGAAGGTGGTCGAGCGTTCCGGTCCGACGTTCGGGTTGGCTCCCGTGTTGATCGGCTGGCGCGCGGCGCAGACCACGGCCGGGTCATAGCCGGGCAGCGCGGTGCCGCCGGTATTTCCGCCCGGACGGCCGCCCGGGCACAGCACCGGGTCGTTGTAGGCCAGGCTGGTGATGCCGGTGCGGCCGCTGGTCGCGCCGAAGTAGCGCTGGCCCAGCGTCGGCGCGCGGAAGCCCGTACCGACAGCGCCGCGCAGCATCCAGGTCTGGCCCGGCTTGTAGCGGAAGCTGACTTTCGGATTGGTGGTCGAACCGAAATCGCTGTAGTGGTCGGTGCGTACCGCGACGTCGACGTCGAGCGCCTTGGTGAACGGCATGTCGAGTTCGACGTAGGCGGCCGCCACGTTGCGCGAGGCGCGCTGGTTGACGGCGGCGGTGCTGCCGGTCTGGCCGCCGGACAGCGCCACGCTCTCCGGAATCGAGTGGTAGGTGAAGTCGTGCCAGGCGCTCGCGCCCACCGCCAGCGCCATCGCGCCGCCCTTCAAATCCATCAGCTCGCGGTTGGCGGTCAGGTCGAGGCCATTCATCCGGGTCACGCCGGCATCGGCGGTCTGGCCGTTGGTCGCGATGCTGTCCAGGTAAGCGCGGCCGGTGTCGTCCTGCAGGCCGAAGGGGTTCAGCGTGCCGTTGGCGACGCCGGACAGCAGGCCGTAGCTGTTCACGAAGCCCGAGCGGAAGCTCACGTGCGAGCTGTACATCGCGCTCCACAGGCTGGCGCGGTAGTCCCAGGCGCCGATGCGGCCCTCGTCTTCGACCGTCATGCGGGCGGTCTTGGTGTTGTAGTCCAGGACGGTCGGACCGAGGTCGCCGATCAGCGACCACGCCAGCGTCAGCGGCTGGTTGGTGATGCCGGTCATGGCCGGGGTGATGCCCTTGCCGGGGTAGTACTTGCTGGACGGGGTGATGGTCAGCGCCGGGAAGTTCGGGATCGAGGCGTCGATGCCGAAGGTCGGGTTCTTCACCGGACGGTTGTGGATCGTCGAGTACAGGATCGACGCCGACAGCTTGTGGTCCGGGTTCAGCATCAGCGTGCCCTTGCTGAAGAAGGAAGCCTGCTCGTTTTCCTTGGTCAGCGTGAGGCTGTTGGCGTTGTAGGCGGCCGTGCAGGTGTTGCTGGTGCCCTGGACCGACCAGGGATCCAGGCAGCCGCTCGCGTAGTACGGGTTACCGGTGTTCTTGGTCGAGCCGCCCACCAGCGTGACGTTGGCCGGCACCGCGTTCGAACCCTTGGTCTGCTTGGGCGGCGCGAAGCCGGCGCTGACCCGGTTGTCGACCGAGGTGATGTTCGGGCGCGCCGTCTGCTCCAGCTGGTTCTGGTGTTGCAGGTCGCCGGTCACGTAGACGTTCCAGCCGTCCTTCGCCAGGTCGCCCTTGCCGAAGATGAAGTTGAGGCCCGTGGACTGGCCGCCGCCGGCGTGCTGGGGCGTCGAGCCCTTGGCGGTGATGGAGCCGCCCGTGTACGTCTTCTTGGTGACGAAGTTGATCACGCCGCCGATCGCGTCGGAGCCGTAGACCGAGGATGCGCCATCGCGCAGCACTTCGGTGCGGTCGAGCGCACTGACCGGGATGTTGTTCGGGTCGATCGAGCTGTCCGAGATGCGCTTGCCGTCCAGGAGGACCAGGGTGCGCGAGCCGCCGATGCCGCGCATATTCGCGCTGTTGCCGTTGCCCGAGGTGGTGTTGGGCGTGTAGTCCGACGCGGTCGACATCTGCATCAGGATGTCCTCGACGGTGATGGCGCCTTGCGCGATCCAGTCCTCGGCCTTGGTGACGGTGACCGGCAGCGCCTGGTCCGCGACCGAGCGCTTGATGCTCGAACCCGTGACTTCCACCTTCTGCATCTGGGCCTCAAGCTGCGCCTGCGCCGGTGCGTTCATGCTCAGCAGGGCGAGTGCGACCGCCGCCGGCAGCGCGCGCACGAAAAGTGGCCGGTGGTGTTGAATGTGCTTCTCCAAAGCGGGTCTCCTTTTTACGATCTCTACGTCGTGGTTTGTTATTGCCAAAGCACCGGCTGGCGGATGAAGAAGTTACGCACCACTTCTTCCACCTTCGAGTCGGCCGGCAGGGTGGCCCACAGGGCCAGGTAATCGGGGCGGCGCAGCGCGCGGCCTGCGAACAGCAGGCTGGCCTGGCGCATCGGCCACGCCTTGTCATACATAACGTCGGGCTTCAAGGGCCAGCGTGCCTTGTCCTGCATGTAGGGGAACATCCAGGCCATCGCCTTCGCCATGCCGCGGCCATCCGGCAGCGTGTACGTCCACAGGTTGTCGGTGGGCGTCGACAGGATCTCGCACAGCGCGGCCAGCGCTTCCAGGTCGAACAGCGCGTAGCCGTAGGGCTTGGTGCGCTTCAGTTCGAGCGGGAGGCTGCCATCTAGCCCCAGCTGGGTCGGCAGCAGCACGCTCTTGAAGCGCTCGCGCGCGTACGCCAGCAGGGCCTCATCGCCCGTCAGGTGGGCAAAAGCGGCCACTTGCAGCAGCCAGCAGCTGCCGTGGTTGTTTTTTGCATCGCGCTCGTCCTGGCCGTTCTTGCTGTGGGTGAGCCACTCCAGGTAATCCGTGAACCAGCGGGCGATCTGTTGTCGTTCCGTCGTCGACAGGGCATCGCCGGTCTCCAGCACTTCGATCGCGCGCGCGACCTCGACCAGGTGCAGGGTGTCGATGATGCCGATGCCGCGCCCTAGCGAGCGCCCGTAGATGGCCTGGGCGTACTGCAGGTTCGGATTCAAGCGGGTCCGGGGATCGATGAACCAGGCGCGCAGGTGGGCGCTGGCATGGTCGGCGTAACGCTTGTCGCCCGTGAGCTTCCAGGCCGCGGCCAGCGCCGGCACCTGCACCGAGAAGCGCAGCAGGGCGCGGCGGTGTTCGACGAAATTGTCCGGGTTGCTCAGGCCGTCGCGCTGGATGTAGGGGCCGCCGGGATGGGCCGGGTCCGGCCACCAGTAATCGCCTTCCGAATAGAAGTCGTGCGGGCCGCCGCTGCTGCGCGCGGCGGGGAAGGCCGTGACGGTCAGCGGCTGCTCCGCGAGGTCGGCCCGGGCGGCGTCCAGCACGCGCGCGCGGTCGAGCTGGATGACGTCGAGCGACTGCGACGGCTGCGCGCCGGCGCACAGGCAGCTTGCGAGCAACAGAGCCGCGAGCGTGGGCCGAGCGAAATTCATGGGTCTCCTGAATCTTGTTCTGAAATCGTTTAACAAGCTACCGTCGAGGACTTGCGTGTATCCTTCTGGGGCGACGTGTATTTATCCGTTCCGTATGTTAATGCCTTCGGAACCATGCTTGTAAAACGTTTAACCGAAGTATATCGTAATTCTCCGCCGCGTCAACCGGGCGTCCACAAAGAGAAATCGTTTTCCGGACAGGCGTGATGAATGAATCGGAAGTTGACTGCTCTCGCCGGCGCGGCCGCGCTGTGGGCTGCACTGGCAGGCGGCATGGCCTGCGCCGCGGAACCCGGCGACACCGCGCGGCGTGTCGAAGACCTGCTGCG
>Ga0308169_10003142_pt1 | contig 16363 bp, 12 predicted proteins | sample PhyBR1_2_FD_202139 | JGI IMG/M metagenome (GOLD analysis project Ga0308169, IMG submission 202139) | Phyllosphere microbial communities from UC Gill Tract Community Farm, Albany, California, United States - DLSLSB.R1 | ecosystem: Host-associated > Plants > Phyllosphere > Unclassified | place... | reverse complement strand
ATATGGGCTAAACATCTGCCTGGCGACACAAAGGCCACGCGACATCACCGAAGGTGTGCTAAGCCAGATGGGCACCCTCCTCGTCCATAGGCTGACGAATGACCGTGACCGAGAGGTTGTAGAGCGTGCATGCGGTGAAATTGATCGGTCTGCAGCGGCCTTTCTTCCGAACCTGAAGCAAGGTGAAGTAGCCATGGTAGGTGTGGATTTTCCTATTCCGGTAACCATCCAAATCGCTCGTCCCAATCAGCCACCTATTTCTGACGGGCCAAGTTTTCAAGACCTCTGGTAATCAGATGACTTCGCCGAACGGATACCTCTTTCGACCAATTGCGCGCCATTATGGCTAAGTGCTATACAGCAGTTTCAAACAACACCAAGGAGGGGTCATGGCCAACTTTCCGAAGCATCCGCAATATATTCCCATTATCAAGTGGCAGTCCTGGGAACAACGTGCACTTCAGCACGTAGACGCAGAACTCAAACCGCGAATTCGCCCTTGCATAGAGGTACGCACATCCAAGCAGCATCTGAGCCTTCTCGGCAAGCTTCAGGCTGTCTGGCCTCACGATGTACTCGTGGATTACTCAAACCCTAGCGGGCTGTTGAGTCACGTTAGGCAGGGGGAGCTTTTGGATTTCATGCAACACGCCGTTCAGAACAAAGTTCCAGCCACACCGGTAATTGGCCCAGCTTATGTTGCGAACATGGGAGCAAAATTTCTTAAGTTGGCAGCATCGTTGCCCGGAGTAGGTGTCCGCCTGCGCCTGGGGGCCCTTGCGGTTTCCAACGATCAGTTGCAGCTTGCTAAGGGTGCCCACGCATACCTTAAAGCCGCAGGCATTAATCCAACGCTGATCGTTGATTTGGGTGTCAGCCCAAAGGAATGGACCGCCGCACAAGTAAGCGGATTTTGCCACGACCTACATTCCCTCGGTGCCATCGGCTACCAGGCAATGCATCTTGTCTCTGGCGCCTATCCCGCGAGCTTGGCCTCTGTCAAAACAGGTAGCGCGACCTTTAAACGTTCCGATTGGCGGTTCTGGTACGAAGTGAATGCTCATGCGCCGAATCTTGAGGTCGGTTACGGTGATTATGGAACGCTATCCCCAGAGTGGACCGAGGAAACGTTGGAACGACGTAGTAACCGCATAGCTATTCGCTACACCAGAGATGCTGACTGGCTGATCCTGCGAGCCGACGGAAAAACTACGAACGACTCAGTGGCTATCTCCGAAATTCTGGTAAACACTTATCCCAAGGACTTCAAAGGCGCTAAGTATTCATTTGGCGATGAAATTCTCTCCGAGCGTGCAGACCCAACGGTGCCAGTGAAGAAGAAACGCTGTGGGCATTACCATATTACGGAGGGCTGGAGCCACCACATCGCGTACGTGCTCAAAGAGCAATACTGACAGAGCTGGTACTCGCAGCACGTTCGATCAGGCATTTTCGAACTCTCTCCTTCAACTCTTTTAGGGGGAGGAGTTCGGCAACCTTGGCTTGTATTACGTATAAGCTTTTGCTTTTAAAACCACGCTTGATGCCCAGATCTTCCAGAATTTTCAGACCCTCTTCGCGCTTTAGCAGGGTAACGAGCACATCAGGCTCGTGGCGATTATTGGGCTTAGCCCTCCGCACCTGTTTGAAGGCCTTTCCCGCTTCGTCTGGCACTACCATCACACCCCACCAGGGAGGAAGCATAGGCATCGCCTTTTTAAGGTGGCATTCAGCGGTAACGAGAGTGACATGATCAAAAGCACGGGCATACCGAGACCCCTGACCAACGAGTCGGCTCAGCGAGTCCGTGGCGCTCTTGATCTCGTAGCAATGCATGTCCATCACCTGCACAAGGTCTGCCCGAATTTCGCCGCCATTGATTTCAACCTCCTCTAGAAAGTGGAAGATGTCATCGGGCATTGCCGCAGCCAGATGGCCGGTGAGAGCAAGTTTAATTTCCGCTTCGCGCATGGTCGTTTCTCAGGAGGGCCCCAATCATGCCGGAAAGGGATGCATCTGCGGCGCTTTTCCGACATACGAAGGAATTTTAGCTGATGTGAAAATTTATGCATATATGCTAACATATTTGCATGAATCGACCAAAACCGGTGCATCAACTAGTCGCGGAGCTGTTGCAGTTTTTTACTGAAAACGGCGTTACTACGAGCGCATCTATAGCAAAGGCGACAGGAATAAACCAATCTCAGATCTATAGAAACTTATTTTCTACACCAAAGCGAATCACAAAGACTCATTTACATTTATGCAAATTTGCAAGCATAGATCCACGCGAAGCGACTGTAGATCCTCGCTCAAGCGAAATTTTGATGGAGGCGTTAGCCTCTGTCTGGGATGGCTCCGAAGATCATGCTCGAAGACTCGCGCATCTGCTCTTTGCACATAGCCTGGCCAGCGTGGGAAAATGAAACTCAGAAAAAGTGTTAGAGGAGGTTGCTTATGCATGACGCAAAAACTCCGATAACCGTTAAAACTGCTTTCGAGAGCCTAAAGGCCGCTGGCTATCCTCGTGCTTACGTCACGAAGCTCCTACCAGACTGGTGGGATAATAGCCTTCTGAAAACGAGTGCTGGGGCTCTCCAATTTGCCCTAATACTGAAGCAGCGATTAGGCCTGGACGTTAGTTTCGGGCAAGACGGTGATCTGGCGATTGAGGCTCGGGCAGCCCGCGCTAATTTTAAGCATCGAGCGGGAACTGATGCGGATGCAAGCCTCGGCATCGCATTGGCACGCCTAGCAATTTTCGTCACTCGCGAACCTTACCGTCAGCTACCGGCAGACCCATCAGCGATTTACCACCTGGTACGTGAACGTACAGGCAGAGCATGCGTCGATTTCGAAGGTTTGCTGGATTTGTGCTGGATGTGCGGCATTCCCGTCCTTTTCTTAAAGGACATGCCCAAGAACACCAAGCGGATGACTGGCATGGCTGTCATGGTAGATGGTCGCCCTGCGATATTGCTTGGTTTCAATTATGCCCAGCATTCTAAGCAACTGTTCGTCCTGGCTCACGAGTTAGCACACATCCTATGCGCACATGTTCAAGACAACGGTGCGCTGGTCGATGAGGACATAGCTGATGTCAGTGAGGGGCTTGAGGGTCGCGCGCAAGTACGGCGCGACGGCCAGGAACGGGAAGCGGATGCCTTCGCACTAAGCCTGATCAGAAACGGTCAGATGGATGTTATCCGGCAGATTCCACGCCAAGCATCTGCGGCAACCCTTGCCGCCGCAGCGATGAGGCTCGGTTATGCCCACGGTATAGACCATGGTCACTTGATCATGTCATATGCCAAGGAACACGATGACTGGATCAGAGCTAACCAGGCTATGGGGTTCGTTCAACAAGCTATTGGAGCGATTGATCTACTAAGAGACAGGTTCATAAAAAATGCCAATCTCTCGGCAATAGCCGAGGAAGGGGGCGAACACCTTTTTACCATGCAGGGATTCGCGAGGTAGTCCATTTTTGTATCTGCTCGATAGTGATGCCGCCAAAAAAATATGCCAATACCACCTCCTTCATGAATTGGCAGGAGCTCTGAATTGCGCCTTAAACGACTTCGCGGTGCTACCACAGCTCAAATATCAGTTAAAGCTGAGCAGAGCAGATAAAGCTCTTGCGAAGCTTGGAACTGAGGAAGCCGTGAGCCTGGCGCAACAACTTATAGGTGCCGCGTCCGAGGTCGAGGTCATGGCAGAGTCCGCGAATCCGTTGTTGCAACTCAATCGACCGGATATTGATAGCGGAGAGGCAGTCTTGTTCGCCGCCCTACATGACAACGAGGCAGAACTCCTAAGCGGGGATAAGCGGGCGTATATAGCCCTCGCCAAGATTGATGGAATGCCCTTGGTAGACGCCCTCTGGGCTCAATTAATCTGCTTCGAAGAAGCCATGTACCTAGTATTGAAGCATGTAGACTTCCAGCTTGTTTCCGATAAGGTGCGGGCTCGACCAGATGTCGATATAGCTATTAGCATCTCGTTTGGACGTGCAGTAGCAAATCCATTGGAGACAGTGAACGAGGCGCTTCTGGCTTACCTCCGAAGCCTACAAGCAGATACTGGTGGAAAATACCTTCTACCCATCTGATCTCACCCTATGTGCTTGGGGAGAACAAATGAGTACTCTGGCGGTACATCACTGATACCTCATACGCATAGAAATATTACGGTAACTTACTGATTATTAAACACTTTATTCTTAATGCACCTTCGGAAGATTACGTTTTTTACTGAGCTTACTGCGTCGCCCAGCAACTCATAATTGGTCCACGGTTCGAGTCCGTGTGGGCCCACCATATCAATCAACGACTTAAGCCCACCACACTGGTGGGCTTTTTCGTATCTGGCCATTTTAGTCCCCGTTTTAGTTCCCATCTCTGTAAGCACGGAATACCTGGGCATACCCCTCCGCGGCTTTTGGCACAGCGTTGCAGGGACGCAGCAAGCTAATTTTGCCGGAAACTTGGTACGAGCTAGGCAGCGGTGGCCAAAATATTTTTTGGCTCTCAGGGAGAAAGACCGAAAAAGGGGGCACTACCTCCGCACTATTAGAGTGAGGCAACATCGCCTCGCCTATTGAGTGTTCTCTTATGCTGATCGATCCCACGTTTTTTAATGCTCTGCTGCACTCCATCGCAATGCTGGGCTGGTTCTGGGGTTGGATTCGTCACCCGCTCCTGATGTTTTCGGGCCTCGTGCTGTATTTTAGTTATCTGCCATAAACCCTAGAAAATCCAGCGGGCGCACTGGCCGCAGGTATGATGAGCATTCACAGGCGCTAGCCAAGTTTCCCTAGATCGCGCATGGGAGTCACACTAGGAACCCGCGCCAGGTAGGGACACCTACCCTTGGCGCGTTGTATCGGGCCAAACACAGGGCGATCGTCATGTCACAGTCAGTATCCGAGCAAGAACTTTTCGACAAGTATGTGCCAACGATCTTGGAGAATGATGCCAAGGGCATCCTTTCTGATCTGCTCGCGCAGCCTGCTCTCGCGCTCCACTTCATGGGGTTCACCGAGACGAGAACCCACAGAGCGATCGCCCATGTGAGAGGCATCCTTGAAGAATGCTATCGCGCCGGACACCTCAAAGTGATGATTAGCCACGAGCATGGAATGCTGTACGGCTATGCCCTGCTTTTCGTCCATCCAGACCCTTCGATTGCACGTTACTGCCACAAGATATTTGTGTATGAGCAGTATCGCGGCCATGGTATCGGTAGCCAGATGCTGCAAGGGCTACTCGAAGAAAGCCACACGACTTGTCTGCTCTGCCCCAATGAGTTGGTGGAATTTTACGAGAAGGCCGGAATGGAGTCCTTGGGGAGCTACACGGCGCCGACCGCACAACAAGGCTTTGCCTTCACGCGGGATATGTACAGAGACCTGACGCTAATGGGTACGGCAGACGCCAGCTCTTCATGCCCAGTCTTCATGCTGAATGATAACGACATTCATGCCCTCATGGTGATCTGACACTTGGTTGAGTGCCCTACTTGATCCCAGCTCCAGCTGGGATACCTGACAATCTGCCAAAGGCAGTCTGTGGCCCAATTTAACAGCTTGAAGTACCAGGCCTTTCGTTCGACCGCTATGTCGCAAGCTCTCGCCTCATTTTCAACCGCCCCATACGTTTCGGGCTCTGGCTTGCAGGTCCGATTAGAGCCCATCACACGTGAAGCTCTTGAGACGTCCGCGCTGTGGGGCGTCAAGGAAGGCGCGGCATGGCGTCATTCGAGGTGCTCCGATGACCTATGCACCGTGCATAGGTTGACATCCCTACATCGTAGTATGGTTCCCAGCTATGACCGCCCTCACATGGATCAACTCAAACTACCTCAGCTAGGCACACACCGCGAAACGACTCGCTTTGCTGCAAGGCGGCACTGCGGCGATCACCAAGGTCGACCAGTGCATCAAGCACCTGCAGCAGCTTACGAGCCAGGGGGGCGGGCAGCGGATGCAAGCGATCAGCATGCGCCTGCACCAGAGCCGCAATCGCGGCCGGTATCGAACTACCCTTCCAACCCGCGGGCAGGCGTCCGTCAACGATCTGCGACAGAATTTGGTCAGCGAACGTGTCGGCTTGGTAGGCAGCACCGGAACGCTCGCATAGGGTGACGAACTGGCGCGTGACGTAGGGGTTCCAACCAGCGGCACGCACCATACGGTCGATCAACGGCATGACTTTCAAAAGATCATTCCAATCACCGTTAGCGAATCGAGTAGCCCCGGGGGCACGCTCAACGACCACGAAGAGAAGTGATTTGATCAACTCTGGCAGGTCGAATCCACCAATGCGCCCATCGCTATATCGCGAGCGGAGGTCATAAACCTCTAGCGTTCGTTCGAGCACAGCCTGCAGCAAATGTAGCGTGTCATCCCGGATCTCCTGCGCATCGAGAACTTCACTGCAAACCAGCGATACAGTGAAAGGGGCGAGCAATCGCATTGCAATTTCATCGGGCTGCTCAAGGATCGGCCGTAGAAGCCTCCGCAAGGTCTCGTCGCCAGAAAGATGGGGAACAACGCTTGCCAACATATTTCCCAACTGATCCTTCCACCTATAGAGGTTTGCGTCGCCACGCTCGCGCCCCTGGCGCCTTTCCGCTCGCCATGCAGGGTTGATCGTGTCTAGCGTCCAGCTGACAAACGCCTCAAGAGCATCTACATAATGCACTCGATACGAGCTCGCCATGACCGCCCCCACCGGGATGTTCTTTAGGACATTCGCGGCGTATTGGCTATCCCAAAGATCATCGGTGCTTGCCCAACCGTCTTCATCGTCTTCATCAAAAACCGACGAACTCTCGGCATCCGAGGCGATCTGCCGCCAAGAAGGCAAGGGGCGTACCCAAACAGGCAATGGCCCTTGCTCGCTGTACTCATCGAGCGCAGCTGCTAGTGCAGTGACTCGGCGATCTATTTCCATTTGCCGCCTCGCATCGGTGTCGAGCTGGTACATGTCTCGCCTCCTTACGAGTTGTGCTAACCGCAGCCCGAGGTTTAGACCGCACCAGGCAAAGCGTGCATCGCTCTCCCAACAGCTGGCAACTTCTTCGAGCGCAACTAAGGAAATCGAGTCGAGGGGATGGGTGATTAGAAGATAGAGCTCCTCGCGGTCATCAGGATGTTCGCTGCCCGACTTAATACGCGCGGCCAATGCACGCACCACAAAGATCTTCGGGTGCCAAGGAGTCACGGATCTGGCAAATATGTCGTCGACCTCCTCCTCACGCATGAGGCAAAAACTCTCTACCGTGGAGTCAGCCCAGGCCCTATGCTCGCCCGCATCGGAAAAGCAAATTACGGCCGCAGCGGTTCCTGCAATTGCTCCTTCCGTGAGCCCGCTCCCGGGCATCAGCGAAATTGATCGTCCTGCCGCAGCCGCTTCAATCAGCTCCACTGCACGCTCGACCGCCTCATCTTCCGAAAATCCAGGCGCCCATTGACGCGAGCTGAAGCATTTCTCCACCCACAGCCACAACTCCATCTCGCGTCCCACCTGCGCATGACGCTGTAGAGCCGCTAGCACTTCAGGAGCTTCATGCCGAGGACTACTCATCGAAATCTGGACCGCGTCACTGCGGCCAGGAATCGGCTCAGCTTTGTAGTTTTCGCTATGGCCCAGTTCAGACCAAAGCTCGGCCGTACGCTGAAGCTCAGCCACATGCTCAGGGTCCTGCGCTTCTTCCTGAGAGGCGAACTCCAACTTCTTCGGAAAATTGTCTAGTGCCTCACGACATGAATCTCGCAGCGTTACATCACCACCAAGAACGAAGAGCGGCACTAAGTCGCGCAGCTCCAAAGAGCGCGATGACATCTGCATGTTTTCAGCAACAGCTTGTCGATGCGTTGCATCAACGCTTCCCTTCTCAAAGCCGATCAGTCCGGCACTCTGCAATTGGTGCTCTTGAACCTTGCGCTGCAAGTCGAGCCGACACAGCCGGAGGCTCCTTATCAGCGCCAGCGTAGTAGGCGAAGCTTCCTTGGCTCGCAGAGCGAGGTGCACTGCAATGCCCAGAACGCCAATACTGTTGTGCCCATACAGGATCTGTCGCAACACATCTTCCAGCGGTCGACCGGCATCGAGCTGAGCAATGGCCCAACGCTCCAGCGCCATAAGCGCACACTCCACCACCTGCGGTCCACCATGGCCACGGAACCAAGCGTAATGCTGGTCACTGCCCCAAAACTCGTGCCTTCCCCAAGGAAACTCCAGTACGAGCGGTAAAGGTGTATTACTGCGATGCCAGTGCCTATGCAACTGACTCCATGCCGTGGTGGCGTGGTTAACCAGATCGCGGATCAGCGCGAGCGACACTTCTGGATCGCGCATCAGCAACGAATGAAACGGTTCGCGCAGAGGCGACGCAGGGAAGTAGCCCTGATGATCAGCGCCGATCGATAACCGATCCCAGTCGTGATGGGAGAAAGAGTGCCCTAGGAAGGGGCTCGAGATCTCTAGCTCGTCGAATCGAGTCCGTTTCTCTGGTGGAATCGCTTCGACTTCTTTGCGCCGGCGGCTCTGCTGGATCGCTTCGCGGCGCCACCTCTCCAACGTGGCATCGGGCAGCTCCTCCAAAAACCATTGGCAGGCAACTCTCGCTAGCTGTGCCGGGTGTGTTTCTGCCAACACCGGCGCGTAGGTCATGAGCTCGCGGAAAGCACTGTCGGACCAGCGTTCCACTGTCTCAACCCTAGCAAGATAATCGGCCACTACATCCGGGTAGGCCCGTGCCGCGCGCAAGATCAACGCCCGCAGCTCAGTCTGTAATTCTCGGGGGGCGCGCGGCGCAGAATTGCTCGTCGGCTTGCTGTACCTGCCCCGGCGCTCCACCTCGTCATCCTCAATCGCATTCAACCAGGCTGCACACTGCGTGACGATGCGCTGCGACACTGCGTTTGGGTAGTCCGCGCAAGCAGTCTGCCAAGTTTCGAACAGTGTGACGAGATCGCTTAAGTATGCATCCGGGATCGAATCGATCTCTTGGATAACCCATATCAACAAGCGACGCCATGCCCCGAAGTCCGATGGCCACCCTAGCGAATCTGCAATACGAATGCGTGCTGCAGCATCAAGATCGCTCCCAAGGACTCCGGACAACACCATTGGATTAGGCGTCGTCTTCTCGGCCTGCATCCACACCAAAAGTTTCCCGAAGAGCTGATGGGTGTTGGCTGCCAATGCCGCAGCAAACATGTCGACGTGCTCGCCGAAGCGTGGACTGAACACAGGCGATACGAGCCAAGCACGCAACCACTGCGGCCTCACCTGAGCCTGCTCGAGCGCGCGGAGTTCGCGCGGCCATTGGTCAGGTATCAGATAAGTGGCCTGCGACAGCAGTTCTACCACCCGCGCCAATGCAGGCGGTTCACCAGCCGCGGTCAGGGCATCGATCCAGTCATCTCCCTGATCCAACAACAGGTGGAGAAACGACCATTCGAAGAATATGTCGTGACTGAATTGCGCTGTATGCCCCTTACGCACCTGCTGCACCAAGCCGTCCTCCTCTAACGCCGGAAGTACCTCCTGTGTCGCGGGCGAAAGGTCACGTATGCGGATATTGCGCCCCAAATCCGGCGCGCTGCGCTGTGCTAGCTCAATCAGCCCCCGCTGCCTCGCTAGCGCCTGGGGCACATGCGCGTCGTAGCCACCGCGAGTCCACCAAGCATCTACGAGATCCACCTCCGACTGAGGCGCGAATCCTGATGGATAGGCCGCCTGGGAAAACCCTCGTGCCAGAACAGCTGCAAAGAACGGGCGTCGTGCCAGTATGCGTACACGCTCATTTCCACCGATGAGGAGGGGCTGCAACGCCGGTAGCGAATGCGCGAGAGAGCTAGCCTCTTCGTCCGTCAGGTTCTCCACATCCACATAACCCACACCACTTGCCAGCAGCGCAGGAGGAACCCAGTTGCGCAGAGGCTCGATACCAGCATCGCGCGCGGTAGCGACAACGCGCCAATTAGAAAGCGTCGGATTCGTCAGAAGCTGGCCAAACAAGTCGGTCACAATAGACCTCTGTTCCGGCGCAATACGGTCTAGACCATCGATGAGCAGCAAGGCATGACCGGTGGCCGCAACCTCTATGAGCAACGGCTCAATCGAGGTTGTCGTTAAGCCTATCGCGCGAGCATGCTCCGACCAACTGCGGCTAGAAATTCGGTTAGCCGTGAGGAACAAGGTGGTTCCCTCGGCCGCCAGCTCATGCACAAGATCGCGCAACAGAACTGTCTTTCCGGTACCGGGAAGCCCTTTGATCAGCGTCAGGCGGTGGGCCGCAATTTGATCACTGAGCTGGTCGCGTAGCACCTGACGAGTTAGGTGCGTTCCTCCGATGTCGTTGGCCTGTTGATCAAGCCAGTGGCGGGTACTCTCCCGCAAAATCTGCATATCGCCGGCAAAAGCGGGAGCTCCTGCGAAACGCCAGCCTGCCAACGCGCGCACCAGCGATGCGCGGGTATGCACGGTGCTGCTACCTGCGCCATCGCGAGCAATCTGGCGCAGCAGATCCCACAAATCTTTAGCACGCGCCACTTGCCCAGGGGCAAGCGCACGCTGCAGGCTGGCAATTGCTTCCGCTTCGTGCGTCGATCCGACGTGTAGGAAGTCAAATCGGATCAGAACTAAGTGCGAAAAAAGGCGATGCAACTGATCGTCAGACAAAGGTTTGCCTGTGCTCACAGCAATTATTCGAACCGCCGCAACTACAGCACGATGAGCGGCCGAGGCACTCCCGCCCTCTTCAAACCGAGGCATGAAGGACGCAGTTGTATCAGAACCACGTGCCCACTCACAGACGGTCGTGAAAGCCCGGGATGTCTCTTCCGCCACAGCACCCGTTACCACCCCAACGCGATCTATGTGCTCGCGAAAGTCGGGCTTTTGTAACGTTTGCCAACTGCGCTGAATAACATCTCGGAAGTCGGTGTTGGTCTCCGCCCCCGAAATAGTGAGCGAACGCTTAACCTGGAGCGACAAGCGCATGACTGTTCCATCCGCCAAGGACGCCGCATCGACGATCACATCATCGAGTGGCTCGCCAAAGTCAGCCTGCTGCTGTGCAACCCGCTTCACAACCCTACCATCAAGGGCGGCTGCAGTCGTATCACCGACCATGGCCGCCAGGTACTGCGCCGTGACAGCGTCCTCGTAGGTGAATCCAGCACCACCAGTAAGTTCAGGCGAAGTCATGCTTGTCCGTGCCTCTTATAGTCTCGTCCTAAAAGCGCTCTCAAGCATGACCGCCTTTGGAAGCTCTCAACTTGCTAGGGCCAAAGGAGTAAATTTGAATGAGCAGCGAACAATCTTATACGATCAATGTGAGCTAGATCGAAGCCTTAGCGCTCCCTCTTAATGATCGGTACAATCACGGTACAGTAACCAGCTTGAGCAACCTTCTCAAAATTACGCTCAACCCCAATAACCACGAGCCCTCCAGCTATGCCAACCTACGTTCACCTTCGAACGATTTCTCTAGGCATAGCAGCTCGCCCAGCAACTCATAATCCTTTGGTCCACGGTTCGAGTCCGTGTGGGCCCACCAAACAAAAAAGCCGCGCATTGCGCGGCTTTCGTGTTTTCCCCTTTCCTTGTTCCTGGACTCGCCTGAAGTAATACTTTGAAGAATAAACGACGGGCTACCCCCTTCGCCCAAGCCGTTCAACCTTCTCCAGCGAGATCCCCTATCATCGCCAGCCCCAGCCTTCCCCGCCTGTTTCTTGATCTGTTCTGGCAACTCGGCCTCCTGCTGGTGCCGGCTTTTTTCGTCACGATATTGCCTCCCCCGTTGGCTTTGTTGGCCGTATTGTTCTTCGGCTTGTTGATGGGGCTTGCCACGCGATTCGGTTTTCCATCGGCCGCAAGGGTCTGTGGCAGATTGATCGTCGGCGCCGTGTTCGGCCTGGGTTTCAGCGTGGGCAGGGCGTTGCCTGAGTGGTGGGGGATTTTCGCGGCCATTGCCAGCATCGTCGGCGGACTGGCGTGCGTCAGTAAATGGGAGCGGCGTCTGGGCTTGGCGGCCGTGTCCAGCAAGGGCGCCAGCGCCTGGGGTGGAAGCGAGCCGCAACTGACGCCTGAGGGCGAGCCGATCCGGGTGTTCAACCACAGTGAAATCGCCATGGGGGGTCCCACTTATTGCGACTACCTGTTCCCCGATGGCGTGCTTGTGCAAGGCCTGGGTTCCTCGGCACTGTTTTCCCGCGACGGGCGCTATTTCGCGGCGACGGTGCCTTCTCGGCAGGAATGGGGGCTGGTTGTTCTCGACCGTCAGCAACGCCGGCTGTATCGCTGTGCCGACAGTGAATTCTGGGAACTGGACACTTTTGAGCAGGACGTATTGAGCGGCCGCCATAGCCCGCTGATAGACGACAGCGTTCGCCAGCTCCGGCTGGATGAGTTGATGAAAACAGCAGAAATGATCGAGCTGATTCCTGTCGCGGACCTCTGGCTCGAGCCTGGCTGGCATCCTGACAATATGCCGCACACGTTCGCACGACCCAGTGCCGATGGCCGGCAGCACCTGGTGGGCCAGATCATTTTACCCGCGACCCTCCGTGATCTGGCCCAGCCACTGGAACCGCTGCATGCCCCGCGTTATGCCATCAGCGTCAACGACCAGCCGTCAGGGCTGATCATGGCCGCCGATGCGCCATTGGTTTGGGGGGCGGATCATTGCGCCTTGGTGTGCCTGGCCCGCGAGCAGGCCGACGATGCCGAAGGCGACCAGTATTGGTTCTGGCAATCGGACCACGGCTGGCGCGCACTGCCCTCGCCTTGGGTGAAGACCGCCGCTGAACCCTCTTTCTACTGGCACGAATTGCTCAGCCTCGATGCGAGCCATGTCCATGTCGGTGCGTACCTCGACTATCCGCGACCGAGCGCCGGCCGCTACGGCTACCGCCTGGACAGCATCCACAGCGATACCGAGACCCAGACCGGTCATGACGCCCAAGGTCGGGTGCAGGTCGATGAGTTCAAACTGACCCGCACGGCTATTGTGATGCCCCTGGACAGCCAGGGCCGACGAGGCGACTCCGGCATCGAGACGCAACCGCTGCAGGATGGGACATGTGCTCGTCTGACCTGGCTGGGCGACAACCGCGAAGGGCTTGGCGGTTATCGCTGCCAGATCGGCGACTGGCTTTTGCCTGGGGCTTGGCTACTGGATCATAGGGTCTCCGATTGCGGGCGCTACCTGTCGTTGCTGCCCTTTGAAAACTCAACGACCGTCACCACCCATGCGATTGTTGCTGACGTGCAACATCGGCGCCTGCTGCAAGGGCCTGATTTGTGGGTAGAGCGGATACTCGATTTCCGTGATGGCCGGTTGAGCCTGGCAGTGGTCGCAGGTCGCCTGGATAACGAGCTGGAAAGCAGTCCCTTGCAACGTTTCAACGTCGCCGCGCCGCCGGTCGGTGATGATGCGTCCTTCTGCCGTCCCAGCGATCAATATCGGTTGTACTACACCACCGTACAGCTGCAACCAGAAGACGCCCAGCTAAGCGCAATCGCCCCTTGGCGCCGGGTGGACGGCCCGCAAGCGGCGACCGCCGATGGTGACTTCATCCAGCCCTCACCGACCCAGCACGATGCGCTCTGGCTGTTCGGCAGCGAGACGGAATATGCCGACAGCTGGGTACGCACCGGCACACCACGGCTTGGAGGCCATTTACTGACGGCATCAGGCTGTGCGCTGGACAACTTGGCGCCCTCGATGATCTGGTCAGCGCAGGGCCGTTATCTTGCCTTGACCCGTATGGCGACCGACGTGACAGAGCTGTGCGGAAGCTACCGCGGCTGGCAATTGCTGCTCCTCGATACCCAAGAGCACACACTGCGCGAGCATCCCCAATGGCTGGGCAACAGACCGCTCTTCGAAGGCTTCGATGCAAGCCAGATACGGATCCGGTGTTACGAACGCGATTGGGAAGCTGAAGACGATGAGGATCCAGGTTCAGTGCAGCCGTTCTCATTGGACTTGCTGTTGCAATTGCCCGCTGAGCAGCTCATTTGCCAAGACGGGCTCTGGCTCAAGTCTTCAAAGGCGCACTTGGCACCTGCCTGGCGCGCGCTGACTTTACCTGACATCCACTATTTCAAGCGAGAGAGCCTGTAACATGCCTGCCACTGATGCCCGCGCCGGAGCCGACCTTGCCTGATTCCCGTCCTTGCGTCCTTGATGAAATCGATCGCCAACTGATCGCGGCCCTGCAAATCAATGCGCGGGAAAGCGTCGCCATGCTTGCCCGGCAGTTGGGCATTGCCCGCACGACCGTGACCTCGCGGTTGGCGCGGCTGGAAAAAACCAAAGTGATTACCGGATACGGCGTGCGCCTGGGGCAGCGGTTGATTGACGGCGGTTTGCAGGCCTACGTCGGTATCAAGGTCCAGCCGCGCTCCGGAAAAGATGTGCTGCGGCGCTTGAGCGCCATGGCCCAGGTGCAGCAGTTGTGTGCGGTCAGTGGTGAATTCGATTATGTCGCCTGGCTGCGCACCGACTCGCCCGAACAGTTGGATCAACTGCTGGACCAGATTGGCAGCGTGGACGGCGTGGACAAGACCACCACCTCGATCATTCTCAGCAGCAAGATCGACCGGGGGCAGCCGGTCTAGGGCCTACCTGAATTTGTGGGAGCGGGCTTGCTCGCGAAAGCGGTGTATCAATCGCCATAAATGTTGAATGTGCTGTCGTATTCGCGAGCAAGCTCGCTCCCACAAGAACGTTTCGTCATTTAGATTTATTTCTACGGCGAAATGACTGACAACATAGCAAAACGACGACACATTGCGTCTTATTAACGTGCTCTACGCTCCCTAGAATGGCTGGCATCTTTTCCTATACTCAGACGCGAACACCGCGTCGAGTCGCCTAACAAGGTCAGCCATGAACAAGAACAATCGCCACCCCGCAGACGGTAAGAAGCCCATCACCATTTTTGGACCGGACTTTCCTTTCGCCTTTGACGACTGGATCGAACACCCGGCCGGCCTGGGCTCGATCCCGGAGCACAACCATGGCGCGGAGGTGGCAATTGTCGGGGCGGGGATCGCCGGTCTGGTGGCGGCCTACGAGCTGATGAAGCTGGGCCTCAAGCCTGTGGTCTACGAGGCCTCGAAGATGGGCGGACGCCTGCGCTCGCAGGCCTTCAATGGCGCCGAAGGCGTGATTGCCGAGCTGGGGGGCATGCGTTTCCCGGTGTCGTCCACTGCGTTCTATCACTATGTCGACAAGCTGGGCCTGGAAACCAAGCCGTTCCCTAACCCGCTCACCTCGGCGTCGGGCAGCACCGTCATCGACCTGGAAGGCCAGACCTATTACGCAGAAAGCATGACTGACTTGCCGGCGTTGTTCCAAGAAGTGGCCGACGCCTGGGCCGACGCGCTGGAGGCCGGCTCGCGCTTCGGCGAGATCCAGCAAGCGATCCGCGACCGTGATGTGCCGCGCCTCAAGGCGCTATGGAACACCTTGGTGCCGCTGTGGGACGACCGCACCTTCTACGATTTTGTCGCCACCTCGAAAGCCTTCGCAAAACTTTCGTTCCAACACCGCGAGATTTTCGGCCAGGTCGGTTTCGGCACCGGCGGCTGGGATTCGGACTTCCCCAACTCGATGCTGGAAATCTTCCGCGTGGTGATGACCAACTGCGACGATCATCAGCACCTGGTGGTAGGCGGCGTGGAGCAGGTCCCTCACGGGATCTGGAAACATGTGCCGGAGCGTTGCGTGCATTGGCCAGAAGGCACCAGTTTGAATTCGTTGCACCTGGGCGCGCCGCGTAGCGGGGTGAAGCGAATCGCCCGTGCCGACAACGGCAACTTCAGCGTGACCGATGTCTGGGATAACACTCGCGAATATGCCGCCGTGCTGGTGACCTGCCAGAGCTGGCTGCTGACCACCCAGATCGAATGTGAAGAGGCGCTGTTCTCGCAAAAGATGTGGATGGCCCTGGACCGTACTCGCTACATGCAGGCGTCCAAGACATTCGTGATGGTCGACCGGCCGTTCTGGAAAGACAAGGATCCCGAAACCGGTCGCGACCTGATGAGCATGACCCTCACTGACCGCCTGACCCGGGGCACCTACCTGTTCGACAACGGCGACGATAAGCCAGGAGTGATTTGCCTGTCGTATTCCTGGATGAGCGATGCGCTGAAAATGCTCCCGCATCCGGTGGAAAAACGCGTAAAGCTGGCCCTCGACGCCTTGAAGAAAATCTACCCGAAGGTGGACATCGCCGCCCGGATCATCGGCGACCCGATCACCGTGTCCTGGGAAGCCGACCCACATTTCCTCGGCGCATTCAAAGGTGCCCTGCCCGGCCATTACCGCTACA
>Ga0308169_10003140_pt1 | contig 16368 bp, 13 predicted proteins | sample PhyBR1_2_FD_202139 | JGI IMG/M metagenome (GOLD analysis project Ga0308169, IMG submission 202139) | Phyllosphere microbial communities from UC Gill Tract Community Farm, Albany, California, United States - DLSLSB.R1 | ecosystem: Host-associated > Plants > Phyllosphere > Unclassified | place... | reverse complement strand
CAGAAACCCACCATACTCGATCGTCGGATCGTCGCCACCAGTCGCCTGTTTTGCGTGGAAGAACTGAAACTGCGTTTTTCCAACGGTGTGGAACGCACTTACGAACGTCTGGCGAGCAAAGGCACGGGTTATGGCGCTGTGATGATTGTGGCGATGCTCGACGCTGACCATGCGGTGTTGGTGGAGGAGTATTGCGGCGGTACCGACGCCTACGAACTGTCCCTGCCCAAGGGCTTGATCGAGCCGGGTGAAGACGTCCTGGCGGCGGCCGAGCGGGAGCTCAAGGAAGAGGCCGGTTTCGGCGCGCGTCAGTTGGAACACCTGACGGAGTTGTCCCTGTCGCCTGGCTACATGAGCCAGAAAATCCAAGTGGTGCTGGCGACCGACCTCTATGAAGAACGACTGGAGGGCGATGAGCCCGAGCCGATGCGCGTCGACAAGGTCAATCTCCATGAACTGTCGGCCCTGGCGCAAAACCCGCAATTCACTGAAGGCCGCGCCCTGGCGGCGCTTTATCTGGCCCGTGACCTGCTGTCCCAACGCGGAGCCTTCCTGTCATGAATTTCCCCCATCCGCTGATAGCGCCTGTGATCGAGCTTGCGCTCCAGGCGGGAGACGCGATCCTGCCGTTCTGGCGGGCCAACGTGCAGGTCAACCACAAGGCTGACGAGTCACCGGTGACGGCTGCCGACATGGCCGCCCATGATGTGATCGTGGCCGGGGTGACAGCGTTGGCGCCGGATATTCCGATCCTTTCTGAAGAAGACGCCAACATTGCCCAAAGCGTGCGTGCAGACTGGCATCGCTGGTGGCTGGTGGACCCGCTGGATGGAACCAAGGAGTTCATTTCCGGCAGCGAAGAGTTCACCGTCAACATCGCATTGGTAGAACAGGGCCGCGTGGTGTTTGGCGTGGTATCGATGCCCACCAATGGGCGTTATTACGTCGGTGGCGCGGGACTGGGTGCCTGGCGTGGCGACCGGGGTGGCGCGCCTGTGCCCATCGCGGTTCGCAACGTGTTGGCGCCGGGTGAAGCGTTCACCGTGGTTGCCAGCCGCCGTCACACCAGTCCTGAACAGGAGCGATTGTTGAGTGGCTTGAGCGCGAGCCTGGGTGAACTGCAACTGACCAATATTGGCAGTTCGCTGAAGTTCTGCCTGCTGGCCGAGGGCGCTGCGGATTGCTATCCACGGCTGGCGCCGACGTCCCAGTGGGACACCGCTGCCGCCCAGGGCGTACTGGAAGGGGCGGGTGGCGAGGTGTTGGACTTGAGCGGCGAGCCGTTCTGTTATCCACCGCGTGAGTCGCTGCTGAATGCGTCGTTTCTGGCATTGCCGGCGAAAGCGGCGTGGCGGGGCAAGTTGCTCGAGCTGGCTCGCTCCTGAACCGTAGCTGCTGTTCCGTGGCGAGGGAGCTTGCTCCCGCTGGGCTGAAACAGCCCCGGCTTTTGGCAGTTGCTGCGCAACCGAGCGGGAGCAAGCTCCCTCGCCACGGGACTTATGGTGTTTTTCAGCGGTGTACCCCTATGAATCCCTTCACTATGGGGAGTTGCGGTGTTTTTAGCGGTGCAACACGTACTGCCCCTCGAACTGCACCGCCACTTCCTCGCTTGCGACATTCATCACCCGCGTCTGCAAGGCCAGCCGCGCCCGGCCGTAGCGTCGGTAGGTGGCCAGGAAGCGTTTCCAGACCTTCTCCTCAGGCGCGTCGCAGACGACAGCCGCGTCGTGGGTGACCGGCAGCGGATAACTGATCTGTCCTTCCTGGATCACGATATGCCCGTCTTCGATGCCTTCTTCGCGCAGGGCCAGGTGCAGCCAGCCCCAGCCGCCGAGCACCGCGCCGCAGTACAAGCTACCGCCGAACATGGTGCTCTTGTGGTTGACGTTGGCCTCAAGCGGCAAGAACAAGCGCAGTTGCCGGGCTTGCCAATCAAGCACCTTGAGGCCCATGTCCCGTGTCAGCGGGATGTCGTGGTGCAGGATCGATTCCAGGTAACGGCTGTCGCGGTTCATTGCCGGGCCTCTTGCTTGAAAGGGGGATGATGGGCATTCAATCGGATTCATCGGCTGCGCCCTGGCTGCTGTCGCTGAAGTTCAGCCCATGCTTGCGCAGCTTGTCGTGAAGGGTTTTGCGCGGAATGCCCAGGGCCTCGGCCAGGCTGCGGACCGAGCTGTGAGGGCGGGCCAGTTCAGCGGCAATCAGGGTTTTCTCGAAATTCTCCACCTGTTCGCTCAAACCACCGCTGACCAGCTCAACCGGTGCGCCGGGACCGCCGTCTGGTGCGCTGTTGTCCAGGGCCAATTCCAGGCCCAGGGCAAAGCGTTCAGCGGCGTTCTGCAATTCCCGCACATTGCCCGGCCAATTGTGGCGCAGCAGCAGTGCCCGTTGCGCCGGCTGCAGTTCGTGGGGCGGCAGGCCGTGGCGAGCGCTGGCTTCGTTGGCGAAGTGCTGGAACAACATCAGTGCGTCCTCACCCCGCTCCCGCAACGGCGGTATGCGCAGCGGCGCGACGTTCAGACGGTAATACAGGTCGGCGCGAAAGCGCCCTTGATCGGCAGCCTGGCGCAGGTCTTCCTTGGTGGCGGCGATGACGCGGATGTCCAAGGGGATCTGCTGATTGCCCCCCAGACGTTCCACCATGCGTTCTTGCAGCAGGCGCAGCAGCTTGACCTGGACATCCAGGCTCATGCTTTCGATTTCATCGAGAAACAGCGTGCCGCCGTTGGCAAACTCGAACTTGCCGATGCGACGTTTTTGCGCGCCGGTGAACGCGCCGGGTTCGTGGCCGAACAGCTCGCTTTCCACCACCGACTCGGCCAGGGCTCCGGCGTTGATGGCCACGAACGGCCCGTTACGCCGGCTCGACAGGTCGTGCAGTGCACGAGCGACCACTTCCTTGCCCGCACCGGTTTCACCCAGGATCAGCACATCGGCACGGGTGGCCGCCAAGGCACCGATCTGTTCGCGCAGGCGCAGCATCGACGTGGATTGGCCGACCAGGCGGGCGCTGAGTTGATGGCGATCGCTGAGGGCCAGGCGCAGGCTGCGGTTGTCCAGCACCAGTCGGCGCAAGGACAGGGCGCGGCGCACGCTGTCGAGCAAGTGATCGCTGGCGAAAGGCTTTTCCAGAAAGTCATAGGCCCCGGCACGCATCGCCTGCACCGCCAGCGGCACGTCGCCATGGCCGGTGATCAGCAGCACCGGCAGCTCCGGATCCTGGGCGTGGAGTTCGTTCAATAACTCGAGGCCGTCCATGCCCGGCATGCGAATGTCGCTGACCACCACGCCCGGCCAGTCCCGGGGCAGTTGTCCGGCCACGCCCCGGGCTTCGGCCAGGGGCAGGATTTTCAACCCGGCCAGGTCGAGGGTCTGGCTCAAGGCCTGACGAAGGTGGGCATCGTCGTCGATCAGCACCACCTCAATCTGGTTATCGATGGTCATACACTACGGTCCTCGGACGGTTGCAGGCTCACTCCGGGCGCACCCGCGCGCAGCTTCAAGGTAATCAGGGCGCCGCCTTCCTTGTGGTTGGCGAACGACAGTTCACCGCCGAAGGCACGCATCAAGGTGTCGCAGATTGCCAGTCCCAGACCAAGGCCCTGGGTGCGGGTCTTGGTGGTATAGAAAGGCTCGCCGGCGCGGCCAAGGGCTTCCATGCAGAAGCCCGGGCCGTTATCGCGGATGCACAGGTTGACGCCGGTTTCGGTGGCTTGGGCACTGAGCCAGAGTTTGCGCGGCGGGCCTTTTTCAGTCAGGGCGTCGAGGGCGTTGGCCAGCAAGTTGCCCAATACCTGGCGCAAGCGGGTTTCGCCGGCCTCGACCCACAGCGTGGCGGCCGGCAGGTCACGGATCAGCTCGACTTCCATGCTGCGCCGACGTTTGGCCAGCAGCGCCAGGGCATCGTCCAGTGCCGGTTGCAGGGCAACGCTCTCCGGCGCATGCCGGTCGCGGCGGGCGAAGGCCCGCAGGTGAGCGATGATCGAGGCCATCCGCCCGGTCAATTCACTGATCAGCTTGAGATTGCCACGGGCGTCGTCGGTGCGCTGGTGGTCGAGCAGGATCTCGGCGTTTTCCGCGTAGCTACGAATCGCCGCCAGCGGTTGGTTGAGTTCATGGCTGATACTCGCCGACATGGTGCCCAAGGCCGACAGTTTGCCGGCCTGTACCAGGTCATCCTGGGCGCGGACCAATTCCTGCTGGGCCTGTTCACGTTCCAGTACTTCCTGCTTCAGGCGCCGGTTCAGGCCTTCCAGATCGCTGGTCCGCTCGGCTACGCGGCCTTCCAGTTCATGACGGGCCTTGGCTTCGAAGGCGATCCGATCCAGGTAATGACGCCGGCGCTGCATCATCAAGCCGAGCAATAACATCAAGACCAGCAGCGCCGCGCCACCAATGGCGACCACCGTGCGCACCGGGCGATCGATCAACGTACGCGGGGCCAGGATGCTTACGCTCCAGCCGGTTTCGTCGATGGACTGGGTCTGTGTCAGCCAGGCATTGGCGTCCAGGTTCAAGGGCTTGGGGTCGCGGGTTGGATAGGGCTGCACGGCGCTGATGGACTTGTTCTCGTCGTCGCTCAGGGGCCGGGTCGCACGGAATCGCCATTCCTGTCGCGACGTAAGGATGACCACGCCATTATGGTCGGTCACCAGCAGTTGCTCCGGGGTTTTGCCCCACAGGCTTTCGGTGTGGTCCAGGTCGACCTTGACCACCAGCACACCGATGACTTTTTCGCGGTCGCGCACGGCGGCGGCAAAGAAATAACCGCGCTTGGCCGAGGTGGTGCCCAAACCGAAGAAGCGCCCAAGGCGTCCGGCCATGGCTTCGATGTAATACGGCCGGAAGGCGAAGTTGCGACCGACGAAACTGTCGTGCTTGTCCCAGTTCGACGCGGCCAGGGTCTTGCCGGTGGCGTCCATCAGGTACATGACTTCAGCCCCCGTCTGGGTGCTGATGTTTTTCAGCAGCCGGTTGGCGTTGCCTTGAGTAACGCCGTCGTCCGGGGCCGACAACGCTGCGCGCAAGGCCGGCAGGTCGGCGAGAATCTGTGGTAGCACTTCATAGCGGTGCAGGGTGCCCAACAGGTTGGCGACGTAAAGGTCCAGGGTCTGGCGATTCTGCCCGGCCAGTTCGCTGCGGTAGTAGCGCTCGGCCAAATGCTCCAGCGGCCACAGCAACGGCGCCAGGCACAGGGCAAGCAAGGCCAGGCTGCGCCAACGGGGTCTGCGGGGAAGGGTGGAATTCATGAGCATCGAGCGCCTGTGGGGACAGGCGTATTATGCCTAGTTGCCTCGCAAATACTATTTGTAAGGCCGTACTAGACTTGTCCGGCAAGACACTGCTGCAACGCGCTGCGCCAGTCTGGTTGGCTCACGCCCCATTCGCGATACAGGCGTGTGCAATCGAGGCGCGAGTTCAAAGGACGTTGGGCTGGCGTTGGGTAAGCGCTGGACGGGATGGGCTCGAGCACGGCGCAAGGCTTGTGTTGTTCGACCAGGCTTTCGGCAATGGCCTGGGCGAAACCGAACCAGGACGTCTCGCCCCGGGCCGCCAAATGATACGTGCTCCAGGCCCCGTGTTGGCCGGTCTGCCAGCGTTCGATCAACTGGGCGGTGCTGTCGGCGATGGTGCCTGCCCAGGTTGGCGCGCCGATCTGATCGGCCACCACTCGCAGTTGCGGTTTTTCTTGTAGCAGGCGTTGCATGGTCAGCAAGAAATTGCGGCCTTCGACGGAATACACCCAGCTGGTGCGCAGGATCAGGTGCTGGCCGACGATGTGTCGAATGGCGTCTTCGCCGGCCAGTTTGCTGCGGCCGTAGACGCTCACTGGGTTGGGCGTGTCGTCCTCGGTATAAGGGGCGGGTTTGAGACCATCGAAGACGTAATCGGTGGAGTAATGGATCAACGGGATGCCCAGCTCTGACGCCGCCTGGGCCAGAATTCCTGGCGCCGTGGCGTTGATGGTGAACGCTCGCTCCGGTTCGGTCTCCGCGAGGTCGACTGCCGTGTGGGCTGCGGCGTTGACAATCAGGTCGGGCTTCAGGGCCACGATGGGCGCGCGCAGGGAATCCGGGCGTGCCAGATCGAGCTGGCCGCTGCCGCGTACAATCAGCTCGCCCATGCCGGCCAGGCGCGATTGGAGCGCCCTGGATACCTGGCCGTTCTCGCCGATGATCAGAATGCGCAAGGAAGCATTCATGGGAACAGGTCTGCCTCACTAAGGGGCTTGCCGGCCTGATCCTTGAGCGACAGGATCGGCGTGCCATCCAGTTCCCAGTCGATGGCCAGCTCCGGGTCGTCCCAACGAATACAACGTTCGGCGGATGGCGCGTAATAGTCTGTGGTCTTGTAGAGAAAATCCGCCGAATCGCTCAGCACCGCGAAGCCATGGGCGAACCCAGGCGGAATCCACAGTTGCCGATTGTTCTGTGCCGACAGGCGCGCGCTTGTCCATCGGCCGAAAGTGGGCGAACTGCGCCGAATGTCCACCGCCACATCCAGCACTTCTCCCGCCGTCACCCGCACGAGTTTGCCTTGGGCCTGTTCAATCTGATAATGCAGGCCGCGCAGGACATGCCTGGCCGATCGCGAATGGTTGTCCTGGACGAACTGCAGCGTGCAGCCGGTGGCCTCGGCAAACGCCTTGGCATTGAAGCTTTCGTAGAAGAAACCGCGTTCGTCACCGAACACCTTCGGTTCGATGATCAGCACCTCCGGCAGTGACGAGGCGATGACTTTCATCGGGTCTCACCAGCGATCTTGAACAGGTACTGGCCGTAACCGGTCTTGCCGAAGTACTGGGCGCGTTCCAGGACATGCTCGCGGCTGACCCAGCCCTGCTGGTAGGCGATTTCTTCCAGGCACGCGACCTTCAAGCCTTGCCGATGCTCGATGGTCTGCACGTATTGCGAGGCCTCCAGCAGACTGTCGTGAGTCCCTGTGTCGAGCCAGGCGAAGCCGCGGCCGAAACGCTCGACGTGCAGGTCCCCGCGGTTCAGATAGGCATTGTTGACGTCGGTGATTTCCAGTTCGCCCCGTTGGGAGGGTTTGATGGTCTTGGCGATCTGGATCACGTCGTTATCGTAGAAATACAGGCCGGTCACCGCATAGCTGGATTTCGGCATGGAGGGTTTTTCTTCGATGGAAATGGCTCGCCCCTCAGGGTCGAAATCGATCACGCCAAAGCGCTCGGGATCCTTGACCCAGTAACCGAACACCGTCGCGCCATTGGGGCGGTTGACGGCAGCCTGCAATTGTTCGCCGAAGTGTTGTCCGTGGAAAATGTTGTCACCCAGGATCAGGCACACCGGGTCGGTGCCGATAAACTGCTCGCCGATCAGGAATGCCTGGGCCAGGCCATCGGGTGACGGCTGCTCGGCGTAGCTGAACTGCACGCCGAACTGGCTACCGTCGCCCAGCAGGTTGCGATATTGCGGCAAGTCCTGGGGCGTAGAGATCAGCAAGATATCCTTGATGCCGGCGAGCATCAGCACCGAGATCGGGTAATAGATCATCGGCTTGTCATAGACCGGAAGCAGCTGTTTGGAAACCCCGAGGGTAATCGGGTGCAGGCGCGTGCCGGAACCACCGGCCAGAACGATGCCTTTAATCATGCAATCGCATCCTTATTGTCGAGCGAGCCCAGGCGCTCGCCCTGATAGCTGCCATCCTGGACACGCCGGCACCACAGCAGGTTTTCGAGGTACCACTGCACGGTCTTGCGCAGGCCGGTTTCGAAGGTTTCGCGGGGTGTCCAGCCCAGCTCCCGTTCGATTTTGCCCGCGTCGATGGCATAGCGCTGATCGTGGCCGGGCCGGTCTTTCACGAAGGTGATCAGGTCGGCGTAGTGCTCGACGCTGTCGGGTTTGTGTGGCGCCAGTTCTTCGAGCAGGGCGCAGATGCTGCGTACCACGTCGATGTTCTTTTGCTCGTTGTGGCCGCCGATATTGTAGGTTTCGCCGACCATGCCTTCGGTGACGACCTTGAGCAGCGCCCGGGCATGATCCTCAACGTACAGCCAGTCGCGTACTTGCTGGCCATTGCCGTATACCGGCAACGGTTTCCCGGCCAAGGCATTGAGGATTACCAGCGGGATCAGCTTCTCGGGGAAGTGAAACGGTCCATAGTTGTTCGAGCAATTGGTCAGCAGCACGGGCAAGCCGTAGGTACGCTGCCAGGCGCGGACCAAGTGGTCGGACGCCGCCTTGCTCGCCGAATACGGTGAGCTTGGCGCATAGGAGGTGGTTTCGGTGAACAGGTCATCCACGCCGTGCAGGTCGCCATACACTTCGTCGGTGGAAATATGGTGGAAGCGAAACGCACCCTTGCGCGGCTCAGGCAGGGCCTGCCAATAGGCACGGGTGGCTTCGAGCAGGCTATAGGTGCCCACGATGTTGGTCTGGATGAAGTCCGCCGGACCGTCAATGGAGCGGTCCACATGGGATTCAGCCGCCAGGTGCATGATGGCGTCGGGCTCGAATCGCGTCAGGATCGCGCTGACTGTGGGTTGGTCGATGATATCGGCCTGGACGAATTCGTAGCGGCTGTCGTGATCGATGCTGCTCAGCGATTCGAGATTGCCGGCGTACGTCAGCTTGTCGAGGTTCAGGACCTGATGTCCTGTTTCCAGGATCAAGTGCCGTACAAGTGCCGAGCCGATGAAACCGGCACCGCCGGTGATGAGAATGCGCATCCGGTTAAGCCCTTTTTCATGAGACGACCAAACAGTAGGAGCATAGCTTGTCGGCATGATGAAGGCTGTGCAAGGGATTTGTCGGTGTGGGATCGGCAAGACCCTTGTCGTATCAGGGCTCCGGCAACCTGCACGATATGCCAAGCCACGCTACAGCAGAGAAGGGGGTTGCTTATCCCCCGACTCAGTGGCGATATAGGCGTCCGACAAAACCATCTCAGGGGTCGTTGTATGCCACTCGCTACGTTGGTCCACCGTGCCAGTTTGCCAAGCCCACAGCTCAACGCCGAACAGGCGGTGGGGCTGCTGCGCGCAAATTACGGACTCAGCGGCGACCTGCGACCCCTTGGCAGCCAGCAAGACCTCAATTACCGCGTCGACAGCGAGCGCGGGCGATTCGTGCTGAAGATCTGCCATGGCGACTACGACGTCCAGGAGCTCCAGGCCCAGCATGCGGCCCTCAAGCGGCTGGCCGGGCACAGCGCGGTGAAAGTGCCGAAGGTGATCGTCGCCAATAACGGTTCGGACCTGCTGACACTGGACGTCGATGGGCAAGCGGTTCATGTCCGGCTGCTGGAATACATCGACGGCCAGTCCCTCACGCAGCTCAAATATCTGGAACCTGCGCTCGTGACCGGCTTGGGGCGCCTGTGCGCGGAAATCGACCTGGCCCTGGCCACGTTCGATCACCCTGGTTTGGAGCGCACGCTGCAATGGGACGCCCGTCACGCCAATGCGTTGATCGACCATCTGCTACCGGTGATCCAGGACGAGCCACGGCGCACGCTGATCGCCGAGACCGCCGAACAGGCCGAGCGGCGCTTGCTGCCGCTCAAGGCCAGCCTGCCGGTGCAGGCGATCCACATGGACGTTACCGATGACAATGTGGTCTGGCAGCGCGATGCCCAGCGCCAATGGCAGATGCAGGGCGTCATTGATTTCGGCGACCTGGTTCGCACTTGGCGCATCACTGACCTGTCGGTGACCTGCGCCGCCCTGCTGCATCATGCCGACGGTGATCCGTTCTTTATCTTGCCGGCAATCAAGGCCTATCACGCGGTCAACCCGTTGCAGCGCCAGGAACTACTGGCGCTTTGGCCGCTGATCGTGGCGCGCGCCGCCGTATTGGTGCTCAGCGGCGAACAGCAGGTCTCCATCGACCCGGACAACCAGTACAGCCGCGATAATTTGGCCCATGAATGGGAAATCTTCCGTGTCGCCCATTCGGTGCCCTTCGAGCTGATGGAAGCGGCGATTCTCACCGCCGCAGGCCACAGCCTGCCCGCCATTGCCAGCGAAGGCTTCGCACCGCTGCTGCCAACCCTGGTCGGCCGCGAATTCGCGCTGATTGACCTGGGCGTGTTGAGCCCGCATTTCGAGGCCGGCAACTGGGAGCAACCGGGCGTCGACCGGCGCTTGTTGAGCGAAGCCGCTGCGATTCACGGATTGGCCGCCAGCCGCTACGGGCAGTACCGCTTGTCTCGCACTCGGCCGGACAGCGCCGTTGAGCCTGATACCTATCCGTTGCACGTGGAACTGAACGTACCGCTTGGCACGCCGCTCGAATCACCGTTTGCCGGGGTCGTGCACAAGTCGGCCGACGGCATGCTGCAACTGGACAGCGCCCAGCTCAGCGTACGGTTGTGGGGCGTGACGTCGCCGCTGCATTCCGGGGCGGCGCTGGTCAAGGGTCAGGTGCTGGGCGAAGTGGCGGGGCCATTGCAAGTGCAGTTGTGCCGGGGAGCTCAATTGAACCCGCCGCTGTTCTGCACGCCATCGAGGGCCGCTGCCTGGCAGGCGTTGTGCCCGTCTCCGGCGGTGTTGTTGGGGTTGGCTTGCGATGCTGAACCGGAGATCGATCCGGATGCGCTGCTGGCCCGCCGCGATGCCAGTTTTGCCCGGTCCCAGAAGCACTATTACGTCGACCCGCCACGCATCGAGCGCGGCTGGCGCAATCACCTGATCGACATGCAGGGCCGGTCCTACCTCGACATGCTCAACAATGTCGCGGTGCTTGGGCACGGCCATCCGCGCATGGCGGCGGTCGCCGCGCGGCAGTGGTCGCTGCTCAATACCAACTCGCGGTTCCACTATGCGGCCATCGCCGATTTTTCCGAACGCCTGCTGGCGCTGTCGCCATCCAACATGGACCGGGTATTCCTGGTCAACAGCGGCACCGAGGCCAACGATTTGGCAATCCGCCTGGCCTGGGCCTACAGCGGCGGACGGGACATGCTCAGTGTGCTGGAGGCCTATCACGGTTGGTCGGTGGCGGCCGATGCGGTGTCGACGTCCATCGCCGACAACCCCAAGGCCCTGAGCAGTCGTCCGGACTGGGTGCATCCGGTGACTGCTCCCAATACCTATCGTGGCGAATTCCGTGGCCCCGACAGCGCGCCGGATTATGTGCGCAGCGTCGAACATAACTTGGCGAAAATCGCCGAAAGCAAACGCCAGCTCGCTGGTTTCATTTGCGAGCCGGTGTACGGCAACGCAGGCGGGATCGCGCTGCCGCCCGGTTACCTGAAGCAGGTCTACGCCCTGGTGCGCGAGCGTGGCGGGGTGTGCATCGCCGATGAGGTCCAGGTCGGCTACGGGCGCATGGGCGAGTTTTTCTGGGGGTTCGAAGAGCAAGGTGTGGTGCCGGATATCATCACCATGGCCAAGGGCATGGGCAACGGCCAGCCGCTGGGGGCCGTCATCACCCGGCGGGAAATCGCCGAGGCGCTGGAAGCCGAGGGCTACTTCTTCTCGTCCGCTGGCGGCAGCCCGGTCAGTTGTCAGATCGGCATGGCGGTGCTGGACGTCATGGAGGAAGAAAAACTCTGGGAAAACGCCAAAGTGGTCGGCGGGCATTTCAAGGCTCGGCTTGAAGCCTTGATCGATCGCTACCCATTGGTCGGCGCGGTGCATGGCTCCGGGTTTTATCTGGGGGTGGAGTTGATCCGCAACCGCGACACCTTGGAGCCGGCCACCGAAGAAACCACGGCGCTGTGCAACCGCTTGCGCGAGCTGGGCATCTTCATGCAACCCACGGGCGATTACCTGAACATCCTCAAGATCAAGCCGCCCATGGTCACTTCGCGCCAGAGCGTGGACTTCTTCGTCGATATGCTGGCGAAGGTGCTGGAGGAGGGGCTGTAGCAGATCCCTACCCCATCCCGGTGGGAGCGAGCGCGCTTGCTCGCGATGGCGATTTTTCAGTCAATAATTATCTGACTGACCAACGCTGTCGCGAGCCAGCTCGCTTTCACAGAGGTGTTGCGGTGAGCTTTAGCCGATTTTTGTCGATATTTTTAGGCTGTGGCAGACAGTTCTGCGTATTTTTCCCTTTTGTGACCGATTTTTATCGGCTATAAAGTCCACTCTGCCCATCGCTCAGAAGATGATTTCGATGGCTCACTGGAGTCCTGATTCATGACTACGTTGCACAGCACGCCCCGCGCGGACGGTTTCCACATGCCTGCCGAGTGGGCGACTCAGACCCAGGTCTGGATGATTTGGCCTGAGCGTCCGGATAACTGGCGCCTGGGCGGCAAGCCCGCGCAGGCGGCCCACGCGGCGGTGGCCAAGGCCATCGCCCGCTTCGAACCCGTGACCGTGGCGGTGTCGGCGGCGCAGTACGAAAATGCCCGGGCGCGGCTTGATGTGCCCAATATCCGCTTGGTGGAAATGTCCAGCGACGACGCCTGGGTCCGCGATACCGGCCCCACGTTCGTGATCAATGACAACGGCGAAGTGCGCGGCGTAGATTGGGATTTCAATGCCTGGGGTGGTTTCGACGGCGGCCTGTATGCGCCGTGGAATCGCGATTCGCAAGTGGCCGGCAAGATCCTGGAGATCGAGCGCAGCCCACGTTACCGTACCGAAGGCTTTGTGCTTGAAGGCGGCTCTATCCACGTCGATGGCGAGGGCACCCTGATCACCACCGAGGAATGCCTGCTCAACCGTAATCGCAACCCGCACCTGAGCCGCGAAGCGATCGAAGCGGTGCTCAGCGCGCAGTTGGCGGTGGACAAGATCATCTGGCTGCCGGATGGCCTGTTCAACGACGAAACCGACGGCCATGTGGACAACTTCTGCTGCTACGTCCGCCCCGGCGAGGTGCTGCTTGCCTGGACCGATGACGCGCAGGACCCGAACTACAGTCGCTGCCACGCCGCGATGGATGTGCTGCAAAACAGCACCGATGCCAAGGGGCGCCCATTCATCGTGCATAAAATGCCGATCCCGGGGCCGTTGTATGCCACCGAAGAGGAGTGCGCCGGCGTCGACGCGGTGCAAGGTTCCCAAGAGCGCAACCCGAGCGTGCGGCTGGCCGGTTCCTACGTGAACTTCCTGATCGTCAACGGCGGCATCATCGCGCCAAGTTTTGACGATCCGCTGGATGCACCGGCCAGGGCCATCCTGCAGGGCCTGTTCCCGCAGCACGAAGTGGTCATGGTGCCAGGTCGCGAATTGTTACTGGGGGGCGGGAATATTCATTGCCTTACCCAACAACAGCCTGCGCCCCGGACAAATTGAGTGTCGATGTAACAGCCAGCTGATATCCATCGCGCCTGCTCTAGACTGGCGCTTTTGGATCCATGCCAGCAAACCCGCGGCCCGATTGGGGCGCGGGTTTTTTTGCGCCTGTTTATTGGCGTTGCCAATACATTGGCATAGCTCTTGTATCTGTTTGCCGACAGTCCCAGGGAGCGGAGCTGAGTTGTTTTGTCATAACCCTTGGATAAATTGGCCGCTCATCAACCAGGAGGGTCGCTGGAATGAATATGATAAGCGAGAGCACATGCCATCCCTTGGCCGTCAATGGTGAGTCGCTTCAAGCCGTGGCGCAGTGGTTGAAGTCCAACGGAACGCGTCAGATCAGAGAACCTGATCCGCGCCTGATGATTGTCGAGCGTTACCCTGCTGGCCTGTTCAGCGAGGCAGAGCTCGAAGCATTGTGGGATGTGATGCAAGGATAAGAATTCGACGGATTGATAAAAAGCGCTGGCTGGGATGGCAGCGCTTTTTTTATGGGCGAAGAGATTCCCGAATCGACACCAAACCCTTGTGGGAGGTGGTCATCCACCCAAGCGGCGCATTTGACCGATACATAAAACAGACTGGACGCCATTTCGGCGTTTTTCCGCAAAGCCTGCGGGGCTACTCTGTTGCCCTCGAATCTTGACGGCCAGCGGAGTTTCCATGAGCACCCTTCATTACATCTACGATCCGTTGTGCGGCTGGTGCTACGGCGCCAAGCCCTTGGTGGAGGCCGCCGGTGCTGTGTTGCCGATAATCCTGCATGGCGGTGGCATGATGACCGGAGCCAATCGCCAACAGGTCTCGCCACAGTTGCGCAACTACGTGATGCCCCACGACCGGCGTATCGCTGAATACACCGGGCAACCGTTTGGCCATGCTTATTATGAAGGCTTGCTACGCGATGACAGCGCGGTGTTCGACTCGGCACCGCCAATTGCGGCCATCCTCGCTGCCGAGCAACTTGGCGGGCGCGGCCTGGAGCTGCTGGGGCACCTGCAAACCGCCCATTACGTCGAGGGTCGGCGCATCGCCGACCAAGCCGTCCTGCTAGCGCTTGCGCAATCCATCGGCTTTGAGGCTCCCACGTTTCAAGCGACGCTGGACGCGGTTGATGTGCAGGGCCATATCAAGGCCAGCCGTACCTTCTTGGCGAAGGTTGGTGGGCAAGGTTTCCCGACCTTTGCCTTGGAACGCGATGGCCGGTTCACGCTGATCGACGTCAGCCAGTGGTTCGGCAAGCCCGAGGCGTTCGCCCAATGGCTGGCGCAAGCCCTGCCGGTTCAGGCACCGGCTGCTGCGCTGGCCTGTGGCCTGGATGGCTGTTCCCTTTGATAGGTTGTTAGACGTTTTTCGCCTAATTACAGACGATTCACGAAATTGACACGCTATTGACGGCGCGACTAGCATTCGCCCTACGCCTGTGGCTAACAGCCATGACTCTTAAATAATAAAAAGGCCCGACACGAATACTCGTGGGCGGGCCTTTTCATTATTTCAGGAGCAAGAGTCCGAAAAAGAGCGCAAAAAGCGCCGTTTCGGCTGCCCGCCGCAGTGCGTATCAACCCGTATAAGGAAAATAATCATGTTGAACAAGCGCATCGGTCTGATCGCATTGGGGATTTTGAGCACGACACACGCCATGGCCAACGACCAGGCTGAGTCCAAGGGGTTCGTTGAAGACAGCAGCTTGAAAGTGCTGTTGCGCAACGCTTACATCAACCGCGACTACAAAGACGGCAACAAAGACAAGGCCGAATGGGGCCAGGCGGCCATCGGAACGTTCTCGTCCGGCTTCACCCAAGGCACGGTGGGCGTGGGTGTAGACGCCTTCGGCCTGTACGCATTGCGTCTGGACGGCGGCAAGGGCCGTAGCGGGGCACAAGGCATCGACTTCTTCAAGCGAGGCGACAGCGGCAATGCGGCCGATGACTTGTCCAAGTTCGGTGCAGCGGTCAAATTCCGCGTCTCCAATACCGTGCTGGCTTATGGCGACCAGATGCCGGCCCTGCCGGTGCTGAGCTATGACAACTCGCGCCTGTTGCCGGAAAGCTACACCGGCACATTGATCACCTCCAAAGAGATCAAGGGCCTGGAACTGAACGCCGGCCGTTTCACTGCCGAGTCGCGCAAGAGCGCCGAAGGCCGCGACAGCGGTGGCTTGAAGTCGATCAACGTGTTGGGCGGCAGCTATCAGTTCACCGAGCAGTTCAAGGCTTCGCTCTATGCCTCGGACGTCGAAGACGTGTTGAAGAAGCAATATGTGAACGCCAACTATGTGTTCCCGCTGGCCAAGGATCAGTCCCTGACCCTGGATTTCAACGGGTATCGCACCAAGCTGGACAACAGCTACGTTCGCGAAAACGACGTCACCGGCGACGACAACAAGATCTGGAGCCTGGCCGCCACCTTCGCCACAGGTCCGCACAGCTTCACGCTTGCCCACCAGCGCAGCACCGGCGACAGCAACCTGGGCTACGCCTATGGCGGTTATCAGCGCGACCAGAACCGTGTGGGTGATGGCGGCAACACCATCTACCTCGCCAACTCGTACTGGTCCGACTTCAACGCCGAGGACGAGCGCAGCTGGCAGTTGGGCTATGGCCTGGACTTCACCACTTTCGGCTTACCGGGCCTGACCTATAACGTCGCTTATGTACGTGGTGACAACATCACTACCTCCACCAGCGAAGGCGGGACCGAGCGCGAGATCTTCAACCAGTTCAAATACGTGGTCCAGAGCGGACCGGCCAAGGATCTGAGCGTAAGGTTGCGCAGTTCCGTGCTGCGTGTGTCGCAGAAATCCAGCGAGTACAACGTCAGCGGTAACGAACTGCGGGTGTTCGTGGACTACCCGATCAACGTCTTCTGATGCTTGATCGCGTTATAAGCGCCTGATTAAAAACCCCCGACCGCAAGCTCGGGGGTTTTTAACGTTTAGCGGCAAAAGCACCGCAAAAACCATCTGTTTTCCATAGAAAAAGTTCTATTGATAGATCCTCAGCCTCCGTTTCAAGCAGGGCTTGAAATGCTTCAAATACTTTCTCATGGACGTAAATCCTGCACCTACTAGATTAGGCCGCTCAACGCAGCGGAGACCTATGAAAAATGATCGTTCTGAACAGGGAAGTAGGCGAAGCGCTAAG
>Ga0308169_10003139_pt1 | contig 16371 bp, 17 predicted proteins | sample PhyBR1_2_FD_202139 | JGI IMG/M metagenome (GOLD analysis project Ga0308169, IMG submission 202139) | Phyllosphere microbial communities from UC Gill Tract Community Farm, Albany, California, United States - DLSLSB.R1 | ecosystem: Host-associated > Plants > Phyllosphere > Unclassified | place... | reverse complement strand
CGTCGGGAGGGAGCGGGTGAGTGGAAGCAGCAGCGCAGGTGCACAGCTGCCAGCAGAGCACCAGCCAGAGTGGGCTCGAGGCGGTGGAGGAGGGAGCGAGGTGGCCGTCGTCGCGCGAAGTCCGGCTCCTGCCGACGCCGGTCCCTCGCCTCGCCCTCTCTCCTCGTCACCACCACTCCTCTCAAAAGCGACTCGAGGTGCGTCCAGAGAGCCGCACGTGTGCCCTGCCAGCACCCACACCCACGCTGACTCGCTCTCCCACCTTCTTCTCCCCTGCTCGCCCTCCTTCGTCGTCGGCCCCTCTCGTCCGTCCGCCTTGACTCCACCCACCGCTCTGCGACCTGCACGACCCACACAGATGCTCTCCCGCAGCCGCATCGCCGTCCGTCAGCTCCGCACTGCGCCCACCGCCCGCGCCATCTCGGTCTGGTCCAACGTCCCCGCCGGCCGGCCCGACCCCATCCTCGGTGCGCTCGTCTCCCTCCCACGCCGCTCAAGCTGCTCAGCGCTGACTCTGGACCTCACCTGCAGGTATCACCGAGGCGTTCAAGAAGGACTCGAGCCCGCAGAAGATCAATCTCGGTGTCGGCGCCTACCGCGACGCCGACGGCAAGCCCTACGTCCTCCCCTCGGTCCTCGCCGTGCGTCCCTAGCCTCTCCTTTCTTGCCAGCACGAGCTTCATGAGCTGACGGGCTATGTGTGCGCGCAGGCCGAGGACAAGGTCATCAGCGAGCGCAACGACAAGGAGTACCTCCCGATCACCGGCCTCGGCACCTTCACCCAGGCCGCCGCCGTCCTCGCCTACGGTGCCGACTCGAAGCCGCTGTCCGAGGGTCGTGTGCGTCCCCTTTCTTCTTCTCCTGCCGCCCGAAACGCTCGCAGTCAGAGAGAGCTGACCCGCACCTCGTCCCCGCTCGCAGGTCGCCATCACCCAGTCGCTGTCCGGCACGGGCGCGCTCCGTATCGCCGGCGCTTTCCTCGCGCGCCACTACCCTCACGCCAAGGAGATCTACGTCCCGAGCCCGACCTGGGGCAACCACATCCCCATCTTCCGCGACTCGGGCCTCGAGGTCAAGACCTACTCGTACTACGACAAGAAGACGGTCGGCCTCGACTTTGAGGGCTTGAAGAAGGACCTCAAGGTGCGTCTCGAGTCGCTCTCTGACCTGTCGTGCGCCCGCTCGAGATGATCCTGACCCTGTGCTCGCACGCCGCCCGCAGGCCATGCCCGACAAGTCGATTGTCCTCCTCCACGCCTGCGCGCACAACCCGACCGGCATCGACCCGACCGAGGCGCAGTGGCGCGAGATCTCGGACGTCATCAAGTCCAAGGGCCACTTCCCGCTGATCGACAACGCCTACCTCGGGTTCGCGTCGGGCTCGGTCGACAAGGACGCGTTCGCGCTGCGCCACTTTGTCGAGGAGGGCCACCAGCTCGTCCTGTGCCAGTCGTTCGCCAAGAACATGGGCCTGTACGGCGAGCGCGTCGGCACCTTCTCGGTCGTGTGCGCCGACAAGGAGGAGAAGGCGCGCGTCGACTCGCAGATCAAGATGTGCGTCCTCCCGCTCCCTCGCTCCTACGCTCCTCTCGCTGCACGACTCGCTCTTCTCGGACGTCGTGCTGACTCGGTGCCCTCCCCCTTGCGCAGCCTCGTCCGCCCGATGTACTCGAACCCGCCGGTGCACGGCGCTCGCGTCGCGTCGACCCTCCTCACCGACAAGAAGCTCAACGCGCAGTGGCTCGCCGAGGTCAAGGGCATGGCCGACCGCATCATCGACATGCGCTCGACCCTGTTTGACCTCCTGCAGGAGCTCGGCAGCAAGAAGAAGTGGGACCACATCAAGAACCAGATCGGCATGTTCGCCTACCTCGTGCGTCCCCTCCTCCTCTTCCTGAACCGCAGCCCCTCTCGAGCCTCAGAGCGGGCGCTGACTCTGCGCTCGCCGCCCCGTCTGCAGGGCATCTCGCCGGAGCAGGTCGACCAGCTCGCCAAGGAGCACCACATCTACCTCACCCGCGACGGCCGCATCTCGGTCGCCGGCGTCACCAAGCACAACGTGCGCCACCTCGCCGAGTCGCTCCACAAGGTGACGGCCAACGACGCTTGAGCAGGGTCCCCGCTGTCAATACAAGATCCGTCTGCAGTGCGTCGTTCTCGAGAGCGCCTGCACCGAGTCGGGCGAGCGCCCGAGCCTGCTCGTCTTCCCCTTCGCGACGGCAAGGGCCGGCTGCGCTCGTGAGGGGTGCGCAGGATCTGCACGTCCTCGGCCGACCGGGCGAGCGAGGTCGATCGGCGACGCCCAAAAACGGCGCCGCGCCCCACAACTCTCGAGGGCCGACCCGCCCAGATGGGACGCGTTCGCGGTCGGCACCCGCGCTGTGTGCTCGCTGTCAATGTGCTCGCTCCTGCGCTCCTCTCTTGCTCCTGCATCTCGCCATGACTGCCGACGAGCGACCTCTGGCACCCTTCGAGGAGGAGCACGCCTCGCTCGCGCGCCGGCGCGCCGCTCCAGCTCGCGCTCGTCGCTCCTCCCCACTCCGCATCTGCATTGGCCTGTGTGCGCTCGCCGGCGTCGCGCTGGCCGCCCTCCTCGGGTACTTCACGTTTCAGGTCCTGCGGCAGGTGCACGAGCAGCTCGCCCACCCGCACAAGGCGCACCACGTCGACCCGGCCATCCTCGCCGGAGATTCCGTCCAGCTCCACGCACTCGAGCCCGACGTCGTGCGCAGCTTCTACGGGCCCGACGTCGGTAGCGTCGACTCGTTCAACCTCAAGGCCGCCGTCTGGCTCCGCACGAGCGAGAAGCTCAGTGACCCAGGTGCGCCCGCCTCCTCTCGCTCTCGTTCGTGCCCCCGGGCCTCGTGCTGACGCTCAAGCACCCGCAGATGCACCGTGGGAGAAGATCTACGAGGACGTCGTCCTGCGCGACGTCAAGATCGGCTCGAGGGGCGTGCACGCCGTCCCTCGCGTCCGCCTCTCGAAGGAGCACCTGTGCGTCGTCTCCCTCTCTCCCTCGCTCCCCTCTCGCAGCTCGGCCCTGACTCATCGTCGCTCGCTTCGCAGAGCCCGCATGCGCACCCCTCACACCCGCCTCCAGTCGACCTACGTCATGCTCCCCTCCTCGAGCCGCCTCGACTCGTCGATCGACTACCACACCTTCCGCTCGTCCCGCAACACGTCCATGCACTCGATCGATGGCCCTCTTCCTCCTGTCAACGTCGACGACAGCGACGTGCCGCAGAAGGGCGTCTTCCGCGACTTCCTCGGCAACTCGGCCTGCTTCATGCAGCTCTTCGACAGCGGGCCCGGTCCCGACGACGCCGAGGGCAACTCGACGGGCCCAAGCATCGCAACCAAGACCCACGTGTCGCTCATCGACGACTTCCCTGTGTACAACCTCAGCTCGTACCGCCAGAAGCTGCAGGAGCGCAGCGCTTTTCGGGCAAGTCGAGCCTTCTCCCTCTCGCTCTCTCAGCTCTCACTCTGCACGGGCCTGACCAGCCTCTTGTCGCGCGCAGCAAAAATCATGTTACTACGGTGGCTTCGGCGGGCCGCACTGCGCCCGCTCGTTCGACCAGGACGGCCACTTCGAGACGTTGATCGAGTTTGACGATGCGCGCGACGGCGACAAGGACACGGCGACGCGCATGGGCTGGCGCTACTCGCCCTTCATCACGACTCGGTTCGGCTACACCGGGCCGCTCGACCGCATCGAGCTGCCGCAGAAGGGATCGGCCGACGAGGAAGGTGCGCTCAGTCCCCTTCTCGATGCCGTGCGCCCCAGCAGCTCATGCACTGACCCTCTCCTTCCTCCGTACAGACTTCTCCTTCGACTGGCACATCTCTTGGGCACCTGTCTCGTCGCTCAAGCTCAGCATCGGCGGCATCGTCGGCAACGGCCTGTCGACAGGAGCCGGCTCGAACGCCTCGGCCTGGGAGCGCGCTCAAGCTCAGGACTTTGCCGACATCTTTCGTGCGTCTCTCTCTCTCTCCCTCTGCGAGCTCAAGAACTCTGGAGCGGCGCGCTGACCTCGCGCGAGCTGCGCTTGCAGATTCGTCCGTCGGCCACTCGGTGCGCAACGACGCTCGCCCGGCTCTGCGGGCGTTCCTGCGTCTCATCCAGACTCTCGTTGCCTTCGTCCTCATGCCGTGCGTCCCTCTCTGTGCGTCTGTGTGAGCGCTCACGCTGTGCTGCGATGCTGACCTGCCAAATCTCGACCACCGCAGCCTTCACATCTCGTACTGGGCGTCCCGCAGCTTGTCCACGGGCATCAGCCTCCCTCTCGCCGTCCTCGACGACTCGTGGTCGGTCGTTGCCGGCCTCACCTCTCAGCTGCTCAAGAACGTCCAGCACGACGGCATGTGGGTCGCCTGGGTCATCGGGGCCGGCGAAAGCCTCGACCTCGTCTTCAGGACGGCTCTCCTCCTTCGCCTCGAGTTCACGTGGGCAGGTCCCTTTTCGCTCATCCCGACGAGCATGACGAGGCGCCGGCTCAGCCACTCGGAGCGAGCGAGCTCGAGGGAAGACTTGCGTTTCAGCTGGACGGCTCGAATCTCTGTGCGTCCTTTCTGCTCTCCCTTGGTCGGTGTACCCCGCCAGCCGAAGCTCCTCGAGCTTCAGAAAGACGCGCTCGAGCACAGCTGACCCTCCTCGTTGCGCAGGCCGTCGTCGCGCTCGCCCTCGTCTACCGCTTCGGCCCCTCCCTCCCGCACCTCATTACCGCCAGCCCGCCGGCAGTCCAGGTCATCAAGACCCATGAGGCGTCCAAGCTGTGGAAGCTGGTCGCCCCGTGGTTCGCGAGCGTGAGCTCGGCCCTGAGCCTCCTCGCCGAACTGGCTCAGGTGCGTCCTCCTCCTCCTCCTCTCGCAGCAGCTGAACGAGCGCTCTCTGACTTTCACGTGAGCGAGAAGATCCATCTCAATTACCGTCGCGGTACCTTCGCCGGCATGTACCGCATGGCTGCCGTCCTGCGCCTCGCTTTCGAGGTGCTCGAGGCGCTTCCGAACGTCTTCCTGCGCATCTTCGGCGACTGGCACACACGCCCGCCGTTCCGTTTCGAGGAGCTCTTCAGTATCGGCATGTCGTCGGTCTCGGCTTGGCAGGCAGTGCGCTACGAAGCGGTTCCGCAGGTCGAGGAGGAGGAGGAGTGAGCGATCGGAGCGGTGGAGGTCTCGGAGAGGGTCTGTGCACACAGAGGAGCTACGTAATCGAAGTCTCATGCTATCAGAGCGTGCTCTCGAGTCTGTTCTCCGTGTCTGCGAGACTGTGAGCAGTTGAGCTAGCTGAGGTTCCAGGACGACAAGCCTGCTTTCGCTCGCACTCGGCCTTCTCAAGAAGCACGCAACTGGTCGACGTTGCAGCTCTGCAGCTAGCACCACTTGCTCCATCCTCCGTCGACCTTGAGGGTCGTGTTCGAGCAGTACGAGCCCGCCTCGCTCGCAAAGAAGAGGACGGCGTTGGCGATTTCGTGCGGCTGGCCCGCCCGCTTGATGTTGCCCTTGGTCGTGTGCCCGGGTGCAGAGAAGCCGGCGAGCATCGGCGTGTCGATAGCTGCGAGCGAACGTGAGAGTCAGAAATTGCGCAGAGGGACGGCGAGCGGGCTGAGCGAGGGCAAGGCGAGCTCACGTCCGGGTGCGACGGCGTTGATGCGGATGCCGGCCGGGCCAACCTCGGCAGCAGCCGATGCCATCAGGCCGCGAAGGGCGAACTTGGACGCCGCATAGGCGGACGAGCCGGGGTAGCCTGTTGCGCGCCAAGAGCGTCAGCGCTGACGAGGAGGAGGAGCGTGAGCAGAGGGCACGAGAGGGGACGCACCCTCAAGACCGAGCTGCGAGCACATGAGGACCACCGAACAGTCCTTGCCGCCGGAAGGAGAAGCGAGCATGGCCCTCAAGCTGTGCTTGACGCCGAGGAAGACTGCGCGCGACCGTGACGATCGTCAGCGCCGGCTCGAGCGCGAGAGAGAGGAGGAAGCAGCCGACGCACCGCCGCGGAGGTTAACCCTGATCGTCTTGTCCCAGTCGTCGACGTCGAGGTCGACCACGTTGGTGGTCGGCAGGCTGATGCCGGCGCACTGCACGCTCACGTCGACCCGCCCGAACCGCTCGCTCGTCTCCTTGACGTACTTCTCGGCCGTCGCCTCGTCTGCGACGTCGCCTGCGACCGTCAGGATGCGTGCGGCGTCGGCGTCGCTGAGCTTGAGCGAGGCGACGGCCGACGAGAGGGCGTCCTCCTTGAGGTCGACCAGGGTGACGCCTGCTGCGCCGGCCTCGAGGAACGCCTGCGCGGTACAGCGTCAGCTTGGGCGCAGTCGGGCATGCCTGCAGAGTACAGGAGTGCGCACCTTGACCGTAGAGAGCCCGATGCCGCTCGCTCCACCCTGCGGATGTGGGGGTCAGCACCACCTCGCGGTGACCGTCTCGAAGGAGGGGGAGCGCAGACGCACAGTGACAATGGCGGCCTTGCCTTCGAGAGAGTGTGCAGCAGCAGGCATAGCAGATGTAGAGCGAGAGCGTGAAGAGAGCAAGGGAGAAGAGCGCAGGCCGATTGCGTCGACTTCGCGCCCCGCCGCGCGCCGACGGGCCGGAGGAAACGGCGCGCAAAGGTCCGAGAGAAACGAAATGAGGCGCGTTGCGAGAAGCGAGAGGTGTGTACAAAGGACAAGCTCGAGGGACGTACGAGGCGACGAAGGAACACCGACGGAAGGGGGCAAGGAGGACAAAGGAGGAGGACGAAGACAGAGTGGCCGAACCGAGGCTGACAAGGACGAGGAGAAGGGAAGTAGTGCTGTACAGACAGGAGCCTTGTCCTAACAGGACGAGCGCGCTCAGAGGAAGAGGCTCGACATGGCCGACGACGACGAGGGGCCCGAGCGCTCCGACTGCGCGGCCGAGATGAGCGCCGGCGGCGGCGACGACGACGCCAGGAAGGGCGAGGCGTACGCGCGGTGCGCAAAGTCGAGGCGTGAGGCGAGCCACGAGGCCGGGGCGAGGGTGTGAATGAGGGAGCTGCGCGGTGGGAGGAGGAGGAGTCAGCGACAGAGCCGGGAGGGGAAGAAGGAGCAGGTCGAGACGCACCTCGCTCCGAGCCCGACGCCGATCAGGACGCCGCAGATGCCGACGAGGTGCCACACCTTGAGCTCGACGGTCGCGCCGAACGCGCGCCACCAGCCGAACCACCCCTGCTTCTTCGGCCGCCCCTCGTTCCCCTCGTCCCTCTTCTCGCCCTTCGCCGCCCGGCCCAGCTGCTCGTCGCCCGGCAGCGCAGGCGGCAGCGCCGAGCGCTCGCTCTCGCCCTCGGCGCCGCTGCTGCTCAGGTCGAGGCGCGGCGGCGACTCGCTCGCGAGCGCCGGGTCCTCGTCGCCCGAGTAGTACGGCGGCGTCGACGTCGCGGACGAGGCCGTGTCGGGCGCCCAGGAGGACGCGATCGTCGCAGGTGGAGGGTGACGAGGTCGAGCCGTCTCGTAGGAGGAGGGGAGGGACGAGTAGGGGGCGCGGAGAGAGGCGCGAGGCGAGAGGTCGGAGAAGAAGCGGGCGGCGTCGACCATGTCCTGGAACGCCTCGTCTGCAGGATCAAGGCGTCAGTGACGGCTCAAGGGAAGGAGAAGAGTAGAGAGAGAAGGTGGAGGACGCACCTCTGTGCCCGCCGCCGTCGCTCGAGACTCCCGCTCCGACGCCCTCCTCCGCCGCCCGCTCCCTCGCGCGCCTTCTCTCCTCGACGCTCGCCGGTCCCGGGCTCGCGCTCCCTCCCCTGCCGCGCCCTCGCCGCCTCACAGGTGCGGCGCCGCGCCGGCTGCGGCTGTAGTACGGCGGCGAGTTGGAGCTCGGCTGACCTGGAGCGGCGCCGAGCGGGCGCGAGGCGACGAGCGGCGAGAAGCTCGCTGCCGACGTCGAAGGCTCGCTGCTGCCCGACGGGGCCGAGACGATGGGGATGGCGCGCGAGCGGTACGCGACGGTCGGGGCGAGCTGCGTGCCCTCGTCCTCATCGGAGGACGACGAGATGGGCGGCGACGACGAGACGAGGACGTTGTCGCCGAGGCCCGACGCGTCGTCGACCTCGTCGTCGTCGTCCTCCTCGCCGAGCGGGTCGAAGAGCGAGGTCGAGAAGGGTGACGGGCGCTTCGGGTTGTAGGGCTGCCTCTGGTCGAGCGAAGTGCGAGAGCCCGGCGCCGCCGACGACGACGAGGACGAGGCGGCGCTGATCGGCTGGAACAGGGACGCGAGCGAGACGTGCGACAGGGCGGGCGACTGCGACATGGTGGCCTGGGCGGGCGCGAGCGACAAGAGCGTCGCGAGGCTGCTCCGCAGCGCGTCCTCGAGCATCGACTTCTGCAGCTCGGGGTCGCGCACGCGCCGGGTCCTCGCGCGCCCGCGCCCGCCCTCGTCGCGGTCGACGTCCTCGAGCGCGCTGCTGTCCTCGTCGTCGCCCTCGATCCCGCGCCGGTGGTCGTCGTCGCTGCGCTCGATCGACGACGTCGCCCGCCCGCTCGCCGCCGCCGCCGCCGCCGCGTCGAAGCCGTCAAAGGCGGTGCCGCCGCCGCCGACCGTGCTGCTCGTGCGAGGGTTGCGGCGCGAGAGGGAGCGCGCAAGGTTGGACTGCGGCGGGACGGGAGGCGCGTTCGACGACGCGTGCGAGCGGGACCAAGGCGGCGGGGGGACCTCGGCGTCGGAGATCGTCTCGAAGTCGCTCGAGCCCGGCGAGCCGACGCCGGTCCAGGGTGACAGCGTGGCTGCTGTAGCGAGGGAGCAGGAGGCGCGGGGAGCAAGGCAGAGTCAGCGAGCGCCCAGAGCTGGGTTCCGCGAGGCGCGTGCCTCGACCTCGATAGGCCCGCGTCGTCGCCGTATCCCCCGCGACGAGCCGCCGAGACGATGAGAGCGGAGTGCTCACCGTCTGTGCCACTGTCTGCAGCGCGTGTGCGGCGCGGGTCCCGGGCGCGAGCGAGAGAGGGCGAGGGGTCGGCGTCGAGGTTGGGCGGCGGTGCAGTGCTCGGCGAGTCGGACGAGCTGGGTCGGGCTGAGCGGCGCGCGCGGTCGTGCGGCTGTGGTGGTGGAGGGTGCCGAGCGTGCATGTTGTGCGCGCGCAGGGGAGCGTCGGGTGCTCGAGTGGCGTGAGGAGAGGGGGGAGAGAGGGGCTTGAGCCGGCCGGTGTGGGGGAGGACGAAGGCGCTCGAGGCTCACCTCGAACCGGTCCCGCTCGCGGACGGTCTTGCAGTTTCTCCCCTAGCGCAGTGCCTCTCGTAATGCGTCATTACACACACACACTTGCCTGGCACAGCTGCAGCGATCCGCGCTCCCTCTCGGCGACGCACGCGACCCGGCGCCGACAGTGTCCCTCCCTCTCGATCGCTCGCTCGGCCAGGCGGCGAAATGCAGCATCTCGCGATGGATCGCTCTCTCGTGCGAGGGACGTGCAGAAGCGGCGAGCATCATCGACGTGCATGGCGTAGGCGACCGCCGTCGGGCAGGGAGCGACAACGCAGGCCCCGTGCGCAGGGCGGAGGAGGCATAGACCGGTGCCGAGGTCCGCGAGCGGCTCTCCCACGTCGGCACCTCGAGGGTCGCAAGCGCAGCGGTGCACGGGCAGTCCCTGCCCAGCTTGAGTGTCGAAGAGGAAGCAAGAAGGCCCAAGCGGAGGAAGCGCAAGCAGAGAAAGCGGTCGGCCTCGCCGGCGAGCCTCTCGCTGGCGGCTCGACACCCGGTGGTGCGGGTATGTACACGTCCATTGCGGTGCGAGTGCGTTACTTGAAGAGGCGGAAGACCCAGTTGACGGCGAACGGCGCTGTAGACAGGAAGGAAGAGGAGGTCAGCGCCGTGGTCTCGCTGCCCTGCAGCCTGCCATGCCCCTCTTCGAGCGCACAGCCGCCGCAGCGCACAGCTTCCCCTGCTCCTGGTCGTGCGCACCGCCGCCGTGGAGCTCGTCTCGGAAAGCTGGACATACCAGCACGGAGAACGCCAATGGTGACGAGGAAGCTCTTGAGGGTCTGGCGCGCCTGGAGCTTGGCGAGCGCGAGCTGAGCGGGCGAAGGTCCCTGTTGCTGACCTGTGGCGGGCGATGCAGTCAGCGCTAGGACTACGACGGCCTCCTCGCGAACAGGAGATGAGGCGAGGGAGGGGGTCGGAGGTGGACGACAAGAGCGCTGCGCACGCCGCTGATTGTAGGGGGCACTCCTGCAGGATGAAGAGAGACGACTCACCGGCGAACATGCTGTCCTGGCGAGTCGAGGGTGGTGTCGAGAGGTCGAGCCAGGAGCTGAAGCTCATCGCGCTCATCATCCTGGGCTTGCCTCCCGCTCCACCAGCTCGCGGCTCGACATGGCCGCGCTCGTCATTCCCGGACAGCCCCTCTCGGCCCAGGGTCCAGGCGCACAGCTCGCACCAGGGCCCGGCACCTTCTCGCGCGGCGGCCAGGTCTACGCCGCTCTCGTCGGACAGGTCTCGCGCGAGGGAGGGGTGTGTCCAATTCCTCCTCGCCCATACGCACGACGTAGAGCTGACGAGCCGCTCGCGCTGCCCGCAGGTCCTCAGCGTCAAGGGCAAAGAGGAGACGCAGGCCATCCCCGAGCCGAATGCCACTGTCCGTCCCTTCCTCGTCCTTTCCCTGCTCCGGTCGCTCCCGCAAGCTGACCATCCACACCTGCGCAGGTCATCGGCACCGTCACCCGCATCACTCGCCAGGCGGCGACCCTCTCGCTCCTCACCGTCGACGGCCGCCCGTGCCGACCCGACTTTACGGGCATCATCCGCGCCCAGGACGTGCGCCAAACGGCCAAGGACTCGGTCAAGGTGAGCTCGGCGTACTCTATGCGCTCGCTCGAGGGGCGAGGATGACCTGACGCCGCCCCTCGCCCCGCAGATCTGGTCGTGCTACCGACCAGGCGACGTCGTTCGCGCCAAAGTGGTGCGTCCCTAGTCTCGCAGACTCGCTCTCTCGCATGCGCAGCACTGACTCGTCTATCTGCAGATCTCACTCGGCGACTCGCGCTCCTGTGCGCTCTCCTCTCGCCGATACCTCCCCGGATCTTCCTCTCTGACCCTGCCGCGCTCTCCCCTCGCTCGCAGACTTCCTCTCGACGGCCGCCAACTCGCTCGGCGTCCTCTTTGCCGTATCTTCGACGACGGGCGAGCCGCTCGAGGCCGTCTCGTGGGAGGAGATGAGGGACGCGACGAGCGACGAGCGGGAACCGCGCAAGGTGGCTGGGCCCGAGTAGCTTTTTCTCGAGCGAGACTTAGAGTCGTCGGACCGTGTTGTAACGATTATGCATTCATCTTGCTCGCGCGCACAGGGTGGAGCTGAGAGACGGTCGCCTCGAGGCTCGCGAGGCTCCACCCCGCTGCTACCCTGCCTGAGCATCCACCTCTCGCTCGCCGCACACTTGCTCCGCCCGCACCACACGCTCCAGGTAAGCCGCGCGCTCCCTCTTCAAGCTGCCCTCCTCCCGCGACTCGTCGTCGTGGCGAGCCCCTCCTTCGCCGTCATCGGGCGCGAGGACTCGCGGGCTCTCACTGCAGCTGGACGCGCTGAGCGAGACCCAGTCAGACTGTGTGCTGCTCATCGAGCCCAGCTGACCCCGCCCACCTCCTCCTCCTTGCCTGCGCGCCGCACAGACTCGCTCCCCCGCCGCGACCACACCCCTCCCGACCTCCCTCAACCCGACCACATCTCGCCGACACCAGTGCGTGTCTCTGTCTGCTGTCCATCCCGATCAAGCTGACCAGCTCACTTTCCTGCAACAGTGGATGAGCACTACGACTTTGTGCGCCCTCCTCCCTCGCGGCCCCCTCCTCCCCACGACGCGCACGCTGACCCTGCTCACATCGCCCGCAGATCATCCTCGGCACCGGCCTGACCGAGTGTGTCCTCTCTGGGCTCCTGTCCGTCGAGGGCAAGAAGGTCCTGCACATGGACCGGTGCGTCGTCCTCCCGCTCTCGAGAGGCAGCCTCGGACGGGGCCGCTTCTCGTGCACGTCGCGGATCATTGCACTCCCTGACGTTCCACAACGCACGCCCGCAGTAACGACTACTATGGCGCCGAGGCAGCCAGTCTCAACCTGACCCAGGTGCGTCCCCTCCAGCGCTTCCGGCATCCAGTTCCTGCGCCGACCGCTCACCGGCATCCTTGCTCGCTCGCAGCTCTACAAGAAGTTTCGCGGCACCGAGCCGCCCGCCGACCTCGGCCGCGACCGCGACTACGCCGTCGACCTCATCCCCAAGTTGTGCGTGTTCTCGCCCACCTCGCTGTCTCCCTGCCGCACACGCAGCTGACTCGCCTTCGCCCCGCACAGCATGATGGCCAACGGCGAGATGACCAAGATGCTCGTCCACACCGATGTCACGCGCTACCTCGAGTTCAAGCAGATCGCCGGCTCGTACGTCCTGCGCGACAACCGCATCGCCAAGGTCCCGTCGACCGAGCGCGAGGCCGTCACGAGCTCGTTGATGGGCCTCTTCGAGAAGCGCCGCGCGCGCAACTTCTTCCTGTGGGTCCAGGGCTACAAGGAGGACGAGCCGTCGACGCACCAGGGTCCGTCCCGTTTTCTCTCTGAGCGTCCGAGGACTGGCACGCTGACACGCTCTCGCCGCGCACACAGGCCTCAACCTCGACAAGAGCACGATGAAGGACGTCTACTACAAATTTGGCCTCGAGGCCGGCACGCAGGACTTTGTCGGCCACGCCATGGCGCTCTACCTCGACGACGAGTGCGTCCCTCTCCCTCCTCTCGCCCTCGCTCTCGCTCTCGGGCCGCGCTGACGTGACCCCGACGCACCTTCGCAGCTACCTGAACCAGCCGGCGCGCGAGACGTACGAGCGCATCATCCTGTACACGTCTTCGATGGCGCGCTACGGCAAGTCGCCGTACCTGTACCCGCTGTACGGCCTCGGCGAGCTGCCGCAGGGCTTTGCGCGCCTATCGGCCATCTACGGCGGCACGTACATGCTCGACAAGCCCGTCGACAAGATCGAGTACGACGAGCGCGGCAAGTTTGTCGGCGTCACGTCGGGTGGCGAGACGGTCAAGGCCGACAAGGTGATTGGCGACCCGAGCTACTTTGTCGACGCGTCGGGCAAGGGCGGCGCCGACAAGGAGGACAAGGTGTTCCTCGAGGGCCACGTCGTGCGCGCCATCTGCATCCTGCGGCACCCGATCCCCAACACGGACGACCTCGACTCGGTCCAGCTCATCATCCCGCAGAAGCAGGTCGGCCGCAAGCACGACATCTACATCGCCGAGGTGTCGGCGACCCACAACGTGTGCGCCAAGGACGTCTACATCGCCATCGTGTCGACCGTCGTCGAGACGGGCAACCCCGAGGCCGAACTCGAGCCGGGCCTCAAGCTCCTCGGGCCCATCCACGACAAGCGCGTCCCTCTCCTCGCCTCCCTCGCGTTCCTCGCACAAGGTTGAAGCCGCGAGTGCTGACCCGGAACCCCTCCCCTCCTGTGCGCAGGTTCATCTCGATCGCGCCCGTCTACTCGCCCGCCTCGTCCGGCTCGCACGACGGCGTGTTCGTCACGCGCTCGTACGACGCGACGAGCCACTTTGAGACCATGGTCGACGACATCAAGGACGTGTGGCGCCGGGCCGTCGGCGGCGAGCTCGAGCTCAAGAAGCGGGACGACGCGCTCCAGGCCGAGTGAGCGCCGGCTCTCGCGCTCGCTCGCTCGCTTGGTGGACTCTCTGGCTTGCAGTTCCTCTCGCTCTAGCGCGTGTGCACCCCTCTCCCCTTCCTTTTGTCCTCTCTGCACCGTTCTCTCCCCATCCTCGTCGAGCATCCTCATTGCCCTGGTCAGCGCTCGTCCCCTCGATGTAATCCTAGAGTCATTCCGTGCGCTTTTGCCTCTCGTCGCGCGCTCTCTCTCTCTCTGTCTCTCTTGCAGTCGTGCCGAGCTGAACAGCTCTTCGGGCAGGGCGAGTTGCGCTCTCGGCTTTCGAGCTCTCGGACTTGCTCGGACGCGAGCGGGTCTGCTGGTTAGGGCCATAGCTGCCGTGTTGCAGTCACGATGCGCATGCAGGGTCTAGTGCTACACTGTTTCGCAACGAGAGGGGCGTCAGCAGGGGAGCAAGCGAGCAGAGGAGGAGGAGGAGAGAGGCGAACGCACAGTACATTCCGCCACCTCGCTCCTCGCGCTCGCCCTCGCTCAGACCTTGCGCACGGGCTCGTCGACCGGGACCTCCTGCGCCGGCGGCGGGAGGAGGTCCTCGCCGTCCTTGGTCTTGCCCGGCTGGAGGTTCGTGCCCGGGAGCGGAGGGACGGGCGCCGTGTGCGCGTCGTCCTCGGGGCGGAACGAGCCGTGGGTCGAGCTGTGGGCGCGACAGGGTTAGCGGGAGGGTGTCGGGCAGCAGCAGCAGAAGTTGGACGCACTCCTTGTACGACTCGAGCAAGGGCTCTGCAGGGAGGCGAGGGGGGGAAGAGTCAGCCAGCGATCGAGGATGGCGAGGGGCGAGAGGAAAGGGGCGGGGACGCACTGAAGATCCAGATGCCGCTGCCGACGCCGACGGCGATGGCGAGGAAGGGCGAAGCGAGGCGACCGCGCATCGACATGGTGGTCGGGCGAAGAGGAAGCGAGCGCTCAAGCTGAGGTGGGGAGGCGGAGGAGGACGGTCGCTGCGAGGTGCGGCGCAGTCAAGTGGCGGGGTCCTGTGCGTGCTTGTAGGCTGACCGGAGGTGCAGTCGAGCTGGTAAGGTGGCTGGTCGCTGGGTGAGCTCGCGGCCGTCCTCCGTCCTCTTCGTCGTCGGACCCATGATGAGATCCAAGTCTGGCTCTGCTCGCCTCTCCCCGCTCGCCGTGCTCCCCTGCCGACTCGATCACACCTCTCGCACAGCTCGACTCGACCCCGAGCGCGGCACCCAGCACCCGCCCCGCCCCGGCAGGCGCCGCCGAGCATGTCGCTCCCCGCAACCTCGCTCTCGCTCCCGCGCGCCCTCCCCTTCCCCATCACCGTCCAGCGCATCCACTCGCCCGTCGGCAGCACCGTCCACAAGACCGCCACCCTCCTCACCTACTCGTTCGTCCCCGCCCACCCGGACGAGGACGGCAACCGCGTCCGCCAGGTCCGCCAGTGGGAGTCGCCCATCGCCGGCGACGTCGTTCAGTGGGCCGTGCGCGCGGGCGACTTGGTCAGGGACAACAGGTGCGCTTGTGCTCTCGCCCTTGAGTCGGCGGCGAGCGAGGGAGCGGACTTGGCCCCCACCTCCTCGAGGCCAACTCGCCTGACCCTCTCGCTCTCCTCACCGCCTCGCAGCCAGCCCATCGTCCACATCAAGGAGCCGTGCACCCATGACGTCCAGCTTCAGGGCCTGTGCGCCCTGTGCGGCAAGGACCTGACGACGCGCGTCCTCCTCCTCCTCCCTCTCCCAACCTCCTCTCGGATTCGTGCTGACTCTGCTTTTGCCCACACAGCGTCGACTACACGGGCTTCTCCGACACGTCCCGGGCAACGATCAGCATGGTCCACGACGTCGGTGGCCTCACCGTCTCGCTCGACGTGCGTCCCTCTCCCTCTCCTCCTCTCGCCGCCGCCTCAAAGCACAGCTGACCCTCCCCTCCTCGCCTCGCTCACAGGAAGCGCACCGCCTCGAGTCGGCAACGACCAACCGCCTCCTCGGCGCCAAGAAGCTGTCGCTCATCGTCGACCTCGACCAGACGATCGTGCACGCGACCGTCGAGCCAACCGTGTGGGAGTGGATGCAGGACCCGGCCAACCCCAACTATGCCGCCCTCGAGGGCGTCAAGCGCTTCAAGCTGTCGGACGAGGCGCCCGCGAGCGGCGCCGCGGCGAGGAGGAAGAGGGAGCGCGGCAACAAGCGGGCGGCGGCGGCGAGGACGGGCGAGGAGGGAGGCGACGAGGCGGACGATGAGAGCAGCGAGGACGACGACGATGCCGATGGCTGCTGGTACTACATCAAGATGCGGTGCGTCCCTCTTCCTCGACCTCGTCCTTCCTGCTGTGCGCACCCAGAGCCTGACCTCGTGCGCCCCCCTCTCGCTCGCAGGCCCGGCCTGCCCGACTTCGTCAAGCGCGTGTCCGAGATCTACGAGATGCACGTCTACACGATGGGCACGCGCGCCTACGCCAAGGAGGTGTGCAAGGTCATCGACCCGGACGGCGGCCTGTTCGGCGGCAGGATCCTCAGTCGCGACGAGAGCGGCAGTGCGTCCCTCTTCCCCTCCCTTCTCATCCTCCTCGCGCTCGCGGTCGACTGACGCTGTGCGTCCCTCCTGCAGGCTTGACGAGGAAGAGCCTGCAGCGCTTGTTCCCGTGCGACACCAACATGGTCGTCATCATCGACGACCGCGCAGACGTGTGGGACGGCAGCCCGCACCTCGTCAAGGTCATCCCCTGTGCGCTCACCTCTCCCTCTGCTTC
>Ga0308169_10003137_pt1 | contig 16372 bp, 15 predicted proteins | sample PhyBR1_2_FD_202139 | JGI IMG/M metagenome (GOLD analysis project Ga0308169, IMG submission 202139) | Phyllosphere microbial communities from UC Gill Tract Community Farm, Albany, California, United States - DLSLSB.R1 | ecosystem: Host-associated > Plants > Phyllosphere > Unclassified | place... | reverse complement strand
CATCGCGGCCGCCCCGACCAGCGTCTTGCCCGCACCGCAGGGGAGGACGACCACCCCGGAGCCGCCGTGCCAGAAGGACTCTGCGGCCTCGACCTGGTAGGGCCGCAGGGACCAGTCGTCGGTCTCCAACGCGATCGGGTGCGCCTCGCCGTCGACGTAGCCGGCGAAGTCCTCGGCGGGCCAGCCGAGCTTGAGCAGCGCCTGCTTGAGGTTGCCGCGCTCGGAGGGGTGGACGGCCACGGTGTCGTCATCCAGGCGCGCGCCGAGCATGCCGGCGACCTTCTTGGCCCGGACGACCTCCTCCAGGACGGCGCGGTCCGAGGTCGCCAGGACGAGCCCGTGCACCGGGTGCTTCTCCAGCCGCAGTCGCCCGTAGCGGGCCATCGTCTCGGCGATGTCGACGAGCAGCGCGTGCGGCACCGCGTAGCGCGAGAAGGTCAGCAGGGTGTCGATCACCTGCTCGGCGTCGTGCCCGGCGGCCCGGGCGTTCCACAGGCCCAGCGGGGTGAGCCGGTAGGTGTGCACGTGCTCGGGCGAGCGCTCCAGCTCGGCGAAGGGTGCGATCGCCTTGCGGCAGTCGGAGGCCCGCGCGTGATCGATCTCCAGCAGGAGGGTCTTGTCCGACTGGACGATCAGGGGGCCGTCGTTCACCCCGAAAGGATACGGAGCAGGTTGTGAAGCTCAGCGAGGCGCGGGCGCCGCGCTGCGGTGCACGACCTAGGCCGGGCGCACCGAGGAGATCCGGTGCACCGCGAAGAGCCGCTCGTCGTCGCTGCGCACGTCGTACGCCCGCAGCTGCCCGCCCTCGACCGACAGCGGCCGGATGATCCGGTCCGCGCGCACGCCGTGGTTGTCGACGTACCCGATCACGACCGCCGCCCCGGCGTCGATCGCCTCGCGCAGCTCGGCCAGCGCGCCGCCTGGGTCGAGCACGGCAGCGGTGCCCGCCGGTGGACGGGACGCGGCCGCCTTGTCGCCGGCCCGCACCGCCGTGACGACGGCGGACACCCGGGCCGCCTCGCGTGCGACCGCGGCGCCATCGGCGGCCCGGCGCGGAGCCCGTGCGCGTTGCGCCTCGGGGCGGGCGACGTGCACCGATCCGTCGGCCGCCTCCACGACCGGCGCGATGCCGGCCTCGCGCAGCCGGGGCAGCAGCACGGCCAGGGGAGTGGTCGAGACCAGCACGGTCGGAGCCAGCCGGCGCAGCCCCAGCGCGGCGGCGGCGGGATGGTGCAGGACCTCGATCAGCGCGTGCTCGTCGTCCGCACGTAGGTAGGCCTCGGCGTAGCCGACCCGCACCACGCCGAAGGTCCGTGCGGTGTCGTCGATCAGATAGCTCAGCGGCTGCGGCACCGGGGTGCGCGACACCTCCGCCACGAACTCGTGCAGCTCGACCGCCGACCAGCCCAGGTCCATCGCCCGCCGCACCGAGCCCGGAGTGAAGCGGTAGACCGTCGCACCACCCCGCGACTCCACATCCGCGGCGATCCCGAGCCGGCGCGCGAGCGACGTCTCCAGAGGGCCAGGGGCGACGGCCGTCAGGTCGGCTTGGAGCAGGACGTGGTCGACCGGCTCGGGCAGCATCCCGGCCAGTGCATCGGTCACGGCATCATCACCGGAGATCAGGAGGCGACCGTACGAGGAGGCGCCGCCCAGCGCCGTCACCCCGAGCACCGCCGACTCGGTGAAGGTCCACGCGATCTCGCTCGCGCGGGCCGGCGGGCGCCTCGGTCGCAGCCACTGCAGACGCGCGAGCACCGACGGCCCGCCCGTACCGGCCGCGAGCACCTCGCCGGGAGGTAGCGATGCCATCGCGCCGAGCGTCATCCGGCGCGTCTCCGCGATGGTGGGGGAGACCAGGTCGGTGACCAGTGCGTTCCAGCCCTTGCCGGTCGGGTCGCGCTGCCCGACCAGCCCGGGCGTGCGCGCCGTCGCGAGCCACGCGCGCGCCAGCACGGTCCACCGCTCGGCGACGGGGCGCTCGATCCAACCGTCGTAGAGGGCGGTCGGCAGCCAGGCCAGGTTGCCCTCGTCGTCGGGGCCCGCGGCCAGGAGCCCGGCCGCCGCTGCGACCTCGATGAGCAGCGCCGCGGCCGGCTCGTCGACGTGCAGCCGCACCGCAGCCGCTTTGAGGTCCCGCACCCCGAGGCCACCCGAACGCAGCACCCCCGGGGGCACCGCACCCCAGCCGTCGAGCAACAGCTCCACGCGCCGTACGGCCTCGAACGCGGCTCCCGCCGCAGCCCGGTCGACCAGCGCGGCATCGCGGGGCGAGCTGATCAGCTCCGGCGGCCCGGCACCGGGCGCGTCGAGGGACACGCTCGGCGGCACGCGCACCAGCTCCGAGATCCCGTTGACGCAGCGCAAGCCCGCGGTCGACTCCCACACCAGGGCGAGCTCCTGGAGCCGTCGCAGCGCGTCTCCCGCCGCCTCTGCGTCGGCATCGACCCGGGCGATCGCCTCCTCCGCGGAGGCGGCCCCGTCGGGGAGCAGTGCGTCGAGGACGGCGAGAGAGAGCAGGTCGAGCCCATCGAGCGCGCGCAACAGCGAGGAGCGGGTCACGGCCCGCGACGCGAGCTGCGCGGAGTCGAGCGGGGCGGGAGTGGTGAGATCGGGACGAGCCGCCAGCAGACGCGCCAGCTGCTCGTCCGACCAGGCACGCAGCTGATCGGCGAGCGAGCGGTACCACGTCTCCATGATTGGTCAAGATAGTGTCCGATCGTGATCTCCTACCGCCCTGGTACCTGGTTCGGCATCGTCGGCGAGCACGCCACCGTGCTGCTCCCGCCGTCGGAGAAGGCCCGCGCGGGCACGCTGTGGGTCCTCATCGACGACGGCGCGGGCTTCGACGAGGTCCTCGATGCCCTGCTGGCCGACGGTCTGCGGGCGCTGCCCGGATTCGTCCTCCTGACCGAGGAGGGCTCGACGACACGCATCGTCGTGCGCGGCCCGTCGCGCGCCACCTTCGACACCTTTGGCGGCGAGGCCGTGGTCGAGGGCTCGGCGTCGGCGACCTGGGTTGAGAAGACCCTGCGCGACGTCACCGGTCTCTCGGTGGTGCTCGAGGAGACCGACGAGCCGCTGATGACGCTGCGCAGCGGCCTGGTCCGGCTCGCCGAGCTGGTCTCGCCCGTGCCCGCCGCGGAGCCGGCCACGCCCGCGGCCGCGCCGAACACGACGGCACCTGCCCCCGCCCCGATCCACCTGGCGCCCCAGCCGGACGCCTCCGGCCCGTACGCCGCGGTGCTTCCGTTCCCGGCCGGCGTGCCCGCTCCGCCGGTCGCGCCTCCACCGCCGTCGATCCCCGTCCCGGCGACCAGCGACCCGCTCGGGCTGGATCCGCTCGGGCTCGGCGACCTCGGCGCTCCTCAGGAGCCGGAGCACGCCCCCGAGCCCCAGCAGGAGCCGGAGCGCACGCCCGTCGACGAACCGGCGGACGTCTCCGACGAGCCGGCCGACGGTCCCGCGGACGAGCCCTCCGACGAGCTCGACGTCCCGGAGTGGCTCGCCTCCAGCGATCCGCTCAGCGACCAGGCCGAGGACTACCAGGACGCCGCGGGCCGCGCCGAGGACGACGAGGCCTGGGCCGACGAGCCGACCGGCGTGCTCCCGGTCGTCCCCGCCAGCGACGTCCCCGCCGCCGACGCGCGCGACGATGTCGACGAGCCCACCGGGCCGATCAGCGCCGAGCCGCCCGCGTGGACGCCGCCGGCCCCGCCGGCGCCCACCGGCGGGCTCCCCGGCGCCGTACCGCCTCCGCCGCCGTTCCCGCCGGTTCCTCCGATCGCCGAGGCCGCGCCGGTCCCGCCTGCCCCGCTGGCTCCGCCGGTGCCGCAGGGCGGCCACGACGGCCTGACCCCGGTGGGCGAGCCCGAGCTCGAGCAGCCCTCGGTCCCGGCGGCCGCCGAGCAGCGCGTCGTCGCGCGACTCGAGTTCGCCCACGGCGAGCGGGTCGATGTCGACCGGGTCGTGATCATCGGACGCGCCCCGGAGGCGGGTCGCTTCTCCCAGGCCGACCAGCCGCGGCTGGTCGCCGTGCCCAGTCCGCACCAGGAGATCTCGTCGACGCACATCGAGATCCGTCCCGGCTCGGGCGCCGATCACGGCTCAGCGGTGGTCACCGATCTGGGCTCGACCAACGGCACCGTCGTCGTCCAGCCGGGTGTCGGTCCCGAGGACCTGCGTCCGGGCGTGCCGGTCCCGCTCGCGCCGGGCGCGATGATCGATCTCGGCGACGGGATGACGATCCGCGTCACGCAGCCCTGAGGCCGGCGACCTACGGCTTGGGGATCGCCTTGAAGTCGGCCGGCCGGTGAATCCATTTGGCGTCACTGGCCGGCCAGAGCACGGCGAACACCTTCCCGACGACGTCGGAGATCGGTACGAACGCGCCGCTGGGATCGCAGTCGGCGGGCGCTCCGCTCTTGCACAGGTGCCACGAGCTGTCCGCTGACTCGCCCCTGTTGTCGCCCATCACGAAGAGCCGGCCCTTGGGCACGGTCGCGCTCCAGCCGCCGCAGCCGGCCATCGGCCCGTTGCAGTCGCTCTGCGGAGCGATGTAGGAGTCCTCATCCAGAGCGTGGCCGTTGACGCTGATCCGACCCTTGTCGTCACAGCACACCACGGTGTCACCGGGCAGGCCGATCACTCGCTTCACCAGGTGGCCGCCACTGGGGTAGAGCCCGATCTTCGCCAGCAAAGACGCCGCGCCGCCGGTCGGGCCGGCATCCTGCTCGGCGGGCAGCCAGCCGCCCGGGTCCTTGAAGACGACGATGTCACCACGGCTGGGTCCGGCGCTGCCCCAGTACGACGGCTTCTCCACCAGGATCCGGTCGTTGACCGGTGACCCCGGACCACCGCGCAGCCCCGGCTCCATGGACGCCGAGGGGATGTAGAAGGCCTGGACGAAGAACGTCTTGACGACGACGGCCAGCACCACCGCCACCAGCACCAGGACGCCGGTCTCGACCACGACCCGGATCGGTCCGGACTTCCCCGCTTCGTCTCGCGTCACGTCGGGGACGATATCCGCCGCCTGGTTGTCGCCGCCGCCCCCTCTATCCTGGGCGTCATGTCGATCCCCGCCGTCAGCCCTCAAGGCGCCCCGCTGGTGGTCGGCTTCGATCTCGACATGACGTTGATCGACACCGTCCCGGGCTTCCGTCCGGTGCTTGCGGCGCTCGCGACCGAGCTCGGCGTCGACCTGCCCATCGACAAGCTCACCGAGCGCCTGGGGCCGCCCCTGGACCACAACCTGCGGCCCTACTTGCCCGCCGAGCAGATCCCGTACGCCGTCGAGCGCTTCCGTGAGCTCTACCCGGTGGCGGTGCCGAGCATCCCCGCGCTCGCCGGCGCCCACGAGGCGCTGGCCGCGGTCGCCGGCCGCGGGGGACGAATCCTGATCGTGACCGGTAAGTTCACCCGCAACGCCCAGCTCCATCTCGACCACCTGCAGCTGGCCGCCGATCATCTCGAGGGCGAGGTCTGGGGCGTCGGCAAGGCCGACATCCTGCGTCGCGAGGGCGCCAGCATCTACGTCGGCGACCACATCCACGACGTCGAGGGCGCGCTCGCGGCGGGCGTCACCAGCGTGAGCGTCCTCACGGGCGGCTGTTCGGCCGCCGAGCTCCTCGACGCCGGCACCCATGTCGTCCTCGAGACGCTGCACGAGTTCCCCGACTGGCTCGACGACCACCTCCGTACCCCCGCCAGCACCACGGCGTGATCGAACGCTTCTGGCAGCAGGTCAGCGCCACCCAGCCGGTGCCGGACGTGCGGTGGGTGCTCGGCACCGGCGTCGTCGCCCTCGTCCTGGTCGGCCATCGCCGGACGTGGCCGTGGATCCGGCTCGCCGTCACGGTGGTGCACGAGGCCGGGCACGCCCTGGTCGCGGTCCTGGTGGGACGCAGGCTGGCCGGCATCAAGGTCCACTCCGACACCTCGGGGGTCACCGTCTCCCGCGGGCGCCCGAGCGGCCCGGGGATGGTCGTGATGCTGATGGCCGGCTACCTCGCCCCCGCAGGGCTCGGTCTCGGCGCAGCGCTGCTGCTCACGCACGGGCACGCCCTCGCCCTGCTGTGGCTGCTGATCGCGGTGCTGCTCGGCGTCCTGATGTGGGTCCGTAACGGCTACGGCCTCCTGACCGTCCTCATCCTCGGTGCCGGCCTCGCCGCCGCCACCCGCTACGCCACGGCCCCGACCCAGTCGGTGATCGCGGCCCTGGTCGCCTGGGTCCTGCTGCTCGCCGCCCCGCGTCCGCTCGTCGATCTACTGCGCCGCTCCCGGACGCAACGCCGCGGCTCGGACCCCGACCAGCTCGCCCGCCTCACGCATCTGCCGACGACGCTGTGGATCCTCCTGCTGCTCGCGGCCAGCCTCGCCGGGCTGATTGTGGGTGGCGCGACCCTGGCGCCTCGCCTGTAAGGTTTTTCCCAAGCCCGCCCCTGGCGGGCTTTCGACATGACTGCACGCGATGAAGAGGTTGGTTCCGGTGCCTACTGGCAAGGTGAAGTGGTTCGACGTCGACAAGGGCTTCGGCTTCCTGTCGCAGGACGGCGGGCCCGAGGTCTACGTCCACGCCGACGCGCTCCCTGACGGTGTCGCCAAGACCCTCAAGCCGGGCACCCGCGTCGAGTTCGGCATCGCCCAGGGTCGCCGCGGCGACCAGGCCCTGCAGGTCAAGATCCTCGAGTCGTCGCCATCGGTCGCGCGCAACCAGCGCGCCGCGCAGCGCCGCAAGCCCGAGGAGATGGTCCTCATCGTCGAGAACGTCATCAAGCTCCTCGAGGACATCCGCGAGGGGTACGAGCACGGCCGACCGCCGACGCGCGACCTGGCCAAGAAGGTCGCCCCCGCGCTGCGCAACATCGCTGACGAGTTCGAGCTCTGACCACGCGCGACGTCATACGAGGTGGCTGTCAAGGCAGCCGACTCGGATGACGTCGCGTCAGGCGGCCGCCGTACGGACGCGGCGGCCGGGTCGGTGTGAGAGCACGTAGACCGCCCACACGATCAGGATCGCCGCGGCGGTGTAGAGCCCGGTGAGCTGGTGGGGCGTCAGCGCGATGCCGACGAAGCCACCGATCACCCACGCCAGCTGGCAGGTGGTGTCGGAGCGGGCGAAGGCGGAGGTCTGCACGGCGGCCGGCACGTCGGCCTGGATGCTCGAGTCGAGGGCGAACTTCGCCAGCGCCGCTCCGCCGCCCGCCGCCAGGCCGAGCACCAGCAGCGTGATCGCGTTCGCGCTCCAGGCGGTCACGAGCACGGCTGCGCTGCCCGCGACGAGGACCGACGCCAGCGTGATCTGGGGATTGACCCGGCGCAGCAGCGAGGCCAGCACGGTGCCGAGGAAGTTGCCGGCACCCGCGCCACCGGCGACGAGCCCGAGCACGAGAGAGGTGTTCCACGACGGCACCGGGTGATGGGGGCCCTGCAGCAGGAACGCCATGAACATCAGCAGGAAGCCCGAGAGGAACTTCGGCCCGCAGTTGGCCCGCAGCGCGTACGCGACCGACGAGGGCACCCGCAGCTTCCCGCCCGCGCCGCCGTCCTTGCCGAGGAACGTCATCTCCCGTTCGCCCTGACTGTGGTCGACCTGCGCGGGCAGCCGGATCGCGAGCACGGTCGCGACCACGAAGAGCACGGTTGCCCAGCGCAACACCCACTCGACGCCGGCCAGGGTGCACAGCCCGGCGATCGGCGCGGAGACCGCGACGCCGACCATGCCGGCCATCGAGACCCGCCCGTTGGTCTTGACCAGGGTGAAGCCGCGCGGGATCAGTCGCGGTGTCGCGGCGGCCCGGGTGACGCCGTACGCCTTGGACAGCACCAGCACCAGGAGTGCGGCCGGGTACATCATCACGCCCTGGTGGGGGAGGGCGTCGGCGAGGATCCAGCACAGGAACGCGCGCGCGGCCATGGTGGTGCCGATCGCCCAGCGGCGGCCGTGCGAGAAGCGGTCCAGCAGCGGACCGAGCAGCGGTGCGACCACCGCGAAGGGGATCATCGTCAGCCCGAGGAAGAGCGCGACGTGGCCGCGCGCGCTCCACGACGCGCCGTTGGCGGCGTCGTCGGCGGAGAAGAAGAGCGAGCCGGCCAGCGAGATCGCCACCGCGGCGTCGGCTGCGGTGTTGAAGGCATGCATCTCCAGCAGGCGGTTGAGCCCGGAGCGGTCGGCGCCCTGCGCGTCCGCGGCACGGCGGGCCTGGACGAACGCGTACCGGCTGAACCGCCCCATGCCGCGCCCGGTGGCCGCGATCCCACGTCCTGTGGCCGCCGCACCCCGCCCGGCCGCGCGGGCCGCGCCGGCGACCTTCGAGCCGCCGCCGGCCGCGCGCTCGTCGTCCGGGTCGGGCCAGGGCTGGTCGTCCGGGGTCATGACCCCATTCTTCCCGGTGGACCTCACGACGCGCGGGCGCCTCGCTCGTTCCCGGCCGACGCGACCGCGTGGGGAGTCGCCGGCGCACCGACGTCGGCTCTCTCGGCTAGTATCTGCGGGTGACCAGCACCGCCACGCCGTACGCCGATCCGGCCGCCCTCGCCGCCGTTGAGGAGGCCCGCGCCGCCCTCGTCGCCGACCTAGGCCGGGACGCCCAGGACGTCGGTGACCATCTCGGCCACCTCGTCGAGGCCGATGGCGTCGTCACCCATCTCTTCGCGTGCACCCGCAAGGGGTACGTCGGCTGGCGCTGGTCGGTGACCGTCGCCCACGTCGACGGTGGGCCCGTCACGATCGACGAGCTGGTCCTCATCCCGGGCGACGAGGCGATCGTGGCCCCCGCGTGGGTGCCCTACCGCGAGCGGATCAAGCCCGGTGACCTCGGCCCCGGTGACCTGCTGCCGGTCGGCGACGACGACGCCCGGCTGGTGCCCACCTACTCCTTCGGCGACGACCCGCTCGACGCGGACGCCAAGGCGCAGGTGCGCCAGGTGGTGCAGGACCTCGGTCTCGGCCGCTCCCGCACGCTGAGCCCGGAGGGCTACGACCTCGCGGCCGAGCGCTGGTACGACGGCGTCGGCGGCCCCCAGGCGCCGATCGCGCAGTCGGCTCCGCACCACTGCCACAGCTGCGGCTTCCTGGTCCGGATCGCGGGTCACCTCGCCGCCTCGTTCGGTGTGTGCGCCAACGGCGACGCCAACGACGACGGTCGCGTGGTCAGCATGGACCACGGCTGTGGCGCGCACTCGGAGGTCCGGCTGTCGAAGAAGCAGGAGACGCAGCCGATCCCCGATCACGTCATCGACACGATCACCGACGAGCTCGACGCGATCTGAGTCCCACGGACGCCTGACGCGGCGTCCTGCGATCAGGCGCCGGACTGGCGGCGGGCACGCCGCCGGCGACAGAACTCCACGCCGAGCGCGCCCAGGCCGAAGCCGGCCAGGCACGTCCACAGCCACCACCCGTGGCCGTCGTCCCTGAGGCGGCCGTAGAACGGCAGCGTGCCGACGAAGGCCACCAGCCAGATCAGGGTGCCGATCTCCACCGCGCGCACACCGTCGACGTCGATCGGCTCCACGTCGGCGATCAGCGGTCGCTTCTCCTGCACGCCGCCATCGTAGGCGACCGGGCGGGCTGCGCGCCGTCACCGGGAATTAGTTAGCATCGTTAATGAGTTATGCTAACGACATGACCGAACGGACCACCACCGACGACGCGGGCCTGGCGAGCGAGCTGCGGCTCTCGGTGATGCGACTGCGCCGCCGACTGGTCGGCGAGCGCGATCCGGAGAACGAGCTCTCGATCGGTGCGATGGCCGTCCTCGCAGGTCTGGAGATCAACGGCGACATGACCCTCGGCGCGCTGGCCCAGCGCGAGCGCGTCCAGCCGCCCAGCATGACCCGCACCGTGAACTGCCTCGAGCAGGGCGGCTACGTCAGCCGCCTGCCGAGCGAGACCGACCGCCGACAGGTGGTCATCAGCCTGACCGACAAGGGGCTGCGCACCGTCCACGCGGACCGTGCCCGCCGCACCGCCTGGCTCGCCCAGCGCCTCGGTGAGCTGACCGACACCGAGCGCGCCACCCTGCGCGCCGCCGCCCCGATTCTGGAAAGGATCGCCAACGAATGACGGACGACGCCTCCCTCCCGGCCTGCTGCGTGACGCCCATGGCGCGCGCTGGCCGCGTTGTCGTCGGTCGCCGTGGCTCCGCCACGCCTCCCTCCTCCGCCTTGCCATCACACACCCTGGACGCCGCTCGCGACGGCCGGGAGAGAGCCGTCATCCGTTGAGCCCCACGTTCCGAGCCCTGCGCAACCCCAACTACCGCCTGTACCTGGTCGGGAGCGTCGTCTCCAACACCGGTACCTGGCTCCAGCGCACCGCTCAGGACTGGCTCGTCCTCAAGCCGCTGCACGGCGGCGGCACCGATCTCGGCATCGTCACGGCGCTGCAGTTCCTCCCCGTCCTGCTGCTCACCCCGTACGCCGGGGTGGTCGCCGATCGCTTCCCCAAGCGCCGCCTGCTCCAGATCACCCAGCTCGCCATGGCCGTCGCCTCGCTGCTGCTGGCCGCGCTCGCCCTCAGCGGCGCCGCCGAGATCTGGATGGTCTACGTGCTGGCCTTCGTCTTCGGGATCGGGGCCGCCTTCGACGTCCCGGCCCGCCAGTCGTTCGTCTCGGAGATGGTCGGCCCCGATGACCTGACCAACGCCGTCGGCCTCAACTCGGCGGCCTTCAACACCGCTCGGATCATCGGGCCGGCGCTCGCCGGGCTGCTGATCGCTGCCTTCGGCGGGGGAGCGGCCGCGACCGGCGTCGTGATCGCGCTCAACGCGCTGTCCTACGTCGCGGTGATCGTCCAGCTCCAGCGGATGGACGTCAGCCTGCTGCGCATCGCCCCGATGCGCGCCCGCGGCCCAGGCGCCCTGCGGGAGGGTGTCCGGTACGTCCGGACCCAGCCGACGATGCTCTTCGTGCTCGTCCTGGTCTTCTTCGCCGGCACCTTCGGCATGAACTTCCAGCTCACCTCCTCGCTGATGGCCACCCAGGTCTTCGGCAAGGGCGCCGGCGAGTTCGGCATCCTCGGCTCCGCGCTCGCCGTCGGCTCGCTGGCCGGCGCCCTGCTCGCCGCGCGCCGTGCCACCATCCCGCTACGGCTGCTGGTGGCCGCCGCGACCGGCTTCGGCCTGGCCGAGCTCATCGCCGGCAGCCTGCCCTCGTACCTGGTCTTCGCGCTCTTCTCCCCGGTGATCGGGTTCTGCACCATCACGCTGCTGAACAGCGCGAACGCCACCATCCAGCTGACGTCGGACCCGGCGATGCGAGGGCGCGCGATGGCGCTCTACATGACCGTCGTGCAGGGCGGTACGCCGATCGGCGCGCCGATCATCGGCTGGATCGGCGAGGCGGCCGGGGCCCGCTGGACCCTGTGGCTGGGCGGGACCATGGTGCTGGTGGGAGTCGCGCTCGCTATCGCGCTGCTCGCCCGCCTGCGAGGGGGCCTGGCCAGCGTTTTGACCCCCTACTACCCGCCCGGTAGCCTGGGGAACCGTGTCTGGAAGGACCAGGCCCGCGTCACGACACGCCCGACCTCGGGTGTCTAGCGGCTGGGTCCAGCACCATCCACCACGCTTCACCATCCTTCGCGGCAAGTCGCTGCGTCGTGAGAGTCGATCAGAAAGGGAACCACCCGGTGCCCACCATTAACCAGCTGGTCCGCAAGGGCCGCGAGGACAAGGCGTCCAAGACCAAGACGCCCGCCCTCAAGGGATCGCCGCAGCGCCGTGGCGTCTGCACCCGCGTCTACACCACCACCCCGAAGAAGCCGAACTCCGCCCTGCGTAAGGTCGCCCGTGTGCGCCTCTCGTCCGGCGTCGAGGTCACCGCTTACATCCCGGGTGTTGGCCACAACCTTCAGGAGCACTCGATCGTGCTCGTCCGCGGCGGTCGTGTGAAGGACCTCCCCGGTGTTCGTTACAAGATCATTCGCGGCACCCTCGACACGCAGGGCGTGAAGAACCGCAAGCAGGCCCGTTCGCGCTACGGCGCGAAGAAGGAGAAGTGACATGCCTCGTAAGGGTCCCGCTCCGAAGCGCCCGATCGACGTCGACCCGGTCTACGGTTCGCAGCTGGTAACGCAGCTCGTCTCGAAGGTCCTGCAGGACGGCAAGAAGCAGGTCGCTCAGCGCATCGTCTACACCGCCCTCGAGGGCTGCCGCGAGAAGACCGGCACCGACCCGGTCCTCACGCTGAAGCGCGCGATGGACAACGTCAAGCCGGCCATCGAGGTCAAGTCCCGCCGCGTCGGCGGCGCGACCTACCAGGTCCCGATCGAGGTCAAGGGCACGCGTGGCACCACGCTGGCGCTGCGCTGGCTCGTCGGCTACGCCCAGGACCGTCGCGAGAAGACGATGGCCGAGCGCCTCATGAACGAGATCCTCGACGCGAGCAACGGCCTCGGTGCCGCTGTGAAGAAGCGCGAGGACACCCACAAGATGGCCGAGTCGAACAAGGCCTTCGCGCACTACCGCTGGTGACCTATGGGCGGGGACTCCGACCATGGGGTCCCCGCTCCACCTGCTCCAACCAAGACTTCTAAGGAACGCTGACAGTGGCTGTCGACATCACCACGGACCTCAAGTCCGTCCGCAACATCGGCATCATGGCGCACATCGACGCCGGCAAGACCACCACCACCGAGCGCATCCTGTTCTACACCGGCATCTCGTACAAGATCGGTGAGGTTCACGAGGGCGCCGCCACGATGGACTGGATGGAGCAGGAGCAGGAGCGCGGCATCACGATCACGTCGGCCGCGACGACCTGCTGGTGGAAGAACCACCAGATCAACATCATCGACACCCCCGGTCACGTCGACTTCACCGTCGAGGTCGAGCGCGCGCTGCGCGTCCTCGACGGCGCCGTCGCCGTCTTCGACGGTGTCGCCGGTGTCGAGCCCCAGTCGCAGACCGTGTGGCGCCAGGCGAACAAGTACTCCGTCCCCCGGATGTGCTTCGTCAACAAGCTGGACCGCACCGGTGCCGACTTCTACCGCGTCGTCGACTCGATCATCGACCGCCTGAACGCCACCCCGCTGGTCCTCCAGATCCCGATCGGCGCCGAGGGCGACTTCATCGGCGTCGTCGACCTGGTCGAGCAGAACGCCAAGGTGTGGCGCGGCGAGACCGCCCAGGGCGAGGACTACGTCGTCGAGGAGATCCCCGCGGATCTGGCCGACAAGGCCGCCGAGTACCGCGAGAAGCTCGTCGAGACCCTCGCCGAGGCCGACGACGAGATCATGGAGGTCTATCTCGAGGAGGGCGACGTCTTCGACGTCCCGACCCTCAAGGCCGCCATCCGTCGCGCGACGCTCGCCGACAAGCTCAACCCGATCCTCACCGGTACCGCGTTCAAGAACAAGGGCGTGCAGCCGCTGCTCGACGCGATCATCGACTACCTGCCGTCGCCGCTGGACGTCGAGGCGATCATCGGCCACAAGCCGAACGCCGAGGAGACCCCGGAGAACGAGATCAAGCGTCTCCCCTCCGACGACCAGCCGTTCGCCGGTCTGGCCTTCAAGATCGCCTCCGACCCGCACCTGGGCAAGCTGATCTACGTCCGCGTCTACTCGGGCAAGCTCGAGGCCGGTGCGACCGTGGTCAACTCGGTCAACGGCAAGAAGGAGCGGATCGGCAAGGTCTACCAGATGCACGCCAACAAGCGTGAGGAGATCGCGTCGGTCGGCGCCGGCCAGATCGTCGCTGTCATGGGTCTCAAGGACACCAAGACCGGCCACACGCTCTCGGACCCGCAGAACCAGGTCGTCCTCGAGTCGATGACGTTCCCGGCCCCGGTGATCGAGGTCGCCATCGAGCCGAAGACGAAGTCCGACCAGGAGAAGCTCGGCGTCGCCATCCAGCGTCTCGCCGAGGAGGACCCGACCTTCGTCGTCAAGACCGACGAGGAGACCGGCCAGACCATCATCGCCGGTATGGGTGAGCTCCACCTGGAGATCCTCGTCGACCGCATGAAGCGCGAGTTCAAGGTCGAGGCCACCGTCGGCAAGCCGCAGGTCGCCTACCGCGAGACCATCCGCCAGGCGGTCATCGGTCACAGCTACACGCACAAGAAGCAGACCGGTGGTACGGGTCAGTTCGCCAAGGTGCTCATCAACATCGAGCCGAACATCGACCCGGAGACCGGCCTCGGTGCCGGCTACGAGTTCGTGAACGCCGTCACCGGCGGTCGCGTGCCGAAGGAGTACATTCCGTCGGTCGACCAGGGTGCCCAGGAGGCCATGCAGTTCGGCATCCTCGCCGGCTACCCGATGGTCGACGTGAAGGTCACCCTCGACGACGGTGCGTACCACGACGTCGACTCCTCGGAGCTCGCGTTCAAGATCGCCGGCAACCAGGCCTTCAAGGAGGCCGCCCGTATGGCCAAGCCGGTCCTGCTGGAGCCGATGTTCGCCGTTGAGGTGACCACCCCGGAGACGTTCCTGGGTACGGTCATCGGTGACATCAACTCCCGTCGTGGCCAGATCCGCGCGCAGGAGGACCGGTTCGGCGACATCGCCGTCCAGGCTCTCGTGCCGCTGTCCGAGATGTTCGGGTATGTCGGTGACCTCCGGTCCAAGACCAGTGGTCAGGCGTCCTACTCGATGGAGTTCGACTCGTACGCCGAGGTTCCCACGAACGTCGCTGACGAGATCATCAAGAAGGCTCGCGGCGAGTAATCTCGCCCTGGCTTTCGGCAGCACCACCTTTCAGTACGAGTCACGTTAAAAAACACACCAGGAGGAGCCAGTAATGGCTAAGGCGAAGTTCGAGCGGACCAAGCCGCACGTCAACATCGGTACCATTGGTCACATCGACCACGGTAAGACGACGCTGACGGCGGCCATCACGAAGGTCCTGCACGACGCGTACCCGGACCTGAACGCCGCTTCGGCGTTCGACGAGATCGACAAGGCTCCCGAGGAGCGCCAGCGCGGTATCACCATCTCGATCGCGCACGTCGAGTACCAGACCGAGTCGCGTCACTACGCGCACGTCGACTGCCCCGGTCACGCCGACTACATCAAGAACATGATCACCGGCGCGGCTCAGATGGACGGCGCGATCCTCGTTGTCGCCGCCACCGACGGCCCGATGCCGCAGACCCGTGAGCACGTGCTGCTCGCTCGCCAGGTTGGCGTGCCGGCCCTCGTGGTCGCGCTCAACAAGTGCGACATGGTCGACGACGAGGAGCTCATCGAGCTCGTCGAGATGGAGGTGCGCGAGCTCCTCAACGAGTACGAGTTCCCCGGCGACGACATCCCGGTCGTCAAGGTTGCCGCCTTCCCGGCCCTCCAGGGTGACGAGAAGTGGGGCAAGTCGGTCCTCGAGCTCATGGCGGCTGTCGACGAGTACATCCCCACCCCCGAGCGTGAGACGGACAAGCCGTTCCTCATGCCGGTCGAGGACGTCTTCACGATCACCGGTCGTGGCACCGTCATCACCGGTCGTATCGAGCGCGGCATCGTCAAGGTCGGTGAGGAGGTCGAGATCATCGGCATCCGCGAGGTCGCCCAGAAGTCGACCGTCACCGGTGTCGAGATGTTCCGCAAGCTCCTCGACGAGGGCCAGGCGGGCGAGAACGTCGGTCTGCTCCTCCGTGGCACCAAGCGCGAGGACATCGAGCGCGGCATGGTCGTCATCAAGCCGGGCACCACGACCCCGCACACCAACTTCGAGGCCTCGGTCTACATCCTCTCGAAGGAGGAGGGCGGCCGTCACACGCCGTTCTTCAACAACTACCGCCCGCAGTTCTACTTCCGTACCACGGACGTCACGGGCGTCGTCACGCTGCCCGAGGGCACCGAGATGGTCATGCCGGGCGACAACACCGAGATGGTCGTTGAGCTCATCCAGCCCATCGCCATGGACGAGGGTCTGCGCTTCGCCATCCGCGAGGGTGGCCGCACGGTCGGCGCCGGCCGCGTCACCAAGATCACCAAGTGAACCTGATTCACCTGTGATCTGACCTAGGTCGAAGAAGAACCCCCGAGCCCTAGGGCTCGGGGGTTCTTCTCATTTCCGTTGGGGGACGAGCGGAGCTGGATCAGCAGGCGGAGCGGGCGGCCGGCGCCTTGGTGCGGTGCAGGGCCGGGGCGGCGACCGATCGGCTGTCCGGCTTGCGCAGCGTCCAGTAGCGCAGCCAGTCCAGCTGCATCCGGGACATGGCGCCCTTTCCGGCGTCACGCGTCGATTCGAGGCGGAGCTGGACGGTGAACGGCACGTGTGCCATCGCCGCCGGCCGGGCCTGGGTGGCGATCACGTGCGCGTCGACGAACCAGGAGATCCGCTTGCCGGTCACCTCGACGGCGAAGGTGTGCCAGTGCTCGCGACCACCGAACGACTCACCGCGCGAGGCGGTCGAGGTGGAGTAGACG
>Ga0308169_10003136_pt1 | contig 16374 bp, 11 predicted proteins | sample PhyBR1_2_FD_202139 | JGI IMG/M metagenome (GOLD analysis project Ga0308169, IMG submission 202139) | Phyllosphere microbial communities from UC Gill Tract Community Farm, Albany, California, United States - DLSLSB.R1 | ecosystem: Host-associated > Plants > Phyllosphere > Unclassified | place... | reverse complement strand
GTCACGACGTTGGCGGAGCACGCCAATGTCGAATTCCCCTCGGTGCTGGCGTCGCTGACCAAGGGCGGGCTGGCTGCGGCGACGCGCAGCCTGGCGGTCGAATATGCCTCCCGCGGCGTACGCGCCAACGCGGTGTCGCCCGGCATCACCGAAACGCCAATGCACCCTCCCGAGACGCGCGCCGGGCTTGGAGCGTTTCACCCGCTCGGTCGGATGGGCACCGTCGCGGACGTGGTCGGCGCGGTGCTGTACCTCGAGGATGCCGCGTTCGTGACCGGCGAGATACTCCACGTCGACGGTGGGCAAGTCGCCGGACACTGACGGATCACACAGGTACGCGTCGTTTTATCTCTGGGTGGTCACGCCAATCCGCCAGAAATCCGCATGGCCCTGCGCAAGGCCTTGCCGAACTGCACGCCCTTGTCGGCGCGTACGGTTGGCGGAAGACGCAACCCGTACGGATTGAGTGCCTCCACCCGAGGATCGTTGACCAACCGATCAGCCATGCTCGGCGTGTCCGCCGCCAGGTTTGGCTTGGCCGACAGCATGGTCAACCCAAGCGTCGCGAAGAAAGCAATCCGCACGATAGTATCTCCCCCAAACAGCCGTGGTGTTCAGAACCGAAACCGGACGCCGAGCGAATAGGTGCGCTCGAGATAGAAGATCTGGCGAGCGAACTGATCGCCGGCGTCATCGAACTGGCGATAGCGTCGGATCGGATTGCCCAGCACGTTGACGATGTCGAAGGCCAGCGTGACGCTCGGAACCGGCGTGACCGTTGCGGACAGATCGAGTTGCCCGCGCGCTTTCTCGATCACCCCGCCAGTGCGTTGAGCGCCGTTGCCGTCGACGTCGAGCGGCTCCTGGCTGTAATATTGCACGAAGTCGGAGCGGAAATTATACGCGACCCGCGCCGAGAAGAACGGCCGTTCGTACAGCCCGACCAGGTTGTAGGTCCATTTCGACACGCCGTTGAAGCGCTGCTGCTGGCCGGCGACGTTGGGGGACGTCGCGAGCGTCGATGCCAGATCGCCCTTCGAGTCGACATAGGTGCCGTTGGCCTGCAGGCCGAAGCCCTTCGCCCAATCGGGCAGGCCGTCGATGTCGAGGAAGCTCGTAAAGCCGACTTCGACGCCCTGGAACCGCGTCGCGCCGGTATTTTCGGGCTGGGTGAAGCGCACGCGGCCATAAGTGGGGTCGGTGGTGAAGACGGTCGTGTTCGAGATGAAGCCCTGTGCATCACGGCGGAAGATCGCGCCGGTGAGCGAACCGGTCCGCGAGAAATACCATTCGAGGCTCGCGTCGTAGTTGTTCGACGTCAACGGCGACAGGTTCGGGTTGCCCGCCGTGATATTGCGCGCGTTGCTGTTGGGATCGTTCGGGTTCGGCGGATTGTTCGGATCGATCGTCGGCGGCGATCCGACGGTCAGCGCCGGATTGAGGTCGAAGAAGTTCGGTCGGGTCCGCGTCTGCGTATAAGCGAGCCGCAATTGCAGTTCATCGGTGGCGGCGACGCGTGCGCTGACGTTCGGCAGGTAATCGGTGTATTCGTTCTTCGCGGTGATCGGCGTGATGACGAAGTTCCCGGGCGTCTGTTCGTCGCGCAGGAAGCCGCTGATCTGGTTCTTCGTACGGATCGCGCGCAAACCGACGACGCCGTCGACGACGACGCTGCCGATGTCGAAGCCGTACTTGACCTGGGCATAGGCCGCCAAGGCCTTTTCGTTCGCGCGGAAATTCTCCGATGGATTGAACTCCGGCCGTCCTGCCGGCGCACCGTAGAAGCTCCGCAAGGCGACGAGATTATCGCGGATGCTGCTCGAGGGGATCGCGGTGAACGTGTGGATCGGCAGCGTGTTGTTATAGCCGAACCCAGCGAGCGTGCTCTCGGTGGTGACCGGCAGCGCGGTGATCGGAATCTGAGCGGGCAGATTGAAGATATAGGGCGCGCCGCGATCACGGTTGGCGTCGCGATCATTGTACCGGACGCCGAACTGCAGGCGTTTCAGCAGGCCGTCGCCGATGTCGTACTGGACGTCGACGCGCGACTGGATGTCCTTGCCGCCGACCTTGGTATATTCCTGGAAGAAGCCGCGGCTGAGGTAATTGGCCGGATCGGTCAGGTTGAACGTGCCAAGGTCGAAACTCGGGCCCCCGTCGGTTCCTGGTGACTCGAACACGACGTTGCGGACCGGCGAACTGCGGAACGTGTAGTCGATGTTGACCGCATCGAACGTGTAGGTGCTGTCGGTATAGGCGATGTCACCCGAGATCTGGAGCTTGTCGTGTTTCCAGATCGCGCCACCGCCAGCCTGATACGTATTGGTCGTCCCGTTGGCCGATCCGTAATAGCCATCGGGGGCATTGGCACCCGAAACGGTCGCGCTTTGCGCGACGTTCGGGTTACCGGGGCGCGTGGTCAGGTTGTTCAACTGGAAATCGGCGCCGCCGAAGTTTGGCACGAACATGAACCGGTTGGAGTCGCGCCCACGATAGCCCTGGTAGAGACCGTCGGCATAGATTTCGAGTTCCGGCGTCGGCTTCCACTGGAATGCGGCATTGGCGGACGGGCGCCAGCGTCTTCCATAGCCGAGGAAGAGCGATTGCGCGTCGGGATAGCGCACCCCGCTGGTCGTGCCGGGGGCATTCACGGCATTGGTGGTGGCGACGACCAGCGATTGCTCGCGCGTCGAATCCAAGAAATTGATGCCGACATAGGAGGCGTTGACGAGCAGGCCCATCTCGCCGATCCCGGTGTTCCAACGGTCGCTGACGAGCAGATTGCCGTTCCACGACATCTTGCCCGACTGTTGCCAGTTCACCCCGTTCAGCGATCCAGACAGCTCGAAGCCGTTGAAGTCGAAGGGGCGGCGACCGCGGACGTTGACTTGGCCGCCGATGCCGCCCTCGATCAGGTTGGCGGTACCCGATTTATAGACTTCGAGCGCTGCGACCGTGCCGGCGGGGAAATCCTGGATCTGGACGAAGCGCCCCTCAGCTGTGAAGATTTCGCGGCCGTTATAGGTGGTGCTGAGATCGGGCAGGCCGCGCACCGTGACGCCCGCCGACTCACCGCCACCGCGCGTCACCTGCACGCCCGACACGCGTGCGAGCGCGGACGACGCGAACGTATCCGGCAGCTTGCCGATGTCCTCGGCGACGATCGCATCGACGATGCCGTCGGAATTGCGCTTGATCGCCTGCGCCGACTGGAGACTGCGACGAAGGCCGGTGACGACGATCTCGCCGTCGCCCTCGGTCGGGCTTTCCTGGAGCGACGGTTGTGGTGCGGCGGGGTTGGCATTCTGGTCCGAAGCCGTAGTCGGTTTGGGCAGGTCCTGGCCGCCGACCTTGGTCTTCCCGGTCGCATTGTCGGGAGTTTGTGCGGTTGCCGGCGTCACGGTAGCCAGCGTCATCGCGGCTACGGATGCGCACAAGCGTGCTTTCGTGTTCATATCTCTCTCCCCCTAAGTGTCGATGGTTCTCCATGCGACTTGGCGTCACGCTAAAACGATCAAACGCCGTATTCAATTGTTTTGTAGGACAAGACTCCAACAATCTTTGCGGGGTCTTGTGGATCTGAGGCATGGCCCGCTAGGGTTGCGGCGGATGCGGCAACCGCACCGCGGTGACGTTGCGTATCGTCGACACGACGAGCGGCGAACCCGTTGAACAGGAGAGGAACGCCAGTGCAACATGGCAATTTAGCGCGGATACCCGCAAAGCGAACCGGGGTTTGTCGGACCGGAAGAATCGCGGCTGCTGGAAAATCATTCTGTCTCGTCTTGCTCGCTAACGCTGCGCTAGCCGCAAGTCCGGCCGACGCTCGGACGCGCTGGACCGAGACGCAGGCGAAAACCTGGTACGCGGCACAGCCCTGGCTGGTCGGCGCCAACTACGCGCCCGCGACCGCGATCAACCAGCTCGAGATGTGGCAGGCGACGACCTGGGATCCCAAGCGGATCGATTACGAACTCGGTCTTGCGCAGGGCATCGGCATGAACACGATGCGCGTGTTCCTCCACGATCAGCTCTGGCAGCAGGATCCGGAAGGCTTCAAGCAGCGGATCGACGCGTTCCTGACGATGGCCAAGGCGCGCAAGATCAAGCCGTTGTTCGTGCTGTTCGACAGTTGCTGGGATCCCGATCCGAAACTCGGGCCACAGCATCCGCCGATCCCCGGCGTGCATAATTCGGGCTGGGTGCAGGGCCCCGGCATGCCGGGCCTGCGCGATCGCACGCGCTATCCCGGCTACAAGGCCTATGTGCAGGGCGTGATCGGCGCGTTCGCGAAGGACGACCGGATTCTCGGCTGGGACGTCTGGAACGAACCCGACAATGGCGCCGATCAATATAAGGGGCAGGGTGGCAAGGAGCCGCTGGTCCGAGCGCTGCTGGCACAGGTGTTCGACTGGGCACGCGATGCCGATCCGTCGCAGCCGCTCACCTCCGGGGTGTGGATCGGCGACGACTGGACGCCGGGCGCCAAGACGTCGCCGATGGAAAAGCTCCAGCTCGCGCAATCGGACGTGGTCACGTTCCACGACTATAGCTGGCCCGAGACGTTCGAGCGGCGGATCAAGCAGTTGCTCGCCTATAATCGTCCGGTGATCTGCACCGAGTATATGGCGCGTGGCAACGGCTCGACCTTCGATGGATCGCTGCCGATCGGCAAGCGGTACAATGTCGGGATGATCAACTGGGGGTTCGTCGACGGCAAGACACAGACGCGGCTACCCTGGGATAGCTGGCAGAAGCCGTATGTGCTGGCCGAGCCGACGATCTGGTTTCACGAGGTGTTCCGGAACGACGGCACGCCGTATCGGCAGGCCGAGACCGATCTGATCCGGCGAATGAGTGCAGCGCCGAAGGGCGTCGTACCGGTGGCGCCGTCCGATGCGCCAGCGGTACGGCGTCAACGCTGATACGCTGTGCAGCATCGCCCTTACACCGGAAGGCGATGCTGCATCGGTATCAGTGATTGTCGCGCGGCAGGCCCATGGTCTGGGCGATACGCTGGTATTTCTCGGCACCCTCGAGGATCGCGCCGGTCTCCATCTGGCCGACGGTAGCGCGCTGGATTTCCTGCCACGGTGTCTGCGATCGGGGATACGCATAGCCGCCAGCTTCTGTCATTGCCCGGCGACGCTCGGCGAGCTCGTCGTCGGAGATCAGAACGTTGGCCGATCCCTTGGCGAGGTCGATGCGAACCCGGTCGCCGGTGCGGATCAGCGCGAGGCCGCCCATCGCCGCCGCCTCGGGAGACGCGTTGAGGATCGAGGGCGACCCCGACGTGCCCGACTGACGACCGTCGCCGATGCAGGGGAGGGCATGCACACCCTCGCGGATCAGATACGCCGGCGGCCGCATGTTCACGACCTCGGCCGCACCCGGATAGCCGATCGGGCCGGCGCCGCGCATGAACAACAACGTGTCGGTGGTGATGCCGAGCGAGGGGTCGTCGATCCGATGGTGATAATCCTCGGGACCGTCGAACACGACCGCGGGGCCTTCGAAGGCTTCTGGATCGGCGGGGTTCGACAAATACCGTTCGCGGAACTCCGGCGAGATCACGCTGGTCTTCATGATCGCGCTGTCGAACAGATTGCCGCGCAACACGATGAACCCGGCATTTTCCAGCAACGGCGTCGCGAACGGGCGGATAACGCGCTCGTCCTCGATCGTCGCGGTCCGGCAATTGTCGCCGATCGACTTGCCGTTCGCGGTCATCGCGTCTTCGTGGATCAGGCCCTGCTTCATCAGCTCGGCAACCACCGCGGGCACGCCGCCGGCATGGTAATAATCCTCGCCGAGATACTCGCCGGCGGGCTGCAGGTTGACCATCAGCGGCACCTTGTGGCCGTGAGTCTGCCAGTCGTCGATCGGCAGGTCGACGCCGATGTGGCGTGCGATCGCGGCGAGATGGATCGGTGCGTTGGTCGAGCCACCGATCGCCGAATTAACGACGATCGCGTTGTGGAACGCTTCCTTGGTGAGGATGTCCGAAGGCTTCAGATCTTCGGAAACCATGTCGACGATCCGCTTGCCGGTCTTGTACGCGACCTCCTGGCGGTCGCGGTACGGCGCGGGGATCGCGGCCGAGCCGGGCAGCTGCATGCCGAGCGCCTCAGCGAGGCTGTTCATCGTCGTCGCGGTGCCCATCGTGTTGCAATAACCCGTGGACGGCGCCGACGAGGCGACGAGCTTGATGAAGCCCTCGTCGTCGATCGCGCCGGTCGCGAGCAGCTCACGCGCCTTCCACACGATCGTCCCCGAACCGGTCCGCTCGCCCTTGTGCCAGCCGTTGAGCATCGGACCCACCGACAACGCGATGGCGGGAATGTTGACGGTCGCAGCGGCCATCAGGCACGCCGGCGTGGTCTTGTCGCAGCCGATCGTCAGCACCACGCCGTCGAGCGGATAGCCGTAGAGCACCTCGACCAGCGCGAGATAGGCGAGGTTGCGGTCGAGCCCGGCGGTCGGCCGCTTGCCGGTTTCCTGGATTGGATGGACCGGGAATTCGAGCGCGATGCCGCCCGCTTCACGGATGCCTTCGCGCAGGCGTTCGGCCAACACGAGGTGATGGCGGTTGCACGGCGAGAGATCGCTGCCGGTTTGCGCGATGCCGATGATCGGCTTGCCCGAGCGCAGTTCCTCGAGGCTCAACCCGAAGTTCAGATAGCGCTCGAGATAGAGCGCGGTCATGTCGATATTCTCGGGGTTGTCGAACCACGCGCGGCTTCTGAGTTTTGGTGTGTCGGTCATCGAGAGGCTTTCTGGGAAGTCGGGGCCGGTATCAGCGGGCGACGGAAACGCGGTAGATCATGCGGTGGTGATAGGGCTTGCCGGGGTCGACGCGCGCCGAGCCGAACGCGGGCTGGTTGGGCGTGTCGGGAAACTTCTGCGGTTCGAGCGCGAGGCCGTCGCCCATCCGGTAGACATGGCCGGATTTGCCGACCAGCGACCCGTCGAGGAAATTGCCCGAATAAAATTGCACGCCGGGCTCGGTCGTCAGCACTTCGAGCACGCGACCTGACGCTGGATCTTCTACGCGAGCGGCGAGGCCGGGCTCTGGCGTCGCACCCTTATCGAGCACGAAATTATGGTCCCAGCCGTGGCCGATCACGATCTGCTGGTCTCGGCCGTCGCGAATGCCGTCGGACAGCGCGCGGCCCTTGGTGAAGTCGAATACGGTGCCTGCAACCGGCTTCATTTCGCCGGTCGGGATCAGCGTCGCATTGACGGGCGTGTAGCGCCGCGCTGGGATCGTCAGCCGCTGGCCGTAGATCCCGGTCGCCGAACCTTCGCCGGCCAGATCGAACAGCGCGTGGTTGGTCATGTTGACGATCGTCGGTGCGTCGCTGGTCGCGTCGAAGTCGATCGTCAGCGCGCCCTTGTCGTCGAGCGCGTAGGTGACCTTGACCACCAACGTGCCGGGGTAGCCCTGATCGCCCGCCGGGCTGGTCAGCGTCATCACGACCTTCGCCTGCGCGCCATTGGTGACCGACACGATCTTCCAGATGTGCTTGTCGAACCCGACCGTGCCGCCGTGCAACGTGTTGGTCTTGTCGTTGAGCGTGATCTGATAGGGCTTGCCGTCGAGTGTGAAGCGACCGCCGGCGATGCGGTTGGCATAGCGGCCGATTGTCTGGCCCCAGAAATTGGGTGCGGTGACGTAGCTTGCGGCATCGTCGTAGCCGAGCGTGATGTCGGCGGTCCTGCCGTTGCGATCGGGTGCGTTCAACGACTGGAGCGTCGCGCCGAGCGTCATGATCCGCGCGCTGACACCATTGGTGCCGGTCAGCGTGACGGCTTCGATCGCGGTGCCGTTGGGTAATTTGCCGAACGATTCGCGCTTCGCGGAGGCCGCCTGCACGGCCTGCGTCGACAACGCCGTCAGCACGGCCGCCACGATGATCCCCGTTTTTTCGATTGCGCGCATTTCGGTTCCCGTCCTTAATCGCTCGACGCCGTTGACGCGCCTTGTTCGGCTATATAGTCGGACAATATATTTCTGAGCAAGCCATGCGGTAAAAGACTGTCGTTCAGTCGCAGACATGGCACGGAGGGTGAGCGATTATGGCGATGCCGATACAGATGCGACGGCCCGTCGAGGACGAAGCGACACAGGGTCCGCCGGTGGGCAGCCCCAGTTATCGCTCTGCGCTGACCCTGCTCGCCAGCCTGTTCTTCATGTGGGGCTTCATCACCGTCATCAACAACACGCTGCTGCCGCACCTCCGCAGCGTATTCGACCTCAGCTATACGCAGACCACGCTGATCGAGAGCGTCTGGTTCATCGCCTATTTCTTCGCGTCGATCCCGTCGGCCAAGCTGATCGAGCGGGTCGGCTATCAACGCGCGATGGTGTTCGGGCTGGGGCTGATGGCGGTCGGCGCGCTGATGATGGTGCCTGCCGCACGCCTGCCGAGTTACGGCGTCACGCTGTTTGCGCTGTTCGTAATCGCCAGCGGCATCACGTTGCTGCAGGTCGCGGCCAATCCTTATGTCGCGGTCGTCGGTCCGCCGGAAACCGCATCGTCGCGGCTCAATCTGGTGCAGGCGTTCAACTCGGCGGGCGCGACGCTTGCGCCGTTGTTCGGCGGCTATTTGATCCTCGGCCGCTCGACCTCGGGCACCGCGGTTGCCGGATCGACCGCGGTGCTGACCCCGGCCGAGCGGCTTGCCGACGCACAGTCGGTGGTGTTGCCGTACCTGATCGTCGCGGGCGTTCTGGTCGTGCTCGCGATCGTGATCGCGCGCTTCCCGCTGCCGGCGATGGGCGCATCGACGCAGCGCTCGGCGAAGGCGGATCGCAAGGGCCTGTCGCTCTGGTCGCACCGCAACCTCGTGCTCGGCATCCCGGCGATCTTCATCTACCTGATCGCCGAGATCGGTGTCGCCAATCTCTTCATCAACTTCGTGAGCCAGCCGCAGATCGGCAATCTGACCCACGAGCAGGCCTCGCACTATCTGTTCATCCTGTGGGGCGGGATGATGGTCGGTCGGCTGGTCGGCAGCGTCGTGATGCGGACGATCCCGGCGGAGCGCGTGCTGGCGGTGGCGAGCATCGGTGCATTCGTCGTCATGCTGATCGCGACCTTCACCACCGGGCATGTCGCGATGTGGGCGCTGATCTCGGTCGGGCTGTTCCACTCGATCATGTTCCCGACGATCTTCACGCTCGGCATCCGCGGCCTGGGGCCGCTGACCGAGGAGGGCTCGGGCCTGCTGATCATGGCGATTGCGGGCGGTGCGCTGGTGATCGTCCAGGGCTGGCTCGCTGACACCTATGGGTTGCAGATCTCGTTCCTGCTCACCGCGGCGTGCGAACTCTACATCCTGTTCTACGCGGTGTGGGGCTCGCGCGTGACCGACGCGCTGCCCGATCCTGTCGCCGTTCCCTAAAGTGTGGCGCCCCATGACCGGGGCGCCGATCTAGCGGTCGACCATGAAACGGCGGTGTCGTGCGATCAGCGCGCCATCGCCAGTTTCGTATCCTCCAGCGCCAGGTCGACCAGCGTCCGCATCGCTGCGCTGGCGCCGTTCGCATCGCCCGCGGCGATCGCGTCATAGACCAGCATGTGATCGGGAATGGGATTGCGGGGCAGGGCACGCGCACGCTGCTTGAACTGCGTCGTCCAGTTGACGGCAGCACCGATGCTCGCGCTCAGCACGATCAGCGCATCGTTACGGGTCGCCGTCAGCACCGCGTCGTGAAACTCGCGATCCGCCGCGCGCCCGGCTTCGGTGGCCAGCGTATGCCGACGCATGGCCGCCAGCGCGTCCTTCATGATCTTCAGGTCGGTCCGCTCGCGCCGTTCCGCGGCAAGCGCTGCCGCCGCAGGCTCGACGATCGCGCGCAATTCGAACAGCCCGCGAACGAACGCGATGTCGGGCTCGCCGGCAAACGCCCAGGCCAGCACGTCGGGATCGAGCAGATTCCACCGGCTTCGCGGCAGGACGCGCGTACCGATCTTCGGACGGCTTTCGACCAGTCCCTTGGCGGTCAGGACCTGGACGGCCTCGCGGTAGGCGCTGCGCGACACGTCGAGCGTTTTCGAGAACTCGACCTCGCCGGACAGCGTGTCGCCGGGGGCGTACTCGCCCGACAATATCGCCGTACCGAGCTTGTGCGCGACCGCCCCGTGAAGGCGCCGACCCGTGCCGCGCGGAACGCGGACGACCGGGGTTTCATCGTCGTTACCGCCCTCAACAGGCTCCTCAATGTAATCCACTTCCGTCATACCGCTTGCTCCCTGGGCGAGGCGTAACAGTCCCTGTGCGATCAAGGAACGACAAAGATTGCCAAAGCCCGGCGCCGCTTATATGTCGGAGTATAGGGAGTGGATACCATGTCAGACACAAGCACAATTCAGACCGGGCGTTCGGCCTTTCGGTCCGTCGAGGCCGCCACCGGTGTTGCAGTGGGTGATCCCATCGCGGTGCATGGGCCAGCCGACGTCGAGGCCGCCTGCGCCGCCGCCGATGCCGCATTCGATACGTATCGCGCGACCGGCAATGACGCGCGGGCCGATTTCCTCGAGCGGATCGGCGACGAGATCGTCGCGCTCGGCGACGACCTGATCGTCACCGCGATGCGCGAAAGCGGCCTGCCGCGCGCGCGGCTTGAGGGCGAGCGCGGTCGTACCGTCGGCCAGCTCAAGCTGTTCGCGGGCGTCGTCCGCCGCGGCGGCTGGATGGGGCTGCGGATCGATCCCGTGCTTCCCGATCGTGCACCGTTGCCACGCCCCGACCTGCGGCTGCGGATGATCCCGCTCGGCCCGGTCGCGGTGTTTGGCGCAAGCAATTTCCCGCTCGCCTTCTCGACCGCTGGTGGCGACACCGCGTCGGCGCTGGCCGCAGGCTGCCCGGTCGTCGCGAAGGGTCACCCCGCGCATCCCGCGACCGGCGCGATGGTCGCCGGCGCGATCGACGCTGCGGTCGCGGCCTGCGGCTTGCCGAAGGGCGTGTTCTCGCATCTGGTCGGCCCCGGTAACGATCTCGGCAGCGCGCTGGTGCAGGATCCACGTATCGCCGCGGTTGGCTTCACCGGATCGCGCGCCGGCGGTCTCGCACTCGTCAAGCTGGCGCAGGCCCGCGAAGTTCCGATCCCGGTCTATGCCGAGATGTCGAGCATCAACCCGGTGGTGCTGCTGCCCGAGGCGCTAAAGGCTCGCGGCGCGGCGCTGGGGACGGCGTTCGTCGGGTCGCTGACGATGGGTGCGGGGCAGTTCTGCACCAATCCCGGCCTCGTGCTCGCGCTCGAAGGCGAGGGGCTCGACGCATTCGTGTCCGCTGCCGCAACGGCATTGCCCGAGGCTCCTGCCGCGACGATGCTCACCAGCGGCATCCATGCCGCCTACGAGCAGGGCATCGCCGCACTCGCCAGCCACGACGCGGTGAACGAAATCGCACGTGGCAAGGTCGGCGAAGGCGTCGCGCAGGGGCAGGCGGCATTCTTCGAGACGACCGCCGCGCAGTTCCTGAGCGACAAGGCGCTGGGCCATGAAGTGTTCGGTGCGTCGTCGTTGCTGGTGCGCTGCACGAGCGAGGACGAGCTCCACGCCGTACTGCGCGCCGCCGAGGGGCAGCTGACCGCGACGATCCAGATGGACAACTGCGATGCCGACATGGCGTCGCGACTGATCCCGCTGCTCGAACGCAAGGCGGGACGCATTCTCGCGAACGGCTGGCCTACCGGTGTCGAGGTCGCCCATGCGATGGTGCATGGCGGTCCGTTCCCGGCGACCTCGGATGGCCGCACGACCTCGGTCGGCAGCCTTGCGATCGATCGGTTCCTGCGGCCGGTGTCGTACCAGAACCTGCTGCCCGAACTGCTGCCGGAGGTGTTGCGTGACGGCACGACCGCGCCGCTGCTGATCGACGGCGTTCCCGCCAACTGACCTGAAAATATCGGGGACAACCGTAACAACGGCGTCTCGCTTAGGAGAGAGAGTGTGATGACTTTGCGCCTGTTGCAGCATGTTGGCGTCGACGGCACGCGATCGGTGATCGCTGCCACCAGTGAAGGGGCCGCGTTCGTTACCGGCGTAGATAGCGTCCGTGCTTTGGCCGAACGCGCGATCGCCGATGGCACCGATCTCGCCGCCGCGATCGCGGCCTGCGGGACGGGCGACAGCGTCGACATCGCTGCCGAACTCGCCGCGGGTCGCCTGACCTCGCCGATCGATCATGTCGATCCGGCCCATTTGATCATGACCGGCACCGGCCTGACGCATCTCGGCTCGGCCGAGGGCCGCGACAAGATGCACCGCGCCGCCGCGGACGCCGAGAAGCAGACAGATTCGATGCGGATGTTCCTTGAGGGCGTCGAGGGCGGCAAGCCCGCCGCGAGGACGCGCGGGCAACAGCCCGAATGGTTCTACAAGGGCGATGGCTCTGGCCTAGTCGCACCCGGCGCGGCACTGACGATGCCCGATTTTGCCGAGGATGGCGGCGAGGAGCCCGAGCTTGCCGGGATCTACCTGATCGGTCCCGACGGCACGCCGTTCCGCCTTGGCCTGTGCCTCGCCAACGAGTTCAGCGACCACGTCACCGAGCGCCACAACTATCTCTGGCTCGCGCATTCGAAGCTGCGCCAGGCATCGCTCGGACCCGAATTGCTGGTCGGCACGCCGCCCCAGCATATCGAGGGTGCGAGCCGCATCCACCGCGACGGCGCGCTGCTCTGGGAAAAGCCGTTCCTGTCGGGCGAGGCGAACATGTCGCACAGCATCGCCAACCTCGAGGCACATCACTTCAAATACGACCTCTTCCGCCGTCCGGGCGACGTCCACGTCCATTTCTTCGGCACCGCGACGCTGTCGTTCGCCGACGGCGTGACGACGCGCGAAGGCGATGTGTTCGAGATCGAGGCCGCACCGTTCACGCTGCCCTTGCGAAACACGCTGACCAAGGCCGCACCGCAGCCCGTCGCCGTGAAGGCACTCTGAGCATGGCCGCTATCAGAATCGCCGTCGTCGGGATGGGCAAGATCGCCCGCGACCAGCATCTTCCGTCGATCGCGGGCAATTCAAACTTTGAGTTCGTCGCCAGCGTCAGTCCGCGCGATCCGGGCGTCGAGGGCGTTGCCAACTTCACCTCGCTGGATGCGCTGCTAGCCGACGGTCCGGCGATCGACGCGATCGCGCTCTGCACCCCGCCGCAGGTGCGCTACGAGCTCGCCGCGATGGCGCTCGCCAAGCGCGTGCACGTCTTCCTCGAAAAGCCGCCCGGCGCCACGCTCGCCGAGGTCGATGCGCTCGAAGCCCAGGCTGCCGAGACGGGAACCACGCTGTTCGCCGGCTGGCATTCGCGGTTCGCGGCAGGTGTCGCGCCGGCCAAGGCGTGGCTCGCCGAGCGTAAGATCGAGCGCGTGTCGATCGTCTGGCGCGAGGACGTTCGCGTCTGGCATCCGGGGCAGGCGTGGATCTGGGAGCCGGGTGGGCTCGGCGTGTTCGATCCCGGCATCAACGCACTCTCGATCGCGACCGAGATCCTGCCGCAGCCCTTCTTCCTGACCGCCGCGACGCTGTCGACACCTGCCAACCGCGCTGCGCCGATCGCCGCCAACCTGACCTTCCGCAGCGCCTCGGGCACGCCGATCGGCATGGATCTCGACTGGCGCCAGACCGGCCCGCAGAGCTGGGATATCGTCGTCGAAACCGATGCCGGCACGCTCAGCCTTGCCAAGGGCGGTGCGGTGCTCACCCTGCCGAGCGGCACGGTGCATAACGACGACGAGGAATATCCCGGCCTCTACGCCCGCTTCGCCGCGCTGATCCGCGGCGGCCGAAGCGAAGTCGATACGACCCCGTTCACCCTCGTCGCCGACGCATTCCTGCGCGGCACCCGCAAATCCGTGGAGGCTTTCGATGATTGAGGCAAAAATGACCCGGACTCTCAAGGGCCTCGCCGCCGCGCTGCTGCTGTCGACCGCCGGCATCGGCACCGCGCAGACCGACGCGCCCGCCACCGCACCCAGTTCGACTGGGGCGACCGTGACCGTCCACGCCGACACGCCTGGCCCGACCTATGATCGCCGCATCTTCACGCAGTTCGCAGAGCACCTCGGCACCGGCATCTATGGCGGGCTGTGGGTCGGCGAGAAGTCGAAGATCCCCAACGTCCGCGGTTTCCGCACCGACGTCGTCACCGCGCTGCGCGGGATCGGCGTGCCGGTCGTGCGCTGGCCGGGCGGCTGCTTCGCCGATGAATATCACTGGCGCGAGGGGATCGGCCCCAAGGCCAAGCGCCCGGTCAAGATCAACACGCATTGGGGCGGCGTGACCGAGCCCAACACGGTCGGCACGCACGAGTTCATGGACCTCGCCGGACAGCTCGGCGCAGAGCCGTATATCGCCGGTAACGTCGGCAACGGCACGCCGCAGGAAATGGCGGAGTGGGTCGAATACATGACCTCGCCTGCCGGTACTCTGGCGGACGAGCGCGCCAAGAACGGCCACAAGGCGCCCTGGGCAGTGCCGTATTTCGGCGTCGGCAACGAGCTGTGGGGCTGTGGCGGCAACATGCGCGCGGAATATGCCGCCGACGTGACGCGGCGCTACGCCACCTTCATCAAGGCGCCCAAGGACACGCGCGTGATGAAGATCGCGAGCGGCGCCAACGTCGACGACTATAACTGGACCGAGACGATGGCGCGCGAGCTGGTCGGCAAGGTCGATGCGCTGTCGCTGCATTACTATACGATCCCCGGCGGCTGGCCACCGCGTGCGTCCGCGACCGTGTTCGACGAGCGCGGCTGGGCCGAGACGCTGTCCGAGACGCTCAGGATGGACGAGCTGATCACCAAGCATTCGGCGATCATGGACAAGGTCGATCCGAAGAAGACGATGTGGCTCGCGGTCGACGAATGGGGCACGTGGTATGCCGGCGATCCGGGCACCAACCCCGGTTTCCTGCGTCAGCAGAACACGCTGCGTGACGCGCTGGTTACCGCGATCAACCTCAACATCTTTGCCAAGCATGCCGACCGAGTGAAGATGACCGCGATCGCGCAGATGGTGAACGTGCTGCAGGCGATGATCCTGACCGACGGCAGCAAGATGGTACTGACGCCGACCTACCACGTGTTCGCGATGTACAAGCCGTACATGGATGGCACTGTCCTGCCGATCGACATCAAGTCGCCCTGGTACAACAAGGACCAGTGGACGATGCCGTCGGTCAGCGCGTCGGCCGTGCGCGGCAAGGACGGCGTGGTGCGGATCGCGCTCTCGAACCTCGATCCGAACAAGCCAACGAGTGTGTCGGCCGCGCTGCCGGGCGTGACCGCGCAAACCGTCACCGGGCAGGTGCTGACCGCGCCGACGATGACCGCGCTCAACACTTTCGAGGCACCCAATGCGGTCGCGCCGACGGCGTTCAACGGCGCGCGGCTGAGCGGCGGCACCCTGTCGGTGACGCTGCCGCCGATGTCGGTGGTGATGCTCGAACTGAAATGATCGTGACGCCCGCCGGACCAACCGGCGGGCGCACCTACCGGGAGAGAGACGATGGCCGTACCAAGATGGGCGACCGGACTGATCGCGCTGACGCTGGCCAGCAGCGTGGTGGCGCAAACCGCGGATACCCCCCGTGCACGCGGGAGCCTCAACGCTAGCCTGACGGGCGACATCGCGCCGGTCCACGACCCGGTGATGATCCGCGCGGGCAATATCTATTACGTCTATGGCACCGGGCTCGACGGCCAGATGCTGAGCGCGCGCACGTCCCCCGATCTGGTCCACTGGACCGCGGGTATGCCGCCGTTCGCAAGCCTGCCGGACTGGGCGACCAAGGCGGTGCCGGGCACCAAGGGGATGTGGGCGCCCGACATTTCGCGCAGCGCAGACGGGCGCTACCGGCTCTATTATTCGGTCTCGACGTTCGGCTCGAACCGCTCGGCGATCGGGCTGGCGACCAGCCCGACGCTCGACCCCAAGGCGCCCGGCTATGGCTGGCGCGACGAGGGGCTGGTGGTGATGTCGACGCCCAAGGACGATTTCAACGCGATCGATCCCAACCACGTCGTTGATGCGCAGGGCCGCGAGTGGCTGTCGCTCGGCAGCTTCTGGACCGGCATCAAGCTGTTCGCGCTGAACCCCAAGACCGGCAAGCTGCTCGACCCTGCGGCGAAGCCCCACGCGATCGCGCGCCGCCCCGCACCCGCGGGCGGACCAGCGCCGGTCGAGGCGCCGTTCATCGTCGGCCATGGCGGCTATTACTGGCTGCTCGCGAGCTACGACTATTGCTGCAAGGGCGTGAACAGCACCTATTACACCGTCGTCGGCCGATCGAAGGCGATCACCGGGCCGTATCTCGGCAAGGACGGCAGCGCGATGATGCAGGGCGGGGGAACGATCTTCCTCC
>Ga0308169_10003131_pt1 | contig 16385 bp, 11 predicted proteins | sample PhyBR1_2_FD_202139 | JGI IMG/M metagenome (GOLD analysis project Ga0308169, IMG submission 202139) | Phyllosphere microbial communities from UC Gill Tract Community Farm, Albany, California, United States - DLSLSB.R1 | ecosystem: Host-associated > Plants > Phyllosphere > Unclassified | place... | reverse complement strand
ATTGACCTGTGTATTTGAGTATTCAGTTCGGTGCAGGGGTCAGTCCGTGCTGAAATGGCTTACTTTTGAGCCGAAGTGGCCTACTTTTAAGCGCTTTAATGGCCTACTAAAACTTGACGAAACACAAACAATCATAAATGCAGAGATAAAGGGAGAAGCGCATTGCTCGTCCGACAACTCCATGAACGAAGAAGTAAGGCATCCCAAGAAACTTATAAGTACTCAAGATCAGCTGTCCAGGAACTCTAGCCAACGACTAAATGATAAATGTTTCTCTAAAATTTGAGAGCTCTCATACGCTGACTAACATAGCCTCCCTAGTTGTTATTAGTGCAGTAGGCCTTCAAGCAACAAGATTGCTCTTAGTTGCAGTCATTATTGCGCAGCATTCTGCGTTCCGAGCTTTCAGGACAATGGCCCGTTTGTTTGAGGCGATCCATTGATCTCGCTCGAATATCCGGAATTTTCGTGCTACCGCGACGCTCCGTCGTTCTCGCAAATTAAAGAGCATTAATACTGAATGGCCAACCCGGCTTGAGACTCAAATACTTTCATAAACCAAAATGGCTCTGGGATGGATGCAACACATAATCGAATTTAGGTAAACCGAATTCTAGGATCATTTTTGTCCGACTCATTCGTTGCTTTCCACTTCTTTCGAAAGCTGCCGAACGGCCATCGACAAACACTAAAAATATTCTCGACGGCCGCCCGGAAAATGATGAGAAATAAAACTTATAGAGCAAAACCTCTAGGGAAAGCGTCCAATAAATTGTTGAAATCAAACTTATTTTTTGGAAGAGAGGCTCGCGATATCAACGATCTGATCAAATGATCAGAGATTTGATTTGATTCAACAGAAATTTCCGCAACTTGTTCTCGGTTCAAAACGGAGAAAAAATCTTCGAATTTGAACTGATCTCCCGCTAAAGTAACATCTTTTATCCGGAGCCAAATCCATGGGACACCGTAAGCTTGGGCCACGATGATGCCGTGCAACGATGTCGAAACAACAGCAGTTGCGTTTGCAATATCAGAAACAACTTCTTCCGCCGAACGCTCTACATCGAGAACGCTAAACTTCTCGCTAACACTCTGAAAATGCTTCGCGTGTTGATAATGCGGAATGATTACCGGATGGTGACTGGCTTGTGGTGCTGGTTCAAAAGTTCTTGGCAACAGCAACGCAGGATCGCCAAATACGCGGGGAACATTCCATCCTAGTTTTTGAGTCAACTCCTTGTACGTCCGCCAGCCTCTAACAGCATGAATCTTCAAAGGTTTCCGAGCACTAAGGTGCTGAATGCTCTTTGCATGTAGCGGCGCAATGAGGCCACTTCCCCAAATCTCCGTTCCACCACGTTCGAGGAGGTTTAGAACTGAGCCAACAGTTACGAGGCAAGGACCCGTTTCGTCCGTATCCTTCATGTTTTTCGGCTCACGTCCAGTCAAACCCTTGACTAGTAGTGGTCCGATCAAATCACCGAAATTCGTCCTGCCCTGCCACCAATAAGTCGGGATTGACCAGGAGGACGATACACTCTCAACGGCTGGATTGTCGTAGTTGAAGGCCTGTGCTCTTGTGAGCAACCACATGATTTGGTCAAGGAAAGCACTAGCCACATGATCAACGCCAGAACGCGAATCAGCAATAGACATCAAGAGTCGCCCCGGGCCGAGATATGAAGATTGCGGGCGTGGACGATACAGGGATTTCAACCAATTTTCGGCAGCTTCGTCGGCTGCCTTTATTTCAATAGCTATATCAAGGCCATAGAATTTGAACTCAAATGCTAAGCCACGTCCGTAGAGTACAGACCCCAGCTTCAGAATTTCGTTGGATCCGCTATGAACTTGCTCTAGCGGAAAAGTTCGTTCCATCGAAAAAATCCGGTTGGCCAATGAAACCATAAACCGATTCTTGTGTTTGAAACCAACCTCTAAATTCATCCGGTTTGGATCCGCGAGTGAACTCACCAGCATATTTCCTTGCTTAATTCCGCTATTAATTAGGGCGGAAACCAACTCAATGTCTACAACGTGTTTATCTGGGTCAAACGCGGCAACGTTTGTTCGCTTCGTTTTCCAATTCGAACTTATTCCAAGGAAGTGTCTGTGACACACATCCTTCGTACGGAATAGCTTTACGCCTGCGATACTATGGGTTTTCCACTGCGTGGCAGACTCACATGCATCAGGTCTTATCGACCACTTTTGCGTCGTCGGCTTGGAATTTTTATCATAGTAAATGAAATCCTTGAATGAAACCTGCGTTTCATTCGAGTTGTTTTCATCATTCACAGTTGTGATCCACCGGCCTTCATAGACGAGACCAGGTGCACTAGATTCACGCATCAATTCGCCCAAGCTACGGCCGTTCTCAGACATTACAAGCTCGTCAATATCGGCGCTAATAACAAGATCTGCAGTCTTTAAGAACCTGTATCTCGCGTGTTCTAAGATACTGTACTCGGTGAAGTCAGAGTCCCAAGGAGCATTTACGACACCACCCCAATTACCACCTTGCGGTCCGAATTTGAATGGCCACTCAACTACAATTGCAACCTCTAAACCATCAATGGTATTCAAAGTGTCAATTAAGTCTGAAGTGCTATACTCAGTAGAGTCATTGTCGTAAATAAGAACAGCGTCAACTCCTTGAGTTTCGACATGAAACGCAACCCAGTCGCGAATCCAGCGCAAATCGTTATTTTTCGACTTTGTGACCAGGGCCTTTTTCCCGTTGAATATGTCCGTGTAAGATTTACCTACCCTAACGGAAGCAGTCGCGAGGTCACCGCCAAATTCCATCGTTTCGGCTAGACCATCAAATCGCAGCCATGAATGCTGAGTGCGATCCAAATCTGTGAATTTACTTTCAAGCTGTTTTTTGCCATTTACCGTAAATTGCAGATTCTCCACGGAAGGCTTCAAATTTAAGAGAGGCGGTCCAGCCAATCTGACTAGTTCACCATCCGCGTAAATGTCGTAAAATAAAGTACTCGAATCAAACTTTGAATCGTAATCCTTTTGCCGCAGTTCAACAGGTCGGGGTTTTGATCTCAAAATCCCATTACCTTCATCAAGGGAAACGGAGTTCAATGAAATTACTTCTGATATCAATTAATTTGTCCTTAAATGAAAATTTATTTTGCCCGATTCAGTGATCAGTTCGCCACAATAATAAATTAATACTTTTACGCCTTCAAGGCTATAGGGTACTGAACTCAAAACCATCCTCGTGATCCCACAATTAAAGCGTGACGTCGATTGCTCCATTAGAAACATGAGTTATATCTGCGTACCGCCTGTTGGGTTATGTCTATAACCCAACCAAAAAGCGAATCTGGTTCTATTCGCATTCACATAAATACGGTTTTCTATAAATTTCTGTAACTTTTTATCCTGGTTTCTTGAAAACACGGCCCGGGCTATAAGCTCACAGACTACTCTCAACGAAACGACCAACGTAAGAATTAAATGCTCGGTCTCTGTGGCATTCCTTCTTGAATCATGGATCGCATAAACGAACGGCGGCGCTTCGGCCGCTTCCCTAGGATTCCATGAGTCGACAAGGTTGGTGCCCCCGCGCGACAAAGCACGCAAATTAAATGAAGGTGCGTGGAATGATCTTCGCCTAACACCAGACATGGGTTTGCTCGGCATAGATTCATCCTACAGCACTGGTTAAAATCTAAAAGAGCGTCGTCCTCTGTCCTTGTGGTTTGTCCGATTCCCTTCATATCCTCTTTTGAAAGATAGTTCGCTTCGCATCGATTTCATCACCGCACGGTTGCAGCAGTGGTTTCGTTACGAATCCGCCGAGTACGATAACTGTCAACAGACGTACCTTCGTGCACCGAGTCGCGCCCTGGTGCTTGGCGCAAAGAAAGAGCGCTATGTCCACTTTGCGTGGAAATAGCGCTCTTTCAATCGCTAAGTCTTTCTTTGAAATGGCGAAGAGGTCAACCCCATGATCATGAACTCCTGCCTCCGGACCTGCACGGTCGCTAAAAAGTTTCGTTCAAAAATTTGGTTTCGGACGCCAAATTCCTCAGATACCACTAGTTCCATAGTCATTTGGATTGAGTTCGGGGTATGGTCTCAATAGCAACCATGTCAGGGGCGAACAAATGGATCACAGTAAGTTCCTGTCAGGGATTAGGTTCCTATTATCGATTGACCGACGAACCAGTGTCGCCAAGATTCAACTTGTCAGTCCAGTACGAGTCCGAAGTCAGCTGATCGTAGCCGTCGCGCCATAGTCGGATGTTCTCCTCGTAGGCCGAACGCAAGCGCATGGTGTTTCGTACCAAGCGCAGCGATTCGCGCCAGAACTTCTTCTGGCTGCGACGGACAACGTAGGCCGAGGACTGGTCACCGTTGAGATAGGTGATTTCCTTAGCCCCATAAACCTTGCGGTAGTCATCACGGAATGGCGAAGACAACGTCAGATTTGCATCAGCTTCCTTGCCCAGCGGAAGCAAGTGGCCGTTCAAGGTGGCCAACATCAGCGCACGTGAATAGCGTGGCTTCTCCCCATGCAGTTCATCTGGCCGTTCCTGGACGGGCTTCCACGCTTCATCCTTGGTCAGTGCCTTCAGGTCGGCACGCCTTCTCGACATGTCTGCATGCTTGTCGAAGAACTTCGGGCCCCGAAGCACATCTTCGAATGCCAGGTTGATGGCAGCAAGCGTGTCGTAATGGAAGCGCATGACATTGCGCATGTAGAAGCTGGCCACCATTTGCTGCAGCTCTGCCCAAGAACGGCGCTTCTCAGGAAGCGACAAGTGGTGAACCAGATGGCTTCGGAAGTCCAGGTACCAAGTCGTTGGCGAAGCCTTGTCAGTGAAGTTTTCCTGAACCGAAGCGACGCCTGGCAGCGAAACGATGTCGAAGTCATTGACTAGGGAGAAACTCACGTCATCGCCACGCACGAAGAACGGGAATGGCAGGTGCTCAACTTGGTCAACTGGGAATGCGAAGAACCACCAGCCGGCATAGAGATCGTCTGGTGCGGGTGCAGTGGTCTCGTATTCCATGTTGAACACTGCGTCACGGGAACGAAGATCCAGGCCGTGGTAGCGAGGCTTGCAGCCGAGCTCGAATTCCGCGCCGTTTTCCCAGATCTGCCATCGGTGCGAAGCATTGATCATCGATCCTGCAACTGCGGTGCGTGGATCTTTCGCGAAGGCCAGCAGCCACCAGGTGCGTGAGAGTGCTTCCATCTGGATCGATGCGTCATCATCCATGAAGAGGCAGTGGGTTGCTCCGATTTCCCGGGCCCGCAGCAAACCGCGGGTGAAGCCGCCGGCTCCGCCGAGGTTTTCGTTGGCAATGATTTCAACGCCGTCGCCGTCTTCGACCTTCAGCGAATTACCGTTATCAACCACGGTCATGCTGATGTGGTCCTTGAGTTCCGAACCCGCACGGAATTCGCGGAAACGCGAGACAGTGCTTTCAACTTCGGCTTCGCGGCGGAAGGTGGTGACCGAGAGCATCAGCTCAGGTGTCCGCACAGGCTTGGCGGTGGTAGCCCACGCAAAGTCCTCCAGTTCACCGTCCTGCAGGGCCATCAGGTCGAAGAACAGCAGGGATTCATCGGAAGTCGATTCGTCGACGGCAACTGGATGACTGTACAGGCCATCGATGGTGACAACCTCGCTGACAATCTTGTGCCATGACTTGTGACGGTCAGCCTGGAAGACATTCAGCTGGTAGCGTCCTCGGCCCTTGAGCTGGAGCTCCAATGGGAGATCGCCGCAGATCCTTTTCCACTTACCGTAGTTGAATACGTTGTAGTAGGTGCTCGTGGAGAGCAGCCCGCCCGGTGCGAACTCCGCCACTCCCCTGCTCAATGAAATGCCGACGGGACCGTAAACATGGAAGTGCGCTTCTTGTTCCGTGGAAATCCCTGCTTGCAGCCAGATGCCTGGCTGCACGGGATAAGCGGTGCTTGACTCGGTCATGTCTGGTCCTTCGATCTGTTCCTGCGCAATTGCTGTTGGCGTCGTCATACTCTTGTTGCGTTCCTTACCGGTTTAACTACGTTCTATGCGTGTCGCTTGAGAATGCTGTCCGATTCGACTCGCTTTGAGCGAGGAACCAAAACGTTCTTGTCGAAATTGCCGACGGCGACGAACGCGATGAAGACTTCATTCTCTGGAATATCCACGATGTTGCGGATCTTCTGTTCCTTCTCGACACCCATAGCGGTGTTCAGCAGGCACGAGCCGAGCTCCATCTGGGTCAGGCCCAGGAGCAGGGACATCATGAACAGCCCGCCGTCAACGAATGGCTGATTCCGTTCTGGAGCAAAAAGGAATGCGTCTAGATCTGCCGTCACCAACAGCAAGCGCGGTGGGGCATTGAATCCGTAGAATCCACCCTGGACGTCCAGGAGCTGCTTGATGGTCTCCGGATCATCGAACTGGTGCACGCGGGCACCCTGGCGGCTGCACACCGATGGGGATTGCATGGCAATCTGCACTGCCCCCGAAATGGCTGCATCGTCCACTGGAGTGTCAATGAATTCGCGAACGCTTCGGCGCCCGTACATGACGTCCATGAATGCGCGGTCGTCGTTAGGGGTTTCCACTGGGTCTTCGCGGTGGTTCGCCGCAGGGAATGCGCCGCCCTCCCCTACCCGGCCATTGGCAATGACTTCCAGTGCCTCGTCCGAGAACAGCTTGCGGAAGTGCGAGACATCCGTATTGGTCTCTTCGTTGCGGGCGAAGTACGCCTTCATGACCGAGGCAGAGCTCTGCACGATGGTGTCGTCGATCCCGAGACCGCGAGTCAGCCAAGCATTCATTTCCTTGGCAAGGCCTGGAATTGCGATGCGGCCGAACCCTGGACGGAAGTTGCTGTGGGTCAGGCCCTTTTCAATGGCGTGTGCATGGAAGAACATCCGTGCGCGAATTCCGGTCACCGAATCTGCAGAGCGGCCGCGGCTAAAGGAGCGGACCTGGGATTCAAAGTCGTGCAGCGCCAATCGGCGTGCCTGCTTCGCGAAGCCCTCAACGATTTCGTCATCAGACTTCATAACCGGAGCAGGGGCTGCAGGTGCCTTCGATTTCACTTCCGTAATGGAGATCTCGTGGACCTGGGCGCCGGCCTTCGGGCCGGTGAAGTGCAGTGCACCGAGCATGACTTGGCTGAGGCCGGCTTCGGCCACTGAGAATTCGAATTCATCGGTGCGCAGGTTTCCCGAGCTCTCAGCGACGCTTGCCTTGCCGATGACCTTGAATGCCCCGGACTCAGGATTCCTCAGGTGGACGTTGATGCTCTTGGTCTTGGTGGTGGGTGCCCACTGGATCTTGAGTCGTTTTCTCGTGCCTGGAGTCAGCGGTTCTGGAAGGTCCGTCCACACGTGCTTCCCGCGCAAGTCCTTGTCCGCGGCGACACTCAGCGATACGCCCTTGGTTCCCTTGGCAATTGACCAGATGTCGCTGTTGGCCGAGAAGTCCAGATCCAGCGTGTGGCTTTGCGACGGGATGTTCGCCGCGGCGGCGACAGCCTTGCCGTTATCAAGGGCGGCTGAAGACTTCACTGAGGGGTCAAGTGCCGATTCGAGCCATTCCAATGAGTACTTACGGCCCTCAGTGATGTACTTGCGCGCTTTGGCGAAGCTGATTGAACGGGTGACGTTTTTATTTTTGGCAATGGTCTCAACCGTGTCGCTCTCGTAGACCCGGCGGGTGTCGCCGAATCCCAAGGAGGAGAGCAAGTTCTTGAAGCGGTCTGCTCCGCGCTTGTTGTTGTAGATGGAAGAGAATGGCTTCTCGAAAATTACGGAGAATGCGGTGCCGTGGAAGCTATCGGTAACAACGTAGCTAGCGTCTTGGTAGCCGCGCAGGAAGTTCTCCGGCGCATCGCTGGCAATGAGTTCTGCCCGAGGTTCGTCAGCCCAGATTTCCTGTGCCGCCTTGCGGCCTTCATCCGGGTTGCAGATCACCAGGATCTTATCCAGCCCTACCTTGTCGGCGATGGCCATCGCCGTGGACTTCTTGTCTGGTGTCGGGTCGAGGAAGAAGACTGCCAAGTATTCGCCCTCAGGAGAGATTGATGCCTTGGCTGCCAGTTCCTTGTAGTGGTCCTGGTCCAGCAGGAATACTGGATCGACTACAAGGTCCGCCTTCGTGCCAAAGATGTCGCGAGCCGTATCTAGCGCGTAGTTTTCGCGGACGGAGATGGCTTTGAACTTCTGGAGGTTCTGCGAGTGCTTGGCGATGAAGCTCGGCTTGAATTTCTCGGTTCCGCGGTTTCCAAAAGAGGTGCCGTACGCAACGCGATTGCGATCAGGCGCAACGAAGTCGAGGAAAAGATCATCGTTCACTCGTCCGATGAGCGGATTCCACAACTGATCGCTTCCGACAACAAACGTGTCAGCCAGTTCGTTGAGCGTGTTGAGCTCCGAGTAATGCAACTGCTTGGTGTACTCGTATCCGGTTCGGCGCGCAAAATCCATGGAGAGGATAGCGTCAGGCCATTGAACTCGGTACCCGTTGTAGCCCACAGGCTCATGAACCATGAGTACCGAGCGGCCTAAGTTTTCGATGGCACGGTTCAAACCGTAATAAGTCAGAATCGATCCGTAATTTTTGCCGTACCACCATCCGAGGACAGCCACATCATACTTTTTCTTCGGATCCACCAAGGGGAATTTCCTCATTCCTTGTCTTACGCATCATGCATGAACTAGTGCGTAACCGCCTTGCGGCTCCGCGGGCTCACCTGCCGATCGGCCCATTTTGACGAGCCGATTGCAGGTGAAATTTTGGTCTCGGGGAACCACGTTATCAACAAAACTATTCTCAATCCCTTGGACAATATCTGAATGACAATTTGTTTACGTTAAGTACACCTCTCGTTAACCTGGCTTTTATGGCCCGTTGCAGGGGTGTGGTTAGACTCCTTTACATGGATACAGATCTATTAGTTGTCGGGTCCGGTTTCTTCGGACTAACCATCGCAGAGCGTGCAGCAGACGCAGGCCTCAAGGTCACTGTCATCGACCGGCGCTCACATATTGGCGGAAACGCCTACAGCGAACCAGAGCCAAAAACCGGCATTGAGGTGCACCGATACGGAGCACACCTCTTCCACACGTCCAATGAACGAGTATGGGAGTACGTGAATCGCTTCACTAGCTTCACCCACTACGTTCACCGCGTTTACTCGACGCATAACAAACAAACCTTCGCGCTTCCTGTTAATCTGCACACGATCAATCAGTTCTTCAACGCCGCATACACTCCTGACCAAGCACGTGCTTTAGTAAAGGAGCAAGCTGGAGAATTTAATGTAGAAAATGCTAAAAACTTTTACGAAAAGGGAATCGCCCTCGTAGGCCGACCATTGTTCGAGGCCTTCTTTGCACACTACACGGCCAAGCAATGGCAAACATCCCCCGAGAAGCTTTCAGGGGATATTGTCAGCCGACTTCCAGTTCGCTATAACTATGACAACCGCTACTTCAATGACAAGTACGAAGGCCTGCCAGTCGACGGCTACACGGCCTGGATTGAAAGAATGGCGGATCACCCGAACATTACTGTTCAGCTGAATACTGATTTCTTTGATTCGAGCCAGCCATTCAACAAGAACGACATGGTGGGGCAGGTTCCGATTGTTTACACCGGTCCAATTGATCGCTATTTCGATTACAGCGAAGGCTCATTGTCCTGGAGGACGTTGGACTTTGAAGAAGAAGTATTAGATGTCGGTGACTATCAGGGAACTCCGGTGATGAATTACCCGGACGCCGATGTCGAATTCACCCGTATTCACGAGTTCAAGCACTTCCACCCGGAACGCAAGGACAGCTACCCGGATGACAAGACCGTCATCATGCGGGAGTTCTCTCGTTTTGCAAGCCACGACGACGAGCCTTACTACCCGGTGAACACGCCAGAAGATAGGACTGGGCTTCTCGCATACCGCGAACTGGCAAAGAAGGAAGAGAACGTCTTCTTCGGGGGCCGGCTGGGCACCTATCAGTACTTGGACATGCATATGGCTATCGGCTCTGCCCTTTCGATGTGGGACAACCAGATTTCGAAGATTGCAGAGACCTTGAAGGTGTCGCAGTAAAGTACAACTAAATGTGGGTGTGCCCGCAGCTAGCAATGTATTGCATGCCAGCTGCGGCCACACCCACATTTGCTGTTTAAAGACGTTCTCCGGCACTCACGCTCTGAACTTAAAAGACGCCCCCGACGCCTTGACCTCGGGATGCAACGGGTTGAGTCCTGCGTTCCCGCGACAAGTGGTATGCCCAGATTAAGGATTTCAAGCCGGAGGCCGAAACATTGGAAATGCTTCTGAAGTTGACGAAAATTGCAGGGCGGCCGAAGCCGTAAACGCATTGTTCGTCCACAAGGAAACGGAAGACTGCGCACGCAAATCAGCATCGGTATTCCAACGCTTAAGAATGCATCGAATCACTGCATAACAGGTCAGGCGATTGATACTGCTACAAGGCGGGTATTTGTCCTTAAGCTAGTGCCTACGCGGCTTCGTCTTGAGTGGAGCCATCGGTTTCCACGAATTATCATTAGCAATTCGTTGACCGTCGCGAAGGCCTTTAAAGAGGTTCGACGTCCCTCGGATAGTTTTTTCAACCAAGATCAGGCGCAGTATTTCTTTGGCGAAGGTGAGCGCCGTACCGAGCGCAAAGGCACCCGGATACCACATCCCGTGGAAACGATAGTATTTCTTGAGTATTGCTCGATTTCGCATGATGTAATAGCGATACGGATCGCTTGAAGCGTTGAAATGGCGAATGCCCAGATCAAGTTGCCTGATGTCGCGCGTACGCCGCAGCACGAATTCATTGACGATAACGGCGGTAGTGACCCGCGATGCCAACCAGCCGTAGAGCTGGTCATCCCAGTAGATGAAGAACCGTGGGTCAGGCAGTCCAATACGACGGACCACGTCACGGTGGATGAACATCCCTTCGAAACATCCGGAATTCATCTCTCGATACCCTGTGGCATCAAAGTCGCTTGGCGCAAAAGGAATCGGGATGGCCAGCCGATCAGAGATTCTGTACTGCCAATAGAACTCGCTGCCGTCATAGTCGTAGCGTCGACCCTGGATAACCTGGAAACGTTCTGCCCACTTCCCCATTTTTCCAAGTCCATCAGAAATGACTTCAACATCGTCATCCATCATCCAGATCCATGAGGCGCCCAGTTCATAGGCTTTCTTCACACCGGTGTGGAATCCGCCAGCGCCGCCGGTATTCGTCGGAAGCTTTTCGTAGACGACTTCGGCATCAAGATTATCTGCATGCTTCTGCACGATCTCGTGCGTATCGTCGGCAGATGCATTGTCGATAATGACGAGATGGCCGGGAGCGGGATCCATTGTCTGAATGCTTGTCAGAAGGCGGTCGAGTAGATGCGATCGGTTGTACGTAACGATCACGATAGCAGTGTCAGACGGGGCGAAACTCGTCTTTTCGGTCATCGCCTGGTCTCTCGAATCATCCTTCATAGCAAACCAAGATTATCCCAATTAGTAGATCCCAGCGACTTCATGAACTACCTGCGATTAGTAATAACGTAGAATCAACCAAATATTAACCTTGCGTTCACTTGAACGTTTCATGAAATTTGCCTGTGAATTTTCAAACAGTAGCGAACCTTACCATCGCAAGCTTGAGATTAGCCGAATGTACACCACCAATAATTCCAGCGGATTGCACGTGCAAAAGCGGAACAGTTTCGAACACGTCTCAAGCGTGAATGAAAGCTCGCTTGCGATCATCGCCCCTACCAGCGGACAGGCGCGCACTGCGCAGCGGACCACTGAGGCACCGCTTTTAGCTTTGCAGTGCCGCCACTCCATCCAGACCCTCACCAGCACCCTTCGGGTTGGCGGCCAACTACAGCGCTGCATGACAGCAGGGTTCGAACTAGCGCCATAGGGGTGGACAACGCCTGCTCATCACACCTAGCCGCTGGCTGCTACACCACAGGTGCTGTCCATGACAGGTTGTACCGTGGCAATAATGGCACACCAGCCCAGCAGTGATACACAGGAAACTGCGCTGGACGCAACCAATGGCGTGGCAAGAGCTTCGGAGATTCCAGCGTGGATTCCCGCCCCGGTATCACCGCGAAAACCGAGTCGCCCGTTTCGCTCGTTGATCCACCGGAAGACACAGCATCTTTGAACGAGCTACTCGCCGGCGCTCCCTCTTCTGGTGCTGGCAAGTACAACCACGCCTCGAGCAAGTCTGAGACCAAAATCGAGCAGCAAGTCTGCGACCGCGGAAAGTACGCCTCATGGATCCGACGAGTCCAGCGTATGATTCCCCCGCCGATCTCGGTCATCGACCGGAACAGTGCCCTGGGATCCGCGATCACCGGGGTCTGGCATCAGGCGAGGATCCAGTCCTGCTTCCTCCATTTGCGCCAAGCGATGATCAAGTACCCAGGCCTGGGCTCTTTCGCCCTTCAAGGCCAACAACTGCACTCCTAGCAAGGAGAATAATGAAAGTAGCCACGACGAGATCAGGCAGGGTACCTGAGCAAGCATCGGCAACTCGCCCGGCGATTGATGCTGCAGCCCTCTATAACGCTCGTGCGCTGGCATACCTATCAATAGGCCGATAACCGGCAAGGCCCATGGCCGAACGTGCAACGGAGTGCAGATAGTGCGGGAGGAAGTCTGCGAGTCCTCTGCGGCTCGTCATCTGTACACCTTTTTAGCGCAATACCCGGACCCCTAGTTCAGGTGTTAACGAGACAACCCGCCTGCTTGACTTGACGGGTCAGCAGACGGGTTGAGAGGGACCAGATGATCAATCGTTCATGTTGGGCAACGCGTTTCCTGTCGGATGAGGCGGCCCATGAACAACTTGGCCTATGGAGCGGCTTTAGTCTTCGAGGTTGATCTCGCGAGCTACGCTCGCGCCAATGGCGGCGCCGACAACATCGAGAACACCGGCTGGCAGAGCCGAGTCGATGCTGATGACAGCCAGTGCTTCGGACTTCTTCTCGTCGCGGGAAACCTGCATACCGGCAATGTTCACGCCCTGCTCGCCCAGTACGTTGCCCAGCGAGCCGACGACACCTGGACGATCCGCATAGCGAACAACGATCATGTGGTCCGAGATTGGGATTTCGATCTCGTGACCATTGATTCCCACAAGCTTCTCAATCTGCTTCGGGCCGGTCAGGGTGCCGGCCACGGCAAGCTGGGTTCCTTCATTGGTGGAGCCCTTGATGGTCAGCTGGTTGCGGTACTCAGGTGAATCCGGGGTGGTGATCAGGCGGGTAGCCACTCCACGCTGTTCTGCGAGCACCGGAGCGTTCACGTAGGAGACCTGCTCCGACACGACATCCATGAAGACACCCTTGAGTGCCGAAAGCTCCAGAGCCTTGACATCAAGTTCGGCGATCTCGCCAGCTACCTCGACGTCAATGCTGGTCAGGGATCCAACGGCCAATGCGTTGAAGATACGGCCCAGCTTTTCAATCAGTGGGATGCCCGGGCGTACATTTTCGTCGATGATGCCACCGGCAACGTTGACTGCGTCTGGCACCAATTCGCCGGACAGCGCCAGGCGAACTGACTTGGCGACGGATACTCCGGCCTTTTCCTGGGCTTCATCGGTCGATGCACCCAAGTGAGGAGTAACGGTGACGTTGTCGAACTCGAAGAATGGAAGATCGGTGCTCGGTTCCTTGACGAATACGTCAATGCCGGCGCCAGCAATTTCCTTGTTCTTCAATGCTTCGTAAAGTGCCGCTTCATCAACCAGTCCACCGCGGGCAACGTTGACCACGTAAGCGGTGTCCTTCATCTTTGCGAAAGCATCCTTGCCCAGCATGCCCACGGTTTCCGGGGTCCTTGGCATGTGGATGGTGATGAAATCTGCTTCAGCCAAGAGCTCGTCAAGCGGCAGCAGGGTGACACCAAGCTGTGCAGCGCGTGCTGGGGTGACGTATGGGTCATAAGCGACGATTTCCATGCCGAAGCCCTGCAGACGAGCTGCGACGAGAGCACCAATGCGGCCCAAACCGATGATGCCGGCCTTCTTCTCGAAGAGTTCAACACCGGTGAAGGAGCTGCGCTTCCATTCGCCGTTCTTCAGCGAAGCGTTGGCTGCTGGAATTCGGCGAGCCAGTGAAACAATATGCCCGACTGTCAGCTCGGCTGCCGAGATGATATTCGAGGTAGGAGCGTTCACCACCATGACACCTGCCTGGGTGGCAGCCTTGATGTCGACGTTGTCCAAGCCAACACCTGCGCGGGCGATGACCTTCAAGTTCTTCGCTGCATCAATGGCTTCTGCATCCACCTGGGTTGCAGAGCGAACCAGGATTGCATCTACATCGGCAATGGCTTCGAGGAGCTGAGAGCGGTCCGCACCGTCAGTCTGACGAATTTCAAAGTCGGGACCGAGTGCAGCAACGGTTGCAGGGGAAAGTTGCTCGGCCAAAAGTACGATGGGCTTAATGTCAGACACGGGTGTGGCACCTTTGCGATTTCATTGGGCTGATGCTTGCAAGACAGCAGCTTCAATAGCCTGCCGTCGAATCAAGCGTAACCCTATGCATCCTTCGTTTTGGTGCGAAATCACGCATGTTACGCAGTGAAAACCCTACTTTGTGAAAACTTTCACTTATTACATAGAATGTGACGAGCCTAGCTTCAGCTCACCAGTTTCCCCGCACTCCTGTCGTGCTTCTGAATGCCCCCAAGCCCACAAATTCCTCAAACCCAGTGGGCTCTCAATTGGCCCTGAGGACGAAAAATATGAAGCTCAGGAACGCCTCCCTTTCGCGCAGCGAATCCGGGACAATCTCCTGCGGCGCGTCCTTGGAATAGGGCGGTTCCCAAATGCGCTCGATGGAGTACCCCGCATCGATCATCGATGAAACCATGACGTGCAAGGGATGATGCCAATACGTCAGTTCAGCCGCATGCCCATTCAAAGTCACTTCGTCACAGTATTCGGTGACCCTGAAGTAGTCGGAGCCCTTATGGTTCCACGGATAGAGAATTGGATGATTGACCGACAAGATCAATCGGCCCTTGGGTTTCAGAACGCGTCGAACCTCTTCAAGGGCGAATGACCAGTCAGGCAGATAGTGAAACACCAAGGAAGAGACGGCATCGTCAAAAGAATCTTCTTCATAGGGAAGCGGCTCCCCCAGCCGGGCCACCCGCAGATCGACTGATCCGCCGAGCCGTTCCCGTGCCAATTCCAGCATTTCAACACTGGCATCAAATCCTGTCACCAATGCCCCGCGGGATATCAATTCCCCGGCCAATGGGCCAGCACCACACCCAATGTCCAGGATCTCGCGGCCTGCTACATCAGCGGCCAATTCCAGCATGGCTGGCCGTTCATAGTAGGCATTAAGCAAACTGGATTCATTTTCCATGGCGTATTCCTTGGCGAACGAATCATAATTGCTGGCTGCCATCTTTATATCCCTTGTTTGGATTACTTTTCGCCGAGTGTAACAACAATCGAGGCTCAAACGACACCATTGAATACCGCCTCTCGACGACGTGTCCAGCCCCAGATGCTGCGCTGAATGACCCATCGAGACTGTAGCCGACGACTCGCTACTTTGGACTTTTCCTAACCGTCTCCTGCCCAGTGCTCACGCTGCTGGTTAGAGAGATTTGAAGCTGATTCAGAAAGGTTCACCTCAGCACCCCACCGGTGAGCGCAGCCATAGCAGAACTCCCGTTCAGCAATTCACGTCGATTCTTTTTACCCAACGAAGGAATTGCTCCCACGAAATGCCCCGCCGCCAGCGCGCCCGCAAGGCAATAGGCTCACAGCCTAAGAACATTGAATTACCCGTTTCGCAATTCCACATAGGGCAACTTTGCGCATAAAATTCCATCCAATAATATCGCGAAAAATAATCCACCTCGCGAATCAGCTAATCACCCAATACCACGATTCATTACGAAGATATCCACTGGAAAATATTGTAGTGAATTGAAAACGATGGTGATTGCCTCAGAACGAGTACCGCCGTCGCGACAACGCATTCCATCCACTGGTCCGCGAACTTGGAAGAACGTGCAAACCTCGACCAGAAGCTTGGCACCATGTCCTGAACATGCCGATGAAACCGGTGTCAAATCTGACATGGAGCACCCGGACGCCTTCCGCTCAACAAGTGGCACAAGGCGATCAAGGGCTGGATTCAAAAAACCAGTACTTCCACCAAAAAGAATTCTCTAGTTACTCAAAAGTAAGAACGGGTAATCAGCCGGCCCATTGAATACGGTGTAGTTCATAACTGCCAAACGGCTCGATGTTGAGCAATTCAGGTCGCAATATATAGGATTTAAAACTTTGTTGACGAAACCTATTCGTGTGTATACGCTGACGGTTA
>Ga0308169_10003129_pt1 | contig 16391 bp, 15 predicted proteins | sample PhyBR1_2_FD_202139 | JGI IMG/M metagenome (GOLD analysis project Ga0308169, IMG submission 202139) | Phyllosphere microbial communities from UC Gill Tract Community Farm, Albany, California, United States - DLSLSB.R1 | ecosystem: Host-associated > Plants > Phyllosphere > Unclassified | place... | reverse complement strand
GCGCTCACGTGCAGTGGACCCGCGCCCTCCTGATCCTGATCGGCGGAATGTTGGGAGCGTTGCCGGGCGCCTGGGTGCTCGCCAACACTCCGCAACGGGCGCTCGAGCTGTCGATCAGCGTCCTACTCATCATCTCGCTGTTCGTCGCCAACCTGTTCCCAATCGGCCGAACACCAGACACACGGGTCGTGCGACTGACCGCAGGAGTGCTCTGGGGCTTTTTCACGACGTCTTCCGCACTGGGATCACCGCCACTGGCGGCCTACTCCCGGCTCACGGACTGGAGGCCGCCGAGCTTCTCCGCCTCGATGCAGCCGATCTTCGTCGTGTCTGCGCCCGTATTCCTGACCGTACACTTCCTGCAAGGCGGATCCTGGCTTCCTCAAGTCCCACCGTCCACTGCCGCCGCTATGGTCGTCGCAATCGCGGCGGGTGTCGCTCTCGGCACCTCCGCGGCCAGCCGCACCCCGATACGAACAGCCATGCAGTTGCAATACGGATTCGCTGTCGGCGGCGCCCTGTACACCGGCATCCGCGCGCTGCTGCTCTGGAACGCCTAACGGTTCTCGGCAATCCCGCCGGCACGTAAACGAGCCTGGGAACGCGAGTTTCAAAGATCGCACTTAATCCTGAGCAGTGTCTGCGCCTGCTGAGCCGTCCACCGGCAAGCCGAGGCCACGGATGGCGAGGCGCCTGCGAGCAAAGGATCAGCACCTTAGGCGGCGATTTCTTCGGCTGGGAACAGGTAACCCACAGAATGAACACACGCCGGACCTCTGCAAAGAAATCAGGATGCTGTCACACTCTTCGAGACTTCAGGACAGCACTATAAGGGTGTGATGTCTGCCGAGCACACGTCATCTACCCTCGTGAAGTGAGAGAAGCCTTCCGTCGACGCTCTGCACTGGTGGGCGCGGGCATCGTTCATCACTCCCCGGCCGCCACAGTGTCAGAATGCGCGTCGGTGCTAGAGCCGAGACGATCGGAAAGACGATTTCCTGCCCTGGTCCCGTGCCGGTATTTGGACGCCGGCTTCGTTTCCTCGAGGCGGTGCACCTTTCCGCATCTGCCACCTGCTCGATGTCGAGATTCGTTATCCGGCTGCCAAACGACGGGCGACATCTCCACGTGCATTTCACCTTCCATGCGGGAAGCAGAATGACCTCCCGAGCGTCAACTTGATCGACTCTTGCAATGCTGAAAGTGTCCCCGTCGCCCAGGGCACCGCCCCTGCTCCCTGAAGCCGGGCCACGATTTAGCGGCGCCTACCTGAACGTGCCTTGTTCAGATCCGATGTCATGCAGGCGCCCGGAATGGTTCTGTTCCTCATTCCGAATTGACGACGGTGAGCGTGATCCCGTCAATTTCATTCCGCATCTTGATCTGGCAGCTCAGCCGGCTGTCCTCTGTGGCGGCATCGTCCGCTTCGAGCAGGTCCCGCTCTTCCTCGGACGCTCCGCGAATCTTTTCCTTCCAGGGAGAGGGCAAATAGACGTGGCAAGTGGCGCACGACATCTCGCCACCGCATTCGCCTTCGATCCCGGGAACTCCTTCACGGACGGCGGCGCGCATCACGGTCTCGCCGTCGGCGACCTCGATCTCCTGGACTCCTCCGTCCACGAGGAGCATTTTTACAGTACCCATGTTCATATCCTTTGATGTTTGCGGTATATCGGGTGGATTTATTGGCGGGGGGTGAATACGACAGGCATCCGGGCCAGCAAGTTCGCGCCGGGAGAGTCGTTCCCCCACACGGGCTCCTCGCCGAACTCCAGGTCGAACCGATCGAAGATCTTCTTAAACGCGGTAGCCATTTCGAGCCGAGCGAGATGGCGGCCGAGACAGTTATGAACGCCTGCGCCAAAGGTGATCCCACTCTCGCCCCGCGTGATGTCGAACGCTCTGGGGTTCTCAAATCGACGCTCATCGAAGTTCGCAGACTTCGTGAATCCGACCATCCAGTCACCGGTGCGGATCTCCTTGCCACCGAAATCCATATCCCGGTTGGCGATGCGCAGGCGTGTTGGGGAATTCGATGCGTGGCGGAGCACCTCGTCCGTAGCGCCATTCATAAGACCGGGCTGCTCTCGCAGAAGCGCCAGCTGATCCGGGTTTGTCATAAAGAGCCACAGCCCATAGGAAATCGCGTTGCGTGTGTTGCCGAGCGCCCCCTCGAAGAGGATGAAGATCGTTGCCGTCGCCTCGTGCAAGCTCATGGGGTCCCCGTCGATCTTCGTCTGGACGAGGGCAGAGAGGAAGTCGTCCTTCGGGTTCTGCATGCGCTCACTCGCGAGTTCCTGCGCGTAGTTCCACAGGGGGCTGTGATCGCTGCCGCTGTAGGCCGCTTCCGTCGTCGGCGCGAAACCTCGGCCGCTGGTGTGGACCCCCTCCTGCACACGGGCCCAGTCCTCGTGTGGAACCCCATACCAGTTGAGGACGACCTGGGTCGCCACCGACAGCGCCACACCGTTGACTATTTCATCCTGGCCCCGATTGGCCAGGTCCTCCACGATCCCGTCCACGGTTGTCTCCGCCAGCTCGCGGAGCTTGCCGATTGCCGGTTTGCTGAAGTGCCGGTTAAGGGGACGCCGGTACACGTCGTGCGTCGGGTTGTCCAGGAAGGGCATCAGCACATCAAAACCCTGCGAGAAGCGTTCCTCGGGGGTGAGCCGCTTAGGGGACTTCGGAAGGTGGGTGTCCCAGCGGTTGCTGTAGTCCCGGTCGTTCAGCAGTAGCTCTTCGACGTCATCGTACCGGGTGATCGCCCAGAAGCTCTTCCCGTAGCGGGGATCCTTCATCCAACGAACCGGATCCTCGTCCCGGAGCCTACGGAATCCGTCGAGGTAGTCATCGTTGCGGTACCACTGGGGATCCAGCAGCTTTTCGTCGAGGTCGTCGACACTCATGGTTTCTCCTCTGTTGTCCAATTCAAGGATTGTTGTTGTCCTGCGTCGTGCGCCATCGCACGGGATGGGTCCAGCGCGAGCACGAGGCGGAGTGGGTCGAGCAGCGTTCCACGAGAGTAGACCCCGCCCAGGAATGCCGCACCTCGACTCGTCAATGCCGGACGTTCGATATGGATCTCGATCATGCCGTTCACCTCTGCGCGGCTGACAGATCCTTCCTGTTCCGCGAACACCGCGGAGCCGCCGGAACCGAGGCCGGCGATCGAAATCGCCGCCCCTCCGTTGCCGATCTCCACGGCAATCGATCCGACGACGACGTCCATAAGGGAGTTGTGCGCCCGGAAGCGAACGGCCCCGTCATACACGGCCCAGAGCGCGTCGACCGGAGAACGGCCTAAGAGCTCGGTGGCCGGAAACCGGCCATCCGACGCCGGAGCAATCCATTCGATCGTGCCGTCGTCCGTGCCGAGAACGTACTCTCGCAGAGACCGCTTAATTCCCCATTCCGCGAACGAGGACGACAAGTCCCAAGCGGATTCCTGAGTCTGCTTTGGCATCTGTGCCTCCTTTCGCTCGGCGAGCGGATTCGGCGGCGGGTCCGCCGCATCAAGTGTCCGCACACCCGTTCCTGTCATCAATTGCATGAATGAATCGCGTCGGCGCTCTTCGCTGCCGAGGCGTGGAACCGTTCGCAGGCCTCTAGCCGACCGGAATTAGTTCCTTCAAGGAGAGATCTTTGTCCCCCAGCCGATCGCGGTCGACGACTGCTCTGGCAGTCACCAGGGCCTTGCCCTGCGCGAAATCCCGCACGTTGTTCACGGTGTCCACGGCAATCACTACGCCCTCGCAAAGGTAGGCCACGGAGAACTTCCCGGAGCCTGGTTCCCCGCGCACGATGAGGTCGTCATACCCGTTGAAAAGGCCCGCCGTCTGCAGTTTTACGTCGAACTGATGCGACCAGAACCAAGGCACCGATTCCTCCCGCAGCGGACGACCCATGATTGCATCCGCGACCCTCTTGCCCGATTCGACCGCACTTGGTACGGATTCGAGGCGCACTCTGGCTCCGCGCGAGAAGTCGCTCACACGGTTGGCGCAGTCGCCGACGGCGAAGATCGCGTGTGCCGAGGTGCGACCCTCTGAATCCACATCGACTCCGTTGGACACGGCCAACCCGGCATCCGCCAAAGGTTTCACGTTGGGTACGAGTCCGATGCCGACCAGGACAGCGTCTGCGGGGATCACTTCGCCGCCGGAGAGGCGCACACCCGAGACACGGCCATCCTGCTGCTCGATCGCCTCAACGACGGCGTTCAGACGCACGTCGGCGCCGTGTGAGCGATGCAGTTGGGCGAAGTACTCTGAAACCGGCGGCGATGTCACCCTCGCAAGCAGGCGATCCATGGCTTCAAGAATCGTGAGCCGCGCCCCGCTGTCCCGAAGAACAGAGGCCGCTTCCAGCCCGATGAAACCCCCTCCGATCACGACGACGTCCCGCAGCTGTCCGAGCCTGCTCTTGAGCAGATCCGCATCTTCGAGCACTCGAACGCTCAGGACTCCCTCGATTCCGTCGGCGATGGGGAGCCGACGCGCGTGGCCGCCGGCGGCCCAGACCAGGGCCCCAAACTCGTACAAGGTCCCGGACGCGGCCGTTGCGGTCCTGGATGCTGGATCGACGGACACGATTGACTCTTCGAGCACCACCGTAATGTGATGCTGCTCCCAGTACTCCGGCGCCCGGAACATCAAGTCCGCCGCGTCGCGCTCGTTGCGCATGTAGGCCTTGGTCAGCGGAGGACGCTCGTACGGTAGCTGTCGTCCAGCGTCAACAATCGTAATCGACCCTTCAAATCCCTCGGCGCGGAGAGAGAACGCCGTCTGGGCGCCGGCCTGCCCACCGCCTACGATCAACACGTCCGCATGTGCGTCGACGGCATTCATGCTTGCTCCCAGTCGAACCATGCTCGAATCGCCTTGCCCATGATGAGCTCCTGATCTCCCGGCGCAAGATGCGCTATTCCATCGAGGAACCGTTGCACAGTTTCCTCGTATTTTTCCGAAGGGTATCGGGTGTAATCGGACCCCCAAAAGATTTGTTCCGGACCGAACCACCGCATGAGACGGTCGACCACCTGCCGCACGAGCTCAGCCGAGTACGTCGTCGGGAAAGAGACCGGGAGTGCGGACGCCTTGACTGCGATGTTTGGCAGCCCGGCAAGCGCCTCGAGCTGGTCGATGCGGTCGAATGTGTCAAAGCCCGTCGCCGCGACGGAGGTCCCAAGATGGTCAAAGCTGAGCTTCAGGTTCGGATGCCTCTGCAGGATGGGCCCGAACTCAGCGAGATTCCCGACAACAGGGAACAAAGAGATAGGGATCCCGCGCTCTTCTGCGAAGGCCCATACCCAATCAACGACACTGTCCTCGACCCAGCGCGCCGCGTCACCGTTAAAGGTCATGCGGATGCCACGCAGATACGGGCTGCGCAGATCGCGTTCAATGATGGGGGCGATGTCCGGGCTGGCGAGCGGCCAACGGCCATGAGCCATGAACCGGTCTGGGTGGCGCTCGGCCGCGTCGACCACCAGGTCGATCCGGTCGCCTTCGAACGAGGGAGGCACGATGAACGCCGCCGATATCCCTGCCGCATCCATCTGACTCAGCAGCGTCCCAGCGGTGTACTCCGCAGGCCCGTGCGGTGTGTGACCCGTGGCGATGTTCCAGGGGCGCTCGGAAGTCTCCGCGCCCCACAGATGTACTTGCGCGTCGACGATCTCCATTACTCAGCCCTCCATAAGAGGCCGGTTCAGGCCTAGCATCTCGTCGAACCAAACAGGGTCGGGGCGATTTTCGAACAGAGTGGTCCATCGGCCGTCCAGCGCCTGCCGGTATGCCTCCTGGAGTGGAGGTACGACGTTTCGGTACTCACCAGTGACCTGCACAGCCACCGGCTGGATCTCCTGCATGTCCTCCCACCGGGTGACGTACTTCATCGCGCCATTGACCGGCGGCGAGGCGGCGAGCACCATCAGTCGATCAGGGAAGCGCACAGCCGCCTCTTGCAGCGACTCCTTCGAAGGTGCGAACACCGGAACAACCCAGTCAGCCCCGGCCTCCTCATAGGCGGCCAGCCGCTGCAGGCTTTCCTCGAAGTCCATGTGCAGCAGATAGTCGGTACGGGCGAGAATCTGAAATTCATCCCCGAAATGCCGGCGGATGAACGCGATGCGGTCGACCATGACCTGCGGATCACACAGGCGCTGCTCAAGGCCCACCGTCTTGGTGGCGCCAGCCTCGTCCTGGTCTTCGATCATGATCGCGTTACATCCCGCGGAAGACAACTCATCGAGCAGGCGCCCGAACTTGGGCATACCGCCGAACCCCGCCTCGGCGTCGACCATGATTGGCAGCCCCGTGGCGTTAGTGATCTGACGCACTACCCGCGCGAAGTCTTCAGTGTCGAGAAGGCCGCGATCAGGGTATCCATGCACATTGTTGACGGCCGCCCCAGACAGGAAGAGGTGCGTCGCGCCGGCCGCGCGTGCGGTCGCGGCAGAAAGCACGTCCCACACAGCAGGCAGGATCGTCATCGGCCCGAGTCCATCGGAAAATCGGGGAATTTGGACACGCATGAGAAAATCTCCTCGTAATGACTTGGGCGCTATCGCGCCAGCACGCTCACATGGATGGGGGTGACGCCAGTCTTGACTTCGCCGCCGAGCACCTTGATGGCCTCCTCCGCTTCGTCGAACCGGAAGGTGTGCGTGTGCCACGCGGAGAAATCGAATCTTCCGCTAAGGATCGCCCCGATCGCAAGCTGATATCCGCGGGAACTGACGCCGAGCGCACCGGCTACCTCGATGGACTTCAGCACGATGTCATCGGATACGAAGTCGGGAACGACGCGTGCCCCCTTCAGCCCACCGAGGACGACGCGGCCGCCGACCCTGACAGCTTTGATAGCGTCGATGACAGGGCGCGTCGCAGCAGGAACTACATCCAACACGACGTCGAAACTCTTCTGGCCGACCTGGTCGATCAGGCTCGCCACGTCTGAGGGATCCGTCACGATCGTATCCGTGGCCCCGAGTGCCCGTGCAATCTCCAACTTGTCTCGGTCGGACTCTAGACCGGAGATCGCGATGCGGTTCGCCCCCGCCAATTTCGCGGCGATCACGCAAGCGAGCCCTCGTTGACCGGCACCGATGATCAGTACGTCGTCACCGATCCCGATTCGTCCTTTTAGCACGCCCCATTCAAAGCCAGCTGAGAGCGGGTTGAACATCAGGGCGTCCTCGGTAGAGAGGTCCTCGGGGAGCTTGTGCAGCACGGTATTGCCCTCCAGGACCATCTGCGTCGCAAGACCGCCCCAAAGGCCGTGTCCAACGCCAAGGCTCACGTATCCGTATTGCGTCTTGCGCGGACACAGCACTTGCCGGCCAGACATGCAGTAAACGCACACTCCACATCCGGCGTGTGGTTCGACGGCGACCCGATCCCCTGCGGCGACCTGCCAGCGCTCTGCCGCCTCCGGCGTGATGTCACGGATCCGCACCACCGGTTCATGCCCAATGATCAGGGGATATTCCATGATTCCCGTGCCGTCAAAGTGGCCGACATACTGCTCATAATCACTACCGCAAATGCCGTTGGCCTCAACATCGACGATCGCGCCCCCCGCAGGAAGCTTGGCGGGGAGTTCGAATTCTTCTACCGCGAGTTCGCGGGCTCCACGCTGCACCCACGCCCTTGTCATACCGTCAGCCACGTTGCTTCCTCCGCATGTCTATCTAGGTCGATGCCTGCATTTATCTTGTCTGACATTACACTATTTGCGCTAAAGTAAACAGGCTCAAGCGCTGTTTTGGTGCTTGGAGTCGATTGGCAGGACAAGGCGCTCTTTGCACGAGCCCGCCTCTTGGGCGGCCCAAACAGCCCTATCCGCATCGCGCTCACCCTCCATCGGGCCGCGAAAACCTCTGTTCGTGCCGGAGATCCCAAGTTCCTGCTGCCGCTCTACACCTTGGGAGCCGGCGGCTTGTACCCCGCGGACATGGCGTGTGTACCGCCGTCAACCACGGCAATCAGGCCGCTGGTGTAGCTGGACTGGTCGGAGTTCAGGAACAACGCCATCGCCGTCTGCTCGTGCAGCTCACCCGAGCGCCCGAGCGGACACCGGGAAGCACGCTCTGCATAGGCCTCGGGATTCTCGTCCCGAAAGACCTCCGTCATCGGAGTAAGCGTGAAGCCGGGAGCGAGGGCATTGACTCTGATCCCGTAGCGCCCCCAGTCCGTGGCGAGGGCCCGGGTAAGACCGGTGAGACCATGCTTCGACGCGACGTAGGCTACGCCGTGCGTGATTCCGGCGATTCCCGCCCCCGACCCCACATTGAGAATCGCCCCTCCATCGCCCTGGGCAATCATGACCTTGCCCACGCTGGAGGCCACATACCAAGCACCATTGAGGTTGATGTTGATCAGCTCGAGCCACTCATCGTCCGTGGTCTCCTCGGCCGGCTTGAACAACCCCTTCCCTGCGTTGTTGAACAGGCTGTCGATCCTCCCCGAAACGCGCATCGCCTCCTCAACGAGGCGGCGGGCGGTCGCCGGATCGGAGACATCCCCGGGAACTACATGCAAATTTGGTTCTGTGCGGCCGAGGAGCGCGTCGGGCTTTCGTCCGTTCGCTATCACTGTCGCTCCTTCTTCAAGAAGGCGCTCAGCTATATCCAAGCCGATACCGGTTGACGCCCCGGTGACGATCACCGTCTTCCCCTCATAGCCGTACCGGAGGCTCTGGGCGGACTGCTTTATCCCAACCATGACTACTTCTCCCAACTGGAGGCGGCGGATCCCGCCTCGCGAATCGCTCCTCTGTCGACGACGTCTGAAGAGGTTCTGAATACCCATATCATGTCAGACAGACGGCAATAACTGTCCCCCTAGCCAAAAAGCCGCTTTCCATCCAACTTCAACAATTGCCCTATTAACAGTTGTCTTACAAGCTGTTACCCTGCTCACAGGACGCTTCTCGTCCAGGGACCGGACCACGGCCCGCCCAGCTCAATGAGGAGACATACATGAGAAGCCACACTCGACGTGACGTACTAAGAATTGGGGCACTCGCTGCATCGGCCGGCCTCCTACTCAACGGTTGCGCTAGCGGCACCGCCGCCGGCGGGTCCGCCTCTAAGACGATCAAGATCGCGCAGCTCAATCCTTTCCAGGCAGCCGACTACCTACCCCAGATCGCCCAAGAGAAGGGCTTCTTCCAGGAAGAGGGGATCAGTGCCGAGTTCGTGGCTTCGCCACAGAACCCGATTACCCCTCTCCTCGCTGGCGACGTTGATGTCGCCATTACCGGCGTCAACGGCATGGCCGCGATCGAGCAGCATCAGGACGTCCGCTTCATCGCCGGTTTCCCCCCGCGCATGGCGATGTCTCTGGTGGTTCCGAGCAGCAGCCCCGTCGCCCGTCTTGCCGGCAAGTGGCCGGAGGCGCTTGAGGCGCTGAAGGGCAAGAACATCGGCGTAACGGTTCCCGGCGCGCTCGTGGACAACCTGGCGCACGCAATGCTGATCAATGCCGGGATCAGCGATAAGGATATTAAAGTGATTCCCGCTGGCGACGGCTCTTCGCTCGTCGCCGGACTCAGCCAGGGTACGTTCGACTCCGGCCTCGTGCCGAGTCCGCTCTTCGAGCCCCTCGTGGAAAAGGGCATTGTGGTGCAGGTGATCAATCTATACGAGGGTCAGGTGCCGGGTCTCAACCTCCCCTTTGCGACGCCAATCGTTTCAGCAAAGTGGGCGGACAAGAACCCCAATCTCGTTACCGGTTACCAGCGCGCAGTCGCCAAGGCCAACCAGTGGGCGCTCGATCCAGCCCATAACGACGAACTCACTCAGATCGTTGCGAAGAAGCTCGGCGTCGCGCCTGAGACCATAACGGGACCTATCAAGACTTTCCGCTCCACGCTCGGCAACAGTGTCGAATTCACCCAGCAGCAGTTTGAGACCGCGGTGAAGATGTTGAAAGACAACGGCGTTCTGACTCGAGATCTCGCGTACGGAGACTACGTGCTGCCCTTTAAGGGCTGATTCCGCCGACGCGGCCGCGCGGACATCCTGTGTCCGGGCGGCTGCGCTCATCATCGACACAGTATCGCTGGTGTCGCCTCTCCCCTCACGAACCGACCAAAAGGAGATGTCTTGACCGACATCAGCTCGACGACGACCGACCCTCGCATCCGCATCGAGTCGGTTACCCACTACTTCGAAGACCCCGATGGCAACCACACCGCGGCGAGTAAGGCCGTCAACGATGTGTCCTTGTCGATCGCCCCGGGGGAGTTCGTGAGCATCATCGGGCCGAGTGGGTGCGGCAAGACCACCCTGCTCAACCTGCTCGCAGGCTTCATCGAGCCCACCCAAGGGGAGCTCTCAATAGACGACACCAAGGTTTCCGGTGTTCAGTCCGACCGGGTGGCCTTCATGTTCGCCCGCGACAATTTGTTGCCTTGGCGGACGACCCTTGCGAATGTCATGTTTCCTCTCGAAGTAGGACGCGCTGGGAGTCGTCTCAACTCCTCCGCTCGCAAGGATCGTGCGCAGAGCCTGCTCGACCGCGTAGGCTTGGGCGGAGCCGAGCATAAATATCCGTCCGAGCTATCGCACGGAATGCGGCAACGCGTCTCCCTCGCTCGCACGCTCGCGGACAACCGCGACATCATCCTCATGGACGAACCGTTCGGAGCCCTCGACGCCCAAACACGTGTACTGGTCCAAGGTGAGTTCGCCCAGATCTGGGAACAGGACCGCCCAACCGTCCTCATGGTGACTCACGATCTCACGGAGGCAATCACACTGTCGGACCGCATCGTCGTCATGACGCATCGCCCGGCCGCCATTAAGGCCATTTACGAGGTCAGCATTCCTCGTCCCCGGGACGTACTCGATCTGCCCTCCCTCCCGGCGTTCCACGAGCTTTACGCAAAACTTTGGGCGGATCTCCGCAATGAACTTGAACCCGAAAAGGAACTTTCCGCATGACCACCACCCAGATCATCGCCACCGTCTCCCCGAACGTCGGCGTAAACCGCGCGGCGCAGCGCAGGCGACGTCGGCGACTCCTGGTGACTGCGACCCAGATCGGTGTCGTGGTTCTGGCCCTGGGAGCGTGGCAGGTCGGCGCCGACGCCGATCTCATCAATACGTTTTTCTTCTCCTCACCCGTGCAGATTTGGGAGAAGCTGGTCCGCTGGGCTGGGGATGGAACGCTGCTTTCGAACACTCTCGTGAGCCTCTACGAGGCGTTCCTCGGATTCATTATCTCGGTAGTGCTGGCCATCCCCATCGGTATGTTCCTTGCACGTTCCACTTTTTGGGACGCCGTTAGTCGCCCGTTTATCGACATGGCGAACGCCACCCCGCGTTTCGCCCTAGCGCCGCTGTTCGTGATCATGTTTGGGCTGGGGTCCATGATGAAGATCGCCCTGGTTTTCACTGTTGTCTTCTTTATCGTGCTCATTAACACCATCGCAGGAGTCAAAGCCGTCGAAGAGGACTTCGTAAGGCTGGGGCGCATCAGCGGTGCAACCCGGGGAGCCCTTTTCATGAAAGTCATCATCCCTGCAGCGGGCGGTTACATCCTCGCAGGCTTACGACTCGCGGTCCCCTACGCTCTTGCCGGGGCCGTCGTTGGCGAAATGCTCTCGGGGTCTTCCGGCCTCGGATACCTGGTGGCAAACCAGTCTGGACTACTGATCCTTTCCGGAGTGTACGCTGCGGTTCTGGTCTTAGCACTGCTCGGTTGGGCCCTGAACTCGCTGGTGAACTTCGCAGTTTCAAAGACTCCCTGGGCCCACTCAGGCTCGAGGTCCTCCAGCTGAAACATTTGTGCAGTGGCCGGTCGAGTCCCTCCGCCGCCCGTCAAGTGAATCCGTCCGGAACTTAAAACCTCGTCTCTTCTTGGTTGCGGAAAAGACTCTAGCCCTGCCTAGATACGGACACGACCAGTCAAGGAGCCCGGCCAGGTCCGATGCATCTTGGAAGGACACATATGAGCGTCATCAGTGCCGTCCCCGGACCTGGTCATGGCTTTCTGCCTTCGGTCCCTGAGGGAATTGCGGCGGGTCATACGGTTATTGCTGCCGTCATCGAATGGAAGGGCAGAATCGCACTGTTTAAGCGGAGCCGCCGAGTTGGCCATGACAGTGAGCTGTGGCACTGCATTACCGGATTTCTCGAATGCGGTGCGACGCCGGAACAACAGGTCCGTGAAGAACTGCTCGAAGAAACGGGTTTGCAAGCCAAGGATCTGCTGGACATCAGGCCAGGGCGCGCACTCGTGATCAACGACAGCTTCGGCACCAGCTGGCTCGTTCACACCTTCACGGCTTCAACTTCCCAACGGCGGCTGACACTCGACTGGGAGCACGAATCCTACCGGTGGACTACCCCTCCTAAAGTGAAGCGATTTTCCAATCGTGTGAGCTGGCTTGACGACGTGCTGACTGCGACAGGTCACCTTACCGCCCTCGGGCCACCGGCACCTGTCGGTGCCGGCCGCAGCGGGCAAAGGCGCAGCGATGACAGAGACGACGGTCCTTGAAATCCAATAGCGGCCCCAGCAGCGCCTTGACTATTGGCCAGCTCCAGGGCCGAAGGGGTCAGCATTTTATTGTGGCCTCCACCATTCACACTAGATCTTGATGGTGCTGGCATTCGCTGTGGCGATGTCGATGTAGCGCCGCCCCATTGGGCAGCTCAACCCGTTCGCTGTGTCAAAAATGCTGCCACTGGGTATCGGTTGGGGTTCAAAACGGGTAACCGTCCTCACTCCCGGACAGCCCCCAATAGTTCTGGACTCAGCGGCCCATGCCTTTCTGCAGTCGTAACTAACGATGAGTATTCGATTCCTGCCCCCAGGTTGCAGGACATAGTTACGAGAATCGCCTGGTCGTCGCGCATCACGGTTCCGCAGAGATGCTGTATCGGTGCAGGCAAGACGCCTATAAGGTCGCTGAGGCAGCTTGTATCTCAAGGGTGGCAAGAGGCACTTTGCACCAGTGATTCAGGAGAAACAGGCAAGGCGATAGTTCAGAAAATGCGCTATCAGTACTCAATGGTGTTCCTTGGGTCGCCTAGTGGCTCCCGCGGTTCTGTTTAGGGAGTGGTTCACGGAGGACGAGAACCACGACGATGAGTATGAGGATTGCCGCGGTGAGGGTGAAGGGCAGGGGTACTAGCGGGTCCAGAAGGATGAGTAGTGCACCGGTTGGGATCACCGTGTTGACCAGTTTGTCTGCGTTGTCCCGGATCGCGATCCACCAAATACCCAGCACGAAGAAAGCGACGGGCGCGGTGGAGGTGAAGGATGCGGCGACTGGGTTGAGTTTGCTGTGTTCGGTGAGTACGTCGATTTGGACTTCGACTCCTGCCGAGAGGGCACCGGCGGCTGCGAAGACGAAGTAGTGTACGTAGCCGTAACGTAGGGAGTTCCCAAAAGTGCTGATGGCTTCGTGGTGCGGGGGCCAGAAGTAGATCCACCACAGCGCGGCGGTGACGATGAGCGCCAGGGCGGAGATGGAAATGAGGGGCCCGAGGGCGCCCTCATTATGCAGGGCTTCAATGATCGCGTTTCCCGAGCCGAGCAGGCTTTCGCCGAGCAGGATGAGGGTGAACAGTCCGTAGCGTTCGGTGATGTGGTGCGGATGCCATGGTGTCGTTCCCCCGGTTCGTTCGGCGATGATCGGCACGGCGAGTTCGGCAGCGATCAGGATGATCAGCGCCACGGTGGAGAAGCTTGGGGGGAGCGTCAATTGGACCAGCCACAGGATCTGGATGGCTCCGATTCCTGCGGCGTAGATTTGGGTGGCTCGCCGGCTGTCGCCGGCGGATCGGGAGGCGCGCAGCCATTGCGCAACCATGGCTACGCGCATGAGGACGTAGCTGAGGATGAGAATGGTGTAGTTTCGCTCGCTGAACGCCGGTCCGATGCCTGCCGCCAGTACCAGCACACCGGCCATCTGGATGAATGTCATGAGGCGATAGAGCCAGTCGTCGGTGGCGAAGGATGTGGCGAACCAGGTGAAGTTCATCCACGCCCACCAGATGCCGAAGAACACCACGGCGTACGCGATAAGCCCCTCAATGACGTGGTCTTCGGTCAGTGCGTGGTGCAGTTCCAGGCTTGCGATGCTGACTGCGACAACGAAGACCAGGTCGAAGAACAGCTCCAGGGGGCTGGCGCTGCGTCCCTGTTCGTCTGGGTCGCGCGGTCGCATGGGGACCAGCCTGAAGCGCGGCCTCGAGACGGTATTCGGCATTAGTGCAGATTCCTTCCAACAGGGATTTGGTTTTGGCGCGTAGGGGGTGACGGTGTGACCGTGCGGGCCAGTGCCAGCAGGCGTTCGTGGGATTCCGACCCCTGTTCCGCGGTCCAGGAAATGAGTTGCTGGTCCGGGTCCGCGGCGCAGCTGAGCGTGTCCCAATCCAAGGTGAGGTCCCCGACTAGGGGGTGATGGAATCTTTTGACACCACGGCTCCGGACTGCCACTTGATGATCGCTCCACCAGCGGCGGAAATCCATATCGATTACTGAGAGTTCGCCGACGAGCTCTGTGAGGCGGGGATCCTGCGGGCCGCGGGAAACTTCCATGTGCAGTTGGGACACGCACAACCGTGCATCCTGGCTCCAGTCCGGGTACAGGATGCGCATGGCGGGGTCGGTGAAAACCAGACGAACATAATTGCGCCGACGCTCAGGGATGGCTTCGAAGTCTGCCAGAAGCGCGGACGCGAGGGGGTTCCAGGCAAGAATGTCCATCCGCCGACCGAGGATGAGCGCCGGGATCCCAGTCAAGCCGTCTAGCAACCGTTGAGAGTGCGGGGATACTTTTTGTGTACGCCGCTGCCGGGGCTGGGCGGCGTCTTTGGCGGTGAGCTCAAAAAGGTAGTCCCTGCCATCTTCGTCCAACCGCAAGGCCCGGGCGATGGCGTCCATGGTTGGCCACGGTGCGCTGCGGCGTCCCTGCTCGATCCTGGCGTAGTAGTCCGGACTGATCGAAGCCAGCGCCGCCACTTCCTCACGCCTGAGGCCCTGAACGCGACGCCGGGGGTCAAGGTCAACAGACAGCCCTGCCCGCTCCGGGCGGAGTTCCAAGCGCCTGGCCTTAAGGAATTCCCCTACTTGGTTCCGCCGGTCCATCTCACTCATTCCACGATCTTCCCACCCCAACCAGCCAGTGACACGGGGACTAATTTGTCCCAGGATAAATCTGTCCCCTGCCGACGCAGCTGCACTACTGAAACTGTGGAAAGTACCACCACGAGGCTTCCCGAAACCGCTCGTCTCGCACCCTTGACTACCTGTCACCACGAGCAGGCTTAGAGCGACAGGCTGGTGGTGTTTCAGCTATGAAAACCAGGGGTTCGGCCTTCCCGGTCACCCCTAAGAGCACGGAGGGTCATCACGCATGACAACAGCAGAAAAAGCACAAGAGGCCTTCGATAACTTCGTTCAGTTATGGACGACAGGGACCACCGCGGGACGCCGTGCGCCGGTCCTGCGCCGCCCCGACGAAGTTGGGTTGGACTACGAAGAGGTGACCTTCCCGTCCATGGACGGCGTGCCCTTGGAAGGCTGGTTCATCCCTGCGGACTCGGGCCGGCTGGTCATCCACAACCATTTCCTGCCAGGCAACCGCTACGGGTACCCCGGACATCTGCCCGAATTTGGTGGACTTGGCGGATTCGAGGTCAACTTCCTGCCCGAGTACAAAGCGCTCCATGAGGCCGGTTACAACATCCTCGCCTACGACATCCGCAACCATGGGCTCAGCGGCCAAGGCAACGGCGGAATCGCCGGCATCGGGCTTCTCGAATACCGTGACGTGATCGGATCACTGCGCTACGCGGCCAGCAGGGCCGACACCAAGACCATGAAGAAAGTTCTTCTCTCAGTCTGCCTGGGCGCAGACTCAACAGCCGTCGCATGGTCCAAATACCCCGAAGAGTTCAGCGATATCCAAGCCATGGTCATGCTCCAGCCCGTGTCCGGCAGGTACGTAGTTGAAGAATTCGTCAAAGGCATCGGCATGGAGAACGGCTACGAGAAATTCGACAAGGCAGTGCACGAACGCACAGGCTTCCATCTCGCCGAGCAGTCACCCCTGGAACACGTCAAAGCCGTCACCGTCCCGACACTGGTCGCCCAGGTGCATGACGACACCATGACCCGGCCAGAAGACGTCCAATCAATTTTTGACGCTCTGCCGGTCAAGGAGAAGGAACTCCACTGGATTCAAGGCACCGATCGGCGCTTCGACGGATATAACTTTTTCGGACTCCACCCCGAAGTCCCCATCGATTGGTTCGACAAGCACCTCAAATAGCCCCATGCGGGCACACCCAACCGGATGGCACCGGTCTGCCCAGCCCAGGCTTCTATTGTTGTGTCCGCGAGATTGGTAGTAGACGGGCCGTATCC
>Ga0308169_10003128_pt1 | contig 16397 bp, 12 predicted proteins | sample PhyBR1_2_FD_202139 | JGI IMG/M metagenome (GOLD analysis project Ga0308169, IMG submission 202139) | Phyllosphere microbial communities from UC Gill Tract Community Farm, Albany, California, United States - DLSLSB.R1 | ecosystem: Host-associated > Plants > Phyllosphere > Unclassified | place... | reverse complement strand
TTCACACCCTCGCCGCCTCCTCCTCTTCGACCTCGACTGAGCCGTCCCTCGTCCGCCGCACGTCACACGACATCTCGGTCGCGCTCTCGTCGCCCTCGCCCGCCGGCGGCCTCTTCACGCCCGTCCTGCGCAACGTCCAGCACTCGTCCGTCTTCGCCCTCGCCTCTCAGCTCGCCGGCCTCCAGTCGTGCGTCTCGGCCTCATCGTCGACGGGCTCGGCGCCGCGCTTCCCGCCCGAGCACAGCGGTGCGGGGACGCTCACGTTGTCGAACGTCGGCGTCGTCGGCGGGAGGGGGACGCACCCGGTCATCCCGCCGACGGGGCAGCTTGCCATCGGGGCGGTCGGCCGGGTCCGAGTCGAGCCGCGGTTCAAGCAGGGGAAGGAGGAGGAGCGGGCGAAGCGGGTCGCGCAGGGCGTCGAGGAGGACGAGGCTGGGAGGGAGTGGAAGGTCGAGCCGAGGCTGGTCCTGGTGCGTCGCCGCTCTCCTCTCTCTCTCTCGATCATCTCGCAACGAGCGAGCTTTGTCGCGTGAGGTGCTGGCGCGCAGCGCACTGACACGCCTCTCTCTCCTGCAGGACGCGACTTTCACGGCCGACCACCGCGTCGTCGAGGGCGTCGAGCTCGCCCGCCTTGTCGAGACGTGGAAGCGCATCGTCGAGGAGCCGAGCAGGCTCATGGGCCAGTAGAGCGAGTGCGAGCATAGAGTGCAACGGCGATGCGCGTCGAGAAGCTCTCACCGAAGTCGTCTGAGCGAGCGAGCGAGGAGAGGCTCGTGCGCTGTCTGGCTCTCGCTCAGCTCTCGAGGGCGCTCTCTGGGCTTCAAGGGGACGAGTACGAGAGAACGTCAGATTCCAGGAGCAACAGCGAGTACAACAAGCAAGCGGCTCGACCCTCCTCCTCGCGCTCCTCCCGAGCAGCGACGGCGCTCACTCGTCGTCCTCCTCGGCCGCCGCTGCCTTCTTGCCCTTGGTCTTCTTCGTCGGCTGCGGGCGTGAGAGCGAGAGGGAGGGGGGTGGAGGTCGTGCGTCAGCGTGCGAGTCGTCGAGAGGGAGAAGAGCTCGACGAGGAGGGGGACTGAGCGCACCGTGTTCTCCTCCTCGTCGTCGTCGTCCTCGCCGTTCTCGCTGCTCGCACCGTGGCCGTACGCCTCGGCGTACTGCTTTCTGCCCTTGGGCGAGAGCTTGAACGAGTCCTTGTCCTGCGGGCGCGCGAGAGAGGTGAGGAGCCAGGGAGGGAGGGCGCGAAGGGCGGGTCAGCTCGGCCGCAACGACACTGCGTAGCCTCGGTCCGCCCTCGAGGGAGAGCTCCGAGGCGAGAGGGCGAGAAGGCGAGCGAGCGCACCTTGGCGAGGATGCCGTGCTCGACGTGGTCGGTGATGGCCTGGTTGATCTTGGTCTTGATCGGGTCCGAGTCGACTTTGAGGCTGTACTCGGACTGCGGGCGAACAAGCGGGGAATATACCGGTCAGCTCGCCGGGACCCTGTTCTAAGCGCCCCCTCGACCACAACGGGCGGAGAGAGAGCGCGAGCGAGGACGAGGACGAGGCGGCTCACCTCGATGTACTCCTTGATCCTGCGACGAGAGACCTTGTCGCTGCGCGCAGACCGTCGGGCGGATCAATCTCGGCTCGAGGAAGGGAGCCAACCCTCCTCCGAGAGCGCGAGAGAGCGAGACGAGGACGCACCCCTTGCCCGACTGGACGGCGTGCTCGACCATCTCGCCGTACGACATCTTGGCCTGCTTGCCCATGCTGGTGCGTGTCGAGTCGTGGGTGGTGGGGCGAGTCGAGATGAGAGCGAGCGAGTGAGAGGGAGGAGGGAGAGAGGAGAGCGACCGAGGTGGCGCCGCCTCGCTCGAGCCCGACTTGCGAAGGTCAACTCGGCGACGCGCCGCCGAGTTGACATCGCTCACAGGTCGCTCTGGAGGGCGCAGGCAGCTCTCGCAAGCTCTGCGTCGTGCACAGCGGTGCGTAAGCATTGTGGAGGTGGCCGTAGAGGAGCACAGGCATCGATGACGAGCTCTGCCCCGCTCGTTCCCCTCGACTCGCCGCTCAAGCAGGACCAGCTTGCGCGGAGCGAACGTGGCTCTTCAGGGTGCAGCAACAGAGAGTACAAGAGCGAAGCCCTGTAGCTCCGAGCTTCTCGGACTCTCGCCTCGTCCGCGCGAGCGCACAGAGAAAAGACAGCGCGTTGCACCTCCTCCCCCTCGCCCGCGCCCGCAGCGCCCCGCTTCGCCGCCCGCTCGACATACCCAAGACCCTCCCGCCGAAAAAAGCCCCGCTCACGAGAGCATCGTCATCCACGCGAGGAGGAAGAAGAGCATGAAGAGCGGGAAGACGGCGAGGACGGCGCGGTCCTGCTCGAGGCGGGTCCCGCCAAGGAAGTTGACGGCGGCTGCGGGCGTGCGAGGGGGCGTGCGAGGGCGAGGAGGGGCGTCAGTGCGGTCGAGGGTGCTAGGCCTGGACGACTCGCTCAGGACCAAGGTCGGCCGACGAGCGACACGCGCCCGACGACCGGCCAAGGCGCGCCGAGCTCGTCCAGGCGCCCGCTCGAGACGAAGGGAGGAACACCGACGCACCCCACACGCTCCACGCGAACGTCGCGGCGCAGATCGGGAGGCGGATCCAGAGCATCTTGACAAAGACGGCGACGAGCGCGGCGAGGTCGAGCGGGAAGATGCAGTACCCGAGGACGCACAGCGACTGGAAGAACGAGCTGCGCGCACAGGGAGAGCGAGTGAGTCCACCGCGCCATCGACGAAGCTGAGCGTGCCCGGCGGACCCGGGCTGAGGCAGCGCAGTGGAGAGCAGGGCACGCACACTTTGCCGCCGAGGAGCTTGGCGTTGAGCGTGACGACGACCGAGCCGGCCCAGACGATGACGAAGACGCCGGTGAAGATCGGGAGCGACTGGTCGGTCGGGGCTGCGTACACGAGAATGCCGAACGAGCGAGAGCGACGAGGTCAGTCTCTTCCTCGAGGCTCGCGCGAGCGGAGCAGCTCGGCACGCACCGTTGGTCGAGAGGAGGATGGCGAGCGTCAAGCAGAACTGCAAGGAGAGACGCCACGTCAGTATGCGATCCTCTGAACGAGAGAGACGAAGGAGAGGCGACGGACGATGAGCGGGCCCCACAGGTCCCAGTCCTGCAGGACGGCGTTGCCCGAGGTCGGGTGCAGGACCTGGACGATCTTGTTGCCGATTGTTCGCAGGTCGCGCATCTGTCGGGGCGAGTGCACAGGGATCAGCGGCGGGCCAGCGAGGGAGCGCAGGAGGAGAGAGGGAGGAGGCGCACGATGGTCTCTGAGACGGGCTCGTCCAGCGTGTCGGTGCCGGTGGACCTGCGAGAGCATAATGAGCGTCAGGCAGACCCTACTCGCGCACATGACCTGCTCGCGCGCCTCATTAGGCGGGCGAGAGAAGGAGCAGGCGAGAGAGTCGGCTCGACGCACCTCGTCTCGGTCTGGATCCCGCCAAAGGTCGTGTGCCGCTGCCCTCGCGCGCCCGATCCACCAGCCTGCCCTCCTGCCGAGCCGCCAATCCTGCCCTCGAGGGCCGGGCTGGTCGCGCGGCCCTTGCCCTTGTCCTGGGCGGGCGCGTTGTGGGTCGGGAGGAGGCCCTGGGACGAGGTGGCGACGAGGTCCTCGTCGTCGTCCGAGATGTCGGCGGCGATCTCGTACTGGGCTGCAGCCATTGGTGCGAGGGCTGTAGCTGGGGCGAGGCGAGGACGGTGATGAGGCTGCGACGGAGGACCGCGGTGGGGGAGAGGGTGCAGGGCGAGGGGTACGTCGAGCGAGGATGCGCGCGGGCTGCTGCGAGGCGGTGTGCGGCTGTGCTGTGTCTCGGTGCAGCTGCTGCAGAGCTGGTCGTGGAGCGAGGGAGCGAGCAGCTCACGCCGGGAGGCTGAGCGTGTCGACCGCCAGCTCGAGTCGTTCACACCAGCTCAGAGCGCTTCGTCTTTGAGTGTGCGATGTGTTTGAGCCGCTATCGAGTAGTACTTGACCCAAAGCAAGCCCGCTGAGCGAGCGCACGAGGCTGCGGTAATTGTGCGTCGCCTCTCTCGCCGTCGCGCTCCAGAATCTGGTCGTCGCTGTTGTTCGCCCTCGCCCTCTCGCTCTCAACCGACCAGAGACGCAGAGATCAGTGCAGCACTACCAAGAGCACCCACTTGCACCCCTGAAGCCCGAGCACACCCCTCGACGAGCCCGTGCGGCGTCTCCCTCCCTCGACCACCACCCACATCGCTCAACCCAACCGCCCTCCCGCCATGGCGGACCCGCAGGCGCCCCTCGTCACCCCGTCGAGGCCTCCCGTCACCGTCGACATCTCGACCATCGAGGCCGCAAAGGAGAACATCGTCCCGCTCCACTCTGGCCGCTCGGCCTCGCAGCTCGCCGCCCTCTCGACCTCGACCCGCGCCGGCCTCGGCCTCAAGCTCGACGCAGAGCACGCCCGCTTCCAGGCCCAGATCGCCGCCGTCGACGTGTACGACGCGACCGGTGCGTGGGACGACGGCCGCGACGGCCTCGCCGCCGACGACGTCGCCCTCCTCGCCGAGGACCCGCTCGACGTGTCGCACCAGTACGTGCGCTTCATCGTCGCCAACTACCCGGCCGGCGCGAGCGCCGCCAACAAGCTCGTGCCCGTCCTCGAGGCGACCACGCGCAAGTTCCTCGCCGACGGGCGCTACACCAACGACCCGCGCTACTTCCGCCTGTGGGCCCACTACGCCAAGAACATGGAGGACGCCGAGGACTGCTACCGCTTCCTGTTCGCCAAGGGCGTCGCCGAGAAGCTCGCCGCCCTGTACGAGGAGTACGCCAAAGTCCTCGAGGCCAAGCACAAGTGCGTCCCCCTCCTCTCCTTCGCTCTCCTCTCCTTCACCTGCGCGCGCACCCTGCTGACGCTCGACTCCCGCAGGCGCAAGCAGGCCGACCAGGTCTACAACCTCGGCATCAACCGGCGCGCGACCCCGCTCGACCGCCTCAAGCGCTCGTACCTCGACTTCCAGGCGCGCATGCTCGTCGCGCCGCCGGTCCCCTCCCCTCCTCGCCCCTCGGCCGCGCCCTCCGCCGACGCGCGCTCGATCCTCGCGCGCCCCGCAGGCGCAGTCGTCGGCACAGGGTCCGGCTCGGGCACGGGCACGGGCACGGGCTTGCGGCCCGCCGGCAACGGGAGCCTGTTCGCCGTGTTCCGCGACGGGGCGGGCGCGAGCGAGGCGGGCAAGGACGCCGCCGGGTGGGAGGACTTTGGCACGGTCAAGAGCCGGACGAGGGAGAACGACGAGGACAAGAAGGAGTGGACGGGCGAGGTCATGCCGCAAAAGGGCGCGGCGCCGCCCAAGGCGGGCGGGTTCAAGCTCGAGGTGTTCCGCGACGATGTGCGTCGGTCTCTCTCCATCGATCGATCGACATGAGCGTTCCTCGAGCCCGTGCTGACTCTGCGACCTCCACAGACCGCCGCCGCAGCCGTCTCGGCGCACCTCCTCTCGGACACGGACGTCTTTTCGCGCTCGTCGCGCGCCCCGACCGAGGCCGACCTCCTGCGCTCGAACCCGTTCAAGAACTACGGCGCGTCCGACGCCGGACTCGTCGCGCGCGACCCGCTCGAAGGCCTCGAGGTCCTGCCCCGTGCCGCGAGCGCGAGCGGCTCGAGCGCGAGGGACAAGAGCCGCAGCTCGAGTCGCGAGGGCGACAAGGACAAGGAGGGCGCGCGCAAGGTGCGCACGGTCAAGAAGACGGCGAGCTCGTCCTCGTCGTCCTCGACGGCGGCATCGTCGACGAGCAAGAGCAAGGCGCCGTCGAGCAAGGCGGCCTCGTCGTCGTCGAGCGCCGACCCGGCCGCCAAGCCCAAGGAGCGCGTCGCCATCAACCTCGCCGAGATCTACCCGAACGAGACGGACGAGTTCTCGCCCGAGGAGGTGCGCGCGCGCAGGCACGTCGAGGCGATGCGCACGTGGGGAGGGTGGGAGTGGGCCGCGCAGTGGGACGACGAGGTTGCGAGGACTGGCAGTGCGTCCTCTTCTCTCTTCTCCTCTCATGTCCTCGCTCGCGATGCTCATGATGTCCATGCGCCCGCAGAGACGAGCTACAAGATCGACGCCGAGACGGGCTGGCCGATCCTCTACGACTCGCTCACAGGCGGTGCGTCCTACTCTACGCCCTCGAGCCTTTCCTTCTGACCTGTGCTGACCTTCAGACCTTCCTGCAGCCCCTCTCTACGACTTCCTCCCTCGACCTGCCGCCCCTTCACCTGCTCCCGCACCCGCACTCGCCGCACCGACCTCGCCGTCGCCCGCCTCGCCGACGCGCCCCTCGTCGCAGCCCGAGCACAGCCTCCTCTCGCCCTCACCACCACCAGCGCAGCGTGTCGCACTCGAGCTCGCCGACGCAGCCTCGCCGTCTCGCGACCGCTCGCCGTCGCCGCCTCTCCCCCTCGACCCGAACCGTCCTCCCTCGCCGACCATGAACACGCGCGCCGCCAACGCGCTCCTCGACCACCTCTTCGCCAAGACGCTCGACTTCACCAAGGTCAACGGCGCCGGCCGAGCCGCGCAGGACTCGTCGGATGACTCGGACGACGACTCGGACGACGACGACGACGACGACGCGCCGTTCCTCGCCGGCGGCGGCGAGAGCCAGTTCTCGACGCAGGGCGCGACGCAGCAGAGCGACGCCGACGTGTCGGACGCGCCGTTCGCGCCGTTCAGCCAGACTCGGAGCCAGATGGACGACGACTCGGCGTACTACGGCTCGCAGCAGCGCCAGCTCGCCGACGCGCACGCTCGCCTCGACGCCGTCGCCGAGGGCAACGAGAACGCGCCTGCGCCCGCCGCCGCCGCGCAGCCCCTCCAGCTGTTCCGGGACGGCTCCTCGCAGCCGCCGGCGACCCCGAGCGGCGGGTTCCGCCCCGTCACGCGCGTCGGCTCGGCGCGGGCGCCGCTCGGCATGAAGGTCGGCACGCCCCTCGCCTCCCAGCCGCCGCCGCCGTCGTCGCTGTTCAGCGTGTTCCAGGACGGCGCCGCCGCGCCCACCCCGGGCCAGGGCGTCTTCGGCGGCGACGACGACGACGTCGTGCCGTCGTCGCAGGAGAGCGACTCGACGCCGCTCGGCCCGCTGCAGCCGCTGCACGAGGACGACGACTCGTTCACCGAGCAGGACGACTTCGAGGCGCCCTTGCGCGGCTCGCAGGACGGCGACGAGGCGTCGCAGCGCGACGGCCCGAACGACGGGTACGACCTCGGGCGGCGCGTGCCCGGGCAGCCGAGCCGGTACGCGCCGTACGTGCAGCAGATGACGCCCATCGTCGAGCGCACGCTCGAATTCACGAACGGGACCGGCCTCCTGTCGGCGAGCCAGAAGGGCCGCCGCGACAGCTACTACCCGGGCGGCGGCGCCGGCGGCACGGTTGCCGAGGAGGACGAGGACGAGCCGAGCACGGAGGAGGACGACGACGAGGACGAGGACGGCGACCGCGCCTTCGTCGCGTCGTTCCAGCAGCCGTCGTTCGTCGCGCAGCAGCCGCCCGTCCTCCAGCAGCAGCAGCCTCAACAGCAGCAGCAGCTCGACGTCGACAGCAGCAGCGACGACAGCAGCGACGACTCGTCCGACGAGGACGACGCGCCCGCTCCCCCGCTCCTCCAGGAACCCGTCTTCGTCCCGCCGCCGACCTCGCCGGCGCCGCCCTCCCGCTCGTCCCTCGGCCACGACGGCTCGTACGACACCTCGCTCAGCACGACCCTGCCCGACGGCCTCAGCATCGCCGGCAATCAGAGCGGCATGGTCACCGACATGGTCGTCGACGCGAGCACGAGCCGCCGCTTGTCCAGCCTGCCCGCCGCCGCCGCCGACGCGCTCGCGCCCGTCGACCCGTACAGCGGCGCGACCCTCTCGGCCCTCCTTCGCGCCGCCGACCCGCCCGTCCTCGAGCACGCCGACGTCCACAACCTGCGGCACGAAACGGCCGACCGGCTCGCCGGCCTGCAGAAGGCGGCCAAGCGGCGCAACCGCACGAGCGGCGGCAAGGGGTCGAGGGACCGCACTGGCACGATCGACGAGGCGTGGGACGTCGAGCTCGGCGGCGAGACGTTCTCGGTGCGCGACAAGCTCGGCGAGGGGTCGTACGGCGCCGTGTTCCGGATCGCGCTCGGCGGCGGCGGCGACGACGACTTTGACGCCGACGCCGAGGACGAGCTGTCGCTCGCCGTCAAGGTCGAGAACCCGGCCAACCTGTGGGAGTTCTACGTCCTGTCGCAGCTGCACGCGCGCCTGCCCGAGCGCGCGCGCCAGTCGGTCGTCGCCGCCCAGCGCCTGTACGCCTACCGCGACGAGTCGTTCCTGTTCCTCGACTACTGCGACCAGGGCAGCCTCCTCGACGCCGTCAACCACGCGCACGAGGCGGGCGTCGCGGCGCCGGCGTCGGGCGGCTCGGGCCAGGGCTTCGACGAGCTCCTCGCCATGTTCTTCATCGTCGAGCTCTTGCGCACCGTCGAGGGCTTCCACACCTCGGGCTTTGTGCACGGCGACCTCAAGATCGACAACTGTCTCCTGCGCCTCGAGGAGGTGCCCGGCGGCGCACGGGCCTGGGCATCGACGTTCGACCCGGCGGGCGCCAACGGCTGGGCGCACAAGGGCCTCAAGCTGATCGACTTTGGGCGCTCGATCGACCTGTCGGCGTTCGCTTGCGGCCAGACGTTCTCGACCAACCAGGACTCGGACGAGCTCGACAGCGCCGAGATGCGCGAGGGCCGCCCGTGGACGTTCGAGCCCGACTACTACGGCGCGGCGTCGATCGCGTTCAACCTCTTGTTCGGGCGCAACATCGAGACGGTGCGGGTCCCGGTCGACGACGCGCAGCCCGAGGGCCCGCTCAAGTGGACGCTCGCCCACTCGTGGCGGCGGTACTACCAGGTCGACCTGTGGGCCCGCCTGTTCGACATGCTGCTCAACCCGAGGACCGTCCGCGCCGACTCGAGCCTGCCCATCATCGACGAGCTCGCCGCCGTTCGGCGCGAGATGGAGGAGTTCCTGCGGGCGAACGGCGAGAAGGCGGGCAAGAGCCTGCGCGGCCTCATCAAGAAGCTGTGCGTCGTCCTCTCTCTCTCGCTCTCTCGTGCACCCTTGTACCTCGTGCTGACTCGTTTCTCCCGCAGCGAGATCCACTCGATGATGCGCTGAGCCGAGGAGGAGGAGGAGGAGGCGGCGCGACCTCTTTCCCCTGTGCTGTCCCCTTTCGATTTTCTCGCCCCTCTCGGCCTTACTTATCCCTGCGCCGTTGTGCTCCAAGCCTGCATTGTACCGCATCTTTCGCGCTCGTCGAGCGAGGTCAACCGAGCGAGCGTTGACTTCGGCAACTCCGCGCCGCACGCGCCTCGCCCTCGGCCGGCCTCGGCCAGCTCGCCTGTTCGTCTCTCTCCCTCCTTCCCCTCACTTCCGCTCCTCTCGCTTTCTCTCGCACGCTCGCACACGACACACCAAGCACGATGCCCGCAAAGTCGACCACCGCGAGTTACGTGGAGATGCTTGACCTCGCCGTCAACTCGGGCAAAGGGTGCGTCCTCGTTCTCGTCCGCCTCCTCTCGCCCTCTCCTGACCGTCGAGCTGACCCACCTGTACTGTGCGCGCAGCGAGAAGGTCTCGCGCCAGAAGATCTACGCCTACATCCGCGTGCGTCGCCGCTGCTCCGACCTCCTCCCCTCCCTTCTCGCCCGCTCGCGGCACTCGGGCGAGCGAGGGTTTCGGAGCCGGGACGACGGCACTGACGCTCTCCACCTCCCCGCCAGACTAACTACAAGATCGACACGGACGGCGCGAGGTTCAAGAGCCACATCAAGGCGGCCTTCACCAAGCGTCTCGACGCCGGCCTCATCGTCCAGGTGCGCTCCCTCGTTCGCTCGCGCCGCAGTCAAGGCGCGACGGCATGGCACCTCGCCAGCGCCATCGTCAGCCTCGTACCTGCATTCTGCGGCGCGAACGACCGAGCTGACTTGATCGCCCTCGTCTTTGCGCTCGCAGCACAAGTACTCTTACTACCTCTCGGCCAAGGGCAAGAAGTTCGTCGAGAACGAGTACAACCTGTCGGACGACGAGGAGGACGAGTCCGAGACCGAGGAGGACACGGTGCGTCCTCGCTCCCTTTCCTTTCCTCGTCCTCGTCTCGACGGCTCGAGCTGACCTCGCCCTCTTCCTCCCGCGCGCAGCCGAGCAAGCCCGACAAGGCCGGCAAGAAGAAGGCGTAGAGCGCCTCGAGCGTTCTCGTCGTCGGTCCTCGGCGCGAGGCTTAGGCGCTGTCGGGGTGGGCCCGAGAGCGGGCGGCGCGGAAGGGAGGATGGAGAGGAGGCCGGTTCCGCTTGTCTGTTGTAGCTCTACTCGCTTAGGAATGCGTCGGAAGTACCTCTGTGACCCTTTTCCGACTGTCTGAGCGAGCAGAGAGGCGAGCGAGATGCAGAAGTGCGCCGAAGCTCTCGTCGTGCGAGCTCGTCGAGGAAGACGAGGTCGGCACCTTGACGCCTGCGCGTCTCGACGGCCTCCGAGGTGACGCTCGAGCAGCGTTACGAGCGGTGCAGAGCCCGGCAGAGCTGCCTGCGCGCTCCTGAGCGAGGACGGAGCGATGTCAGTTCGGCGGCGCGTCGCGATGTTGACCTTCGCAAGTCGGGCTCGGGCGAGGCGGCGCCACCTCGGTCGCTCTCTCCTCTCTCCCTCCTCCCTCTCACTCGCTCCTCGCCTCGCTCCCGCTCTCCTCACCTCGCTCGCACCTCGATCTACCCGACACGCACGACCATGGGCAAGGCGGCCAAGATCACCTACGTCGAGATGGTCGAGCACGCGGTCCACTCGGCGGGCAAAAAGTGCGTCCTCGTCCTCGCTCTCGCCCCTCCACCGCGTCCCCTTGCACGCTCCGAAGAGGCTGACGCTGATCTTACCGCGCACGCAGCAAGAAGCTCTCCCGCCGCAAGATCAAGGACTACCTCGCCGTGCGTCTCTCGTCCGGCCTTCCCCTAGCGCCTTCTTTCGCCTCGGAGCAGAGCCAGGGTGTCGTGGGCTCGGACATAATGGAGCTGACGCTCATCCCACGCCCCCTGCAGAACCACTGGGACGTCAAGATCGACTCGGCGTCGGTCAGGGAGAGCCTCAAGACCGTCATGACGCAGGAGGTCAACACGGGCATCCTCGTCAAGGTGCGTGCTCTCGTTCCGCTTGGCCGTGCACTTCCGTCGAGGGTGACTCTGCGTCGTCGTCGATGGAGGCGGCGCTAGGATGGGCGTGCAAGCTGACCATGTCGCGCGTCCCTCCCCCCTCCCTCTCTCGCTCGCCCCTCTCGCACGCCCGCAGGAGAAGGACTCGTTCGGCTTCTCGCCCGAGGGCAAGAAGAAGTACGCCGAGACGTACGCCGGCAACGCTCCCCAGGACCCGGAGCAAGACGGCACCGACGACGAGGAGGAGGAGAACACGGTGCGCTCAGTCCCCCTCCTCGTCGAGCTCTTCTCCCTCTCGACAACTCGCACGCTGACACACATCCGCCCTCCCCCTCTCGCTCTCACGCTCGCAGCCGACCAAGAAGGTCAAGGGCAAGAAGGGAGCGGCAGCCGAGGACGAGGACGAGTGAGCGCCGTCGCTGCTCGGGAGGAGCGCGAGGAGGAGGATCGAGCCGCTTGCTTGTTGTACTCGCTGTTGCTACTGGAATCTGTCGTTCTCTGGTACTCGTCACTTCGAAGCAGAGAGAAAAGAGAGCGCCCTTCGAGCGCTGAGCGTGAGCTGGACAGCGCACGAGCCTCTCCTCACTCAGTCAACCTCGCCGAAAGCTTCACGAGCCGTATTGCCGTTGCAGTCTATCCTTGCCCTCGCCCTCGCTCTACTGGCCCATTAGCCTGCTCGGCTCCTCGACGATGCGCTTCCACGTCTCGACGAGGCGGGCGAGCTCGACGCCCTCGACGATGCGGTGGTCGGCCGTGAAAGTCGCGTCCTGCAGGAGAGAGAGGAGTGTCAGTGCGCTGCGCGCCAGCCTCTCACGCGACAAAGCTCGCTCGTTGCGAGATGATCGAGAGAGAGGAGAGCGGCGACGCACCAGGACCAGCCTCGGCTCGACTTTCCACTCCCTGCCGGCCTCGTCCTCCTCGACGCCCTGCGCGACCCGCTTCGCTCGCTTCTCTTCCTTCCCCTGCTTGAACCTTGGCTCGACGCGGACCCGGCCGACCGCCCCGATCGCGAGCTGCCCGGTCGGCGGGATGACCGGGTGCGTCCCCCTCCCGCCGACGACGCCGACGTTCGAGAGCGTGAGCGTCCCTGCGCCGCTGTGCTCGGGCGGGAAGCGCGGCGCCGAGCTCGTCGACGATGAGGCCGAGACGCACGACTGGAGGCCGGCGAGCTGAGAGGCGAGGGCGAAGACGGACGAGTGCTGGATGTCGCGCAGGACGGGCGTGAAGAGGCCGCCGGCGGGCGAGGGCGACGAGAGCGCGACCGAGATGTCGTGCGACGTGCGGCGGACGAGAGACGGCTCGGTCGAGGTCGAGGAGGAGGGCGGGGAGAGGGTGTGAAGGAAGAGCGGGTGCTCGGCAACGGCGAGCGAGAGGGCCTTGAGGAGGAGCGGCAGGAGCGTGACGCGGTCGATGCGCTTGCCCTCGTCGACGAGCTGCGACGCTGCATCGTCGCTGCCGCTCCAGTGCGCCTGCCGGGCGAGCGCCGCCTCGTCGGCCGGCGAGAGGCTCTTGCGCATCGAGAGCGGGATGTTGCTCGAGAGCGACCGGCGCAGGCGCTCGAGCTCGGTGACGTCGAGCGTGTCCGAGTAGGCGAAGTGCGAGATGGCGAGCGAGGCCGTCATGGCGCGGAACATGGCGCGGCGGGTCGGCGAGAGGGGGACCGTGCACGAGTCGGCGGCGGCGGCGGCGGGAGGGGGCGAGGTCGACTGGGCGGTGGAGGAAGGAGAGGACGGCGTCGCAGGGCGGGGTGAGGGAGTAGTGGGTGCGGGAGCCGGGGAGGAAGCCCTGCCGCTGCTGACGAACGCGTACACGTCCTCCTTCGTGACGCGGCCGTTCTTGCCCGTGCCGGTGAGCTGCCCGAGGTCGACGCCGTGCTCGCGCGCGAACCGCCGAGTGCCCGGCGTCGCGAGGACGTCCCTGGACTCGACGGCGACCGAGTCGGAGCGGTCGACAGGCTCGAGCGGGCCGTCCATGCCCGACGAGGACGACTGGGCGGCCGGCGGTGCAGCGACCGGCTCGGCGGCGGCGAGCGGCATCGTCGGCGCCTGGACCTCGTCGCCTGCGCCCTCGCCCTCGACCTCGATCTCGCACAACGTGTTGCCGACGCGCAGCATGTCGCCCGCCGCGCCGCTGAGGCCGACGACCTGGCCCGAGAACGGCGACGTGATCTCGACCGACGCCTTGTCCGACCTGCGCGCGCGGGGCTCTTCGTCAGCTCTGCGCTTCTGTGTGAGAGCTTCGAGAGTGGGAGAGGACGCACATGACCTCGACGATGGGGTCGAACTCCTCGACCGTGTCGCCCTCCTTGACGAGCCTGTCAGCGGCGGGGCGAGAGCAAGTCAGCCTCGCCTGTCCTCCTGCTACCTCTCAAGTTCGTAGTGAGAGAGGACGCACCACTTGACGATCTCGACCTCGGTGATGCCCTCGCCAATGTCGGCGAGCACGAACGGCTTGCGCTCTCCTTTGTGCGCCGGCGTCGAGCTGAACAGGCGCCTGGTCGTGCAGGATGGGCTTGCTGCGAGTGTTGCGAGTCGAAGTACCGGTGCTTGCTGCCCGATTGATGCAGTGGACGAGCTCGAGGAGGCGCTGGCGAGGAGGACGAGCGGGCGGCCGAGGCGAGTCGGGGTGGCGAGCTGGCGGCGCAGCAGGGACGTCGGAGCGTGGGCTTGTGCGACCTTGAGCATCTCGTCGAGCTGTCGGTGGTGGTGCCGGAGGAGGAGAGGAAGAGGAAGAGCGAGGTGGACGGCCGCCGAGCCGAGGGTGGGGAACTTCGGCGAGCCGTCGCCTCGTTTTCGCCGCACGTGATGTCGAGCAATTCCCTCTGGCTGCAGCGCGTCGGTAGTGTGAAGAGCGCGCCTCAGAGTGAGAAGAAGGGCTACCTCTCAGACGGTCGCATCGCTCGGAAAAGGTAGGCCAGTCGCCAAGTCGAGGCGGACGTGGTCGCTCGCTTTCGTTCGACAGCGCGACCTGGCTAGCTGGCGCCCTCATCCTCTGAGCCTAGCGCTTCGTAGGACCCTACGCGGGCCGGATCGCCCACAGAGCGTGAAGCGAGAGCGCGAGCTGCTCATCAGCTGTCGACGCGGGACAAGCGAGGCTGGCTGCGGGCGCGCTCGTGAAGGCTTGCAGCCAGTGCTGAGCCAGCTAAACGTCCCTCTCTCCCTCTTAAAGCTCGGCCGGCGGTACTGTGCCGAGCGGACGACGAGCGAGAGGTGGCCGCTCCCCTCGTCCTCCTCCCGCTCACCGCCAGCTCTCGAGAACCGCGCCGAGGACCAGTTCGACCAGGTCATACTCTGCTTCAGAGCTCGCAAGTGCGCCTCATGTGCGTTCCTCTCCCTCTCGAACTCCCTCTCGCCCCCCTCCTCCCGCTCCTCGCCGCCCGCTGGATGGCACGCTGACCCCTCGCTCTCGCCTCGTGCAGACCTCGTCCAGCACCAGGACAAGCTCGAGATCATCCTCATCATCCTCATCGTTGTCCTCTTCATCATCATGGCCGCGTCACCCGCCGTTCTCAGCCCGGCCGCTCGCCTCCCCGTCGAGCTCGTCGAGATGATCTGCAACGAGCTCGCGTTCCTCGGGCAGCATACCCACGAGACGAATACCGCGGCGTGGTTCTTCTTCTGGCGCCCTCGGGATCTCGCGGCCGCTGCACGCATCAGTCGTAAGTGGGCGGGTCCGGCGCAAACGGCCCTCCTGCGCTCGCTCTTCCTCGACTCGCCCGATTAGTGCGCCGACTTCCTTGCCGCCATGGAGGACCACCCGCATCTTCTCGGCCTGCCGCGATCCCTCCATTTCGAGATCACGAACTGCTGTGTGCAGGCGTGCGAGCCTTACCTCGGCGTGCCCGACTTCGTCCCGATCCTTTCCGCCAGGTGCCACAACGTCGAGTTCATCCACATCTACGCCGAGCACGACGTCGGCTCAGAAGGGTTCGACGACGCCTTCAGCAGCATGCGCCACTTGCGTACCTTCATCTTCGAGTCGAACCCGACGGGCGGTGAGAGCAACGCGTGGTTCCAGACGAGCGTGCGCCGTGCACCAGCCAGCCTGCGCACATTGGCCGTGCAGTACGACGTCAACATTGAGATCATCTTCGATACGCCGGCCAGCGTCGAGCTCCTCGAGTACCACTACATGGGCAACTACCCGCTCCTCCTCCTTTACGACCTCGACCACATGCTCGACGAGGACCCGCGGCCTATCAAGATGGCAAAGTTCGCGCTCTGGCTCGAACCTGATCTCGACCGCGACGGCAAACCGATACCGCAGGTCAGCCGCGACCGCATCGAGCACTTCGAAGCCAAGTTTGCCGCTCGCGGCGTCGTCTTCCAACTGCTCGAACTCGAGTGGAACGTGCACTAGCCAGCATTCAGGTGCGCATCTTTTCCCTCTCTCGCTCGCCGCTTGAACCTTGAGCACGCTGACTCCCCGTCCGCAGGTCGACCGACACGCACGCGCTCCTCGCCCTCATCCTCTTCACCTCTCTCGCCGCCCTCCCCCTTTTCCTTCCTCGGCCGCTTCCCCCTACACCCGCCTTCTCTACCTGTAGGGACGCTCTCGAGCGCGCCTAGCTTTTCAGTTCTTGCAGTGCAGCCTTTTCTCCGAGTCCGAGCGGGCGAGCGAGCGAGGGTTTCCGAGCGAGAGAGAGCAAGGTCGCCTCGTCCCTCGTAGCGAGCTACCGAGCGACGGCGCTGAAAGCTGCTGTGAGTCGTTGGCAGCGTGAGGGAAGCGGCCGAGCCGAGAGCGAGCGAGAGTACCCACTGCCGACGAGCAGGGCGAGAAGGCGACAGCGAGGGAGGAGAGCCCCGAGCGCGGCTTGCGCAAGGAGCAGGAGCTCGCTCTCGAGTCTCGATCGAGCGCAGCGAGAGCGTGCGGAGCTACGTGCTAGAGGGAAAGAGCAGGACGAAGAGGCGCGCCCGCCCCGCCGCTCGCGCTCAACGCTCCTTGCAGCACCCGCCCTCCCGCTACTGCTCCTCGGCCCTGACGCTCGCGCCCTCGATCGCGCACACCCTGACCTGCCCAGTCTCGCCCGGCGCAAACAGGACGCCGTTCTCGCTCGCGGCGACGAACGCGTCGAGCGCGACGACGTCGCCCGAGCGGGCGGGCGGCGCGTCGGACGCGGCGAAGCGCGGTGAGGAGTCGGAGGGGGCGGTGGAGAGGAAGGTGAGGGAGCTGGGAGGGGGTGCGAGGGGGGCGGGCGAGGAGGAGGA
>Ga0308169_10003127_pt1 | contig 16415 bp, 14 predicted proteins | sample PhyBR1_2_FD_202139 | JGI IMG/M metagenome (GOLD analysis project Ga0308169, IMG submission 202139) | Phyllosphere microbial communities from UC Gill Tract Community Farm, Albany, California, United States - DLSLSB.R1 | ecosystem: Host-associated > Plants > Phyllosphere > Unclassified | place... | reverse complement strand
ACAAACCTTCCCCCCCCCCCCCCCCCCGGTTCCCGCCCCCACCCCCGCTCCCACAGGGGATCCGGTTCCACCGTGGTATTTATTTCCCGCCACTACCGGCCACGCTTTCACCGCCACGGGTCAGGTAATAAGCGCCCAATATCGGCAGCATCGTCACGATCATCACCAGCATCGCCACGACATTGGTCACCGGCACATCGCGAGGGCGGCTGAGCTGGTTGAGCAGCCAGAGCGGCAGGGTGCGTTCGTGGCCGGCGGTGAAGGTGGTGACAATGATCTCGTCGAACGACAGGGCAAACGCCAGCATCCCGCCAGCCAACAACGCCGAGCCGAGATTGGGCAGGATGATGTAGCGGAAGGTCTGCCAGCCATCGGCCCCCAGATCCATCGACGCCTCGATCAGGCTGTGAGACGTACGGCGCAGGCGGGCGATGACGTTGTTGTAGACGATCACCACGCAAAAGGTCGCGTGTCCGATGACGATCGTCAGCATCCCGGGTTCGATCCCCAGGGACTTGAACGTCGCCAATAGAGCAATGCCGGTGATGATGCCTGGTAGGGCAATCGGCAGGATCAGCATCAGTGAAATGCCTTGTTTGCCGAAAAAATCCCGGCGGTACAGCGCCGCCGAAGCCAGTGTGCCGAGCACCATGGCGATCAGCGTGGCAATGGCTGCGATTTGCAACGACAGTTTGATCGCCTCCAGTACGTCCGGGCGCGAGAAGGCGACGCTGAACCACTTCAAGGTCAGGCCCTTGGGCGGAAAGCTGAACGCCGCGTCCTCGGTGTTGAAGGCATAGAGGAAGATGATCAGGATCGGGAAGTGCAAAAACACCAGCCCGCCCCACGCTGCGATGCGCAGTCCCCAGGACGCGCGCCCTTGGGATGAAGAGTCAGAGTGCATCGAAAGCCCCCAGGCGCTTGACGATAGACAGGTAGATGGCGATCAGCACGATGGGTACCAGGGTGAAAGCCGCGGCCATGGGCATGTTGCCGATGGCGCCTTGCTGGGCGTAGACCATGCTGCCGACGAAGTAGCCCGGCGGGCCCACCAGTTGAGGCACGATGAAATCCCCCAGGGTCAGCGAGAACGTGAAGATCGAACCGGCGGCGATGCCCGGCACTGACAGTGGCAGGATCACTTGCATGAAGGTCTGGCGGGGCCTGGCACCCAGGTCGGCCGAGGCTTGCAGCAGCGACGGCGGCAGGCGCTCCAGGGAGGCCTGGATCGGCAGGATCATGAACGGCAGCCAGATGTAGACAAACACCAGGAAGCGTCCCAGGTGAGAAGTGGAAAGCGTGCTGCCGCCGACGCCGGGAATCACCAGCACGAACTGCAGCACTGGACCCAGCCCCAAGTGCTGGACAAACCACTGCGCCACGCCGCCCTTGGCCAACAGCAGTGTCCAGGCATAGGCCTTGACGATGTAGCTGGCCCACATCGGCAGCATGACTGCGATGTAGAAAAACGCCTTGGTCTTGCCGCTGGTGTAGCACGCCATGTAATAGGCAATCGGGAACGCGACCACAGCGCTGGCGATGGACACGACGATGGCCATGCTCAACGTGCGCAGGATGATGTCGAAATTCGAGGGCTGGAACAGCGCCGCGAAATTCGCCAGGGTCAGGTCCGGCGTGACCGCCATGGTGAAGTCGTCGAAGGTGTAGAAACCTTGCCACAGCAAGGTCAGCAGCGAACCCAGGTAGATCGCGCCGAACCAGATCAGCGGCGGCACCAGCAGCATCGACAGATACAGGTTGGGCCGACGGTACAGCAGGTTGGAAAACCTGCGCAGCGACGATCCCGATGCCGGTGTCGGGTTAATGGCCAGGGTGCTCATCTCACACCTCACCGGCGACGGTGTCGTGCAGCGGGATCATGGCTTCACGGGCCCAGCGCACGCTCAGTTGCTGACCGGTCTGGTGCTGGGCGCCGTTGTCGATCCATTGGGTATTGGCCTGGCTGAGGTTCAGGGTCTGGCCGTTTTCGAGTTTCAACTCGTAGCGCGTGGCGCTGCCTTGGTACTGGATATCGTGAAGCAGGCCGCGGACCTCGATTTCGTGACCGGCCAACGGGCCTTCGGCGAAACGCACGTGTTCCGGGCGGATCGAGAACGGCTGTGGATAACCGCTCAATTGCCGGGCCAGTTCGCCACGAATCACGTTGGAGGTGCCGACGAATTCGGCGACAAAGGTCGTCGCCGGCTTCATGTACAAGTTGCGCGGTGTATCGACCTGTTCGATGCGGCCCTTGTTGAACACTGCCACGCGGTCGGACATCGATAACGCTTCGGTCTGGTCGTGGGTGACGAAAATGAAGGTGATGCCCAGTTGCCGTTGCAGCTTCTTCAGCTCGCCCTGCATCTGTTCACGCAGCTTAAGGTCAAGGGCGCCCAAGGGTTCATCCAGCAACAGCACTCGTGGACGATTGACCAGCGCCCGGGCCAGGGCCACGCGCTGGCGCTGGCCGCCGGACAGTTGCACCGGCTTGCGTTCGCCGTAGCCGCCCAGGGCGACCATTTCCAGCGCTTCGTTGGCGCGCTGGATACGCTCGGCCTTGGCGACGCCTTTGACTTTCAAACCGTAGGCGACGTTGTCGCGCACATTCATGTGTGGGAAGAGGGCGTAGTCCTGGAACACCGTATTGACGTCGCGCTGATAGGGCGGCAACCCGGCGGCTTCTTCGCCGTGGATGCGGATCGAGCCGGCGCTGGGCTGTTCGAACCCGGCGATCAGGCGCAGGCAGGTGGTCTTGCCTGAACCAGAGGGGCCCAGCATGGAAAAGAACTCGCCGTCCTGGATATCGATGGAAACCCGGTCAACGGCTTTCACTTCGCCGAACTGACGGGAAACGTGAGTGAATTGGACTGCAAGTGTCATGGTGCGGTGCTCCAAAAAGCGGGGCGGCTATGAAATATCAACTTTGGAACGCGGTCCCGTGGCGAGGGAGCTTGCTCCCGCTGGCGTGCGCAGCACGCCCAAAACAGATCGACGCGGTATTGCCTGACCCACCGCATCGGCTGGTCTTGGGGTGGCTGCGCCCCCCAGCGGGAGCAAGCTCCCTCGCCACAGGGCTAATCATGTCCCCGGTCCAAGCAGGTTGCTGGGGTTTAGCGCCCACCCATAATCGCAATGTAGTCCTGGGTCCAGCGGCTATACGGCACGAACTTGCCGCCCTCGGCCTGCGGGGTTTTCCAGAAGGCGATCTTGTCGAACTGGTCGAAGCCATTGGTCTTGCAACCCTCGGCGCCCAGCAGCTCGCTGCCTTTGCACGCCGCTGGCACGGCGGGCAGGGAACCGAACCATGCGGCCACGTCGCCCTGGACTTTCGGTTGCAGCGACCAGTCCATCCATTTGTACGCGCAGTTGGGGTGCTTGGCCTCGGCGTGGAGCATCGTGGTGTCGGCCCAGCCAGTGGCGCCTTCTTTTGGAATGGTGGACGCGATCGGTTGTTTCTCGTTGACCAGGCCGTTGACCTGGTACGGCCAGGCGCCGGACGCCACCACGCCTTCGTTCTTGAAATCGCTCATCTGCACGGTGGTGTCGTGCCAGTAGCGGTGGATCAACGGCTGCTGGGCCCGCAGCAATTCCAATACGGCCTTGTATTGCGCTTCGTCGAGTTGGTACGGGTCCTTGATGCCCAGTTCCGGCTTGGCGGTCTTGAGGTACAGCGCCGCGTCGGCGATGTAGATCGGGCCATCGTAGGCTTGAACGCGTCCCTTGTTCGGCTTGCCGTCAGGCAGGTTCTGGGCGCTGAACAATACGCTCCAGCTGGTCGGTGCCTGCTTGAACACGTCGGTGTTGTACATCAGCACGTTCGGGCCCCACTGGTACGGGGTGCCATAAGTCTGCTGGTTGACCACGTACCAGGGAGCATCCTTGAGGCGCGTGTCGAGGTTCTTCCAGTTGGGGATCAGCGCGGTGTTGATCGGTTGTACACGCTTGCCGGCAATCAGTCGCAGGGAGGCATCGCCCGAGGCGGTGACCAGGTCATAGCCGCCCTTGGTCATCAGGCTGACCATTTCATCGGAGGTGGCGGCGGTTTTCACGTTGACCTTGCAACCGGTGTCCTTTTCGAAACCTGTTACCCAATCGTAGGCCTTGTCGCTTTCGCCTCGTTCGATGTAGCCCGGCCAGGCAACGATGTCCAATTGGCCTTCGCCGGCGCCAATGGCCTTGGGCGGTTCGGCGGCCTGGAGGCTGACGCTGGTCAGCAGCGCCGTGGTGATAGCGCTGAGCAATGCGGTCTTGTGCGCGTACATGGAAATCCCTCTTGCTTTAATTATGGCCTGTTATTAGAGTAGTGCTGTTATCTACAGATGCTGGCCGTGGCGGGCCATGATGTGGCGCGCCACGCTGTAATCCTGGAGCGAATCACTGGACAGGTCCTTGCCGTAGCCCGAGCGTTTCAGGCCGCCATGGGGCATTTCGCTGACCAGCATGAAATGGCTGTTGATCCAGGTGCAGCCGTATTGCAGCCGCGCCGCCACCTGCATCGCCTTGTCCAGGTTCTGCGTCCACACCGAGGACGCCAGGCCGTATTCGGAATCGTTGGCCCAGTCCACCGCCTGGCTGAGTTCATCGAAGCGGGTCACCGTGACGACGGGGCCGAACACCTCGCGCTGGACGATTTCGTCGCTTTGCTTGCAGCCGGCCAGCAGCGTGGGTTGATAGAAAAAACCAGCGCCGGAATGCACCGCCGCGCCGGTGATGCGCTCGATGTGGGGCTGGCCGAGGGCGCGCTCGACGAAACTGGCGACGCGGTCGCGCTGGCGGACGCTGATCAGCGGGCCGATTTCATTGTCGGCATCGCGCTTGCCGGCAAAGCGCAGGCTGCCGACCGCCGCGCCGAGCTCGGCCACCAACCGGTCGTGAATCCCATCCTGAGCGTAGATCCGGCAAGCCGCGGTGCAATCCTGCCCGGCGTTGTAATAGCCATAGGTGCGCACGCCCTCGACCACGGCTTGGAGGTCGGCGTCGTTGCATACGATCACCGGTGCCTTGCCGCCCAATTCCAGGTGCGTTCGCTTGAGGGTTTTCGCCGCCGCCTGGAGAATCTTCTGCCCGGTGACGATGTCGCCGGTCAGCGAGACCATGCGTACTTTGGGATGGCTGACCAAATGGCTGCCGACCCCTTCGCCGCCTCCGCAAATGATATTGATAACGCCCCGCGGCAGAATCCCGGCCAAGACCGGCGCCAGCGCCAGGATCGACAAGGGCGTGTGTTCCGACGGCTTGAACACCAGCGTGTTGCCGGCGGCCAGGGCCGGGGCGATTTTCCAGGCGGCCATCATGATCGGGTAATTCCACGGCGCGATGGATGCCACCACGCCAATCGGATCGCGGCGCACCATGCTGGTGTAGCCAGGCAGGTATTCACCGCTGAGCTGGCCGGTCTGGCAGCGCACGGCACCGGCGAAGAAGCGGAACACGTCCACGGTGGCGCTCAGGTCATCCTGGCGCGCCAAATGCAAAGGTTTGCCGCAGTTCAGGGATTCGAGGCGGGCCAAGTAGTCCGCGTTTTTTTCGATGGCGGCGGCAATCTCCAGCAACAGGTTCGAACGTTGTTGCGGCGTGGTCCGCGACCATTCGTCAAATGCGCGGTGGGCCGCGAAGATGGCAGCTTCCACCTGTTCGATGCTGGCTTCGGCGATATGAGCGAGTACTTCGCCGGTGGCCGGGTTGAGAATGGGCTCGACAACCCCCTCACCGGAAACGAGTTCGCCGTCGATCAGCAACGCGGTGCACAACGGGGTCTGCGTGCCAGCCATTTTTATAAGTCTCAGTTTGAAGCACAGAACCATGGGATGCCTGAGAGACTAGTGCTCAGCCTCAAGGCCGACAAATTCTAAATACTCAAGGCTGCATTCGATTAAATCGATAGCTTGCGCCCGCCCGGCGGTTGTTCCCGGGCGACCGTCAGGAACGGATCGACCAGGGCTGGCCGCGCCGTGCCTCGGCGCCATGCCAGGCCGACGTCGAGGGTCTGGCTGAGGTCGGCAATCGGGCGCGCCTCGATGATGTCGCCCTCCAGTGACCAGGGGCGGTACGTCATGTCCGGCTGGATCGATACCCCAAGGCCTGCGGCCACCAGGCTGCGCACCGCTTCGGTCGAGGCGGTACGCAGCGTGATCTTCGGTTGCAGCCCGGCGCCGCGCCACAAACGCTGGGCGTTGCGGTCCATTTCATCGACGTTCAGCTGGATCAACGGCTCGCGGGCCACATCGGCCAGGTTGATGCTGTCGTGTTCCAGCAACGGATGCTGGGCCGGCAGCCACAAGCGGTGGGGCGAGTGAGTCAGCACCTCGGTCTGCAAGGCGTGGCGATCTTCCAGGTTGGAGAGGATCAGCACCCCGACGTCGATTTCGCCGCTGACCAGCAAGTGCTCGATGTACGGCCGCTCATCCTCCATCACGCGGATTTCCACATTGGGGTAGGCCCGCTGGAAACGGGTCAGCAGGTCCGCCAGGTAATAACCGGCAACCAGGCTGGTGACGCCGATGATGACGTGGCCGGCCACTTGGTCGGTGCTCTGTTGCAGGCTGCGCTTGGCATTGTCGACGGTGGCCAGGATCAGATGAGCCTGGCGCAGGAATTGATGCCCCTGGTGAGTCAGGGTCATGCCCTTGGCGTGGCGGTTGAACAGGCTGACGCCGATTTCCTGCTCCAACTGCTGGATGGCCAGGGTCAAGGTGGACTGGGAAATGAAAACCGCCTGTGCGGCGGAGGAGATCGAGCCGGTCTCGGCCACAGCGATGAAATGACGGATCTGACGCAGGGTCATCATTGGACGAATACCCGGTGGGCTGTTTTTATCGATGCGCTGGAGTGTATATCGTTTTTTCTGTGGGGCTGGTGATACGCGAGGCAACATCTCGAAGCAATCTCGTCATGGCTGACGGGGCACTTTCGATCCAGGCTGGTGACCTTAATGATCCGGTCAACCCGAATGCGTGGAGGCAGCACATGAACACCCGTGGATTACTCGATCAGCTACTCAAGTCCGGTCAGGAAATGTTGCAGAACAAGGCTGGCGGTTCCCAGGGCAAGCCGTCCGCTGGTTTGGGCGGGTTGCTTGGCGGCTCCGGTAATCCGGGGGGCAACCTGGGCGGCTTGCTGTCCGGCGCGGGTGGCGGGGCATTGGCCGCTGGCGCCATGGGGCTGTTGCTGGGCAACAGGAAAGCCCGCAATTTCGGCGGCAAGGCGCTGGCTTATGGTGGCCTGGCTGCCTTGGGCGTGATCGCCTACAAAGCCTATGGCAACTGGCAGGCCCAACAGGGCGGTGGCCAAACAACCGAGCCGCAGACCCTGGACCGCGTTCCGGCGGCGCAGGTCGAGCAGCACAGCCAAGCGATCCTCAAGGCACTGGTGGCGGCCGCCAAGGCTGATGGCCATGTCGACGAGCGTGAGCGGGAGCTGATCGAAGGCGAATTCACCAAGCTCGATAACGACCAGGAACTGCAGCGCTGGCTGCACGCCGAGCTCAACAAACCCCTTGACCCCATCGACGTCGCTCGCGCCGCCAGTACCCCGGAAATCGCCGCTGAAATGTATGTTGCCAGCGTGATGCTGGTGGACGAGGAAAACTTCATGGAAAAATCCTACCTCGATGAGCTGGCGCGCCAGCTCAAGCTGGAGCCGGGATTGAAGGCCGAGTTGGAGAAGCAGGTGCGGCAGGCAACACCGTAGAGCCGCCCCGACCTTAGTGGTTTGGGCCCTTTACTGAAATTGGGGCTGATGCAAATCCCCACAGATACTCCATTGCTCCAACTGGCTCAAATCCTCCGCCACCGCCATGCAGACGCCACGCCGCCCTCGGCTATACTCCCCAGCATTTTCAAGTGCCCGAGGTTTTACTGTGAAGAACTGGACATTGCGCCAACGCATCCTGGCGAGTTTTGCGGTGATCATCGCCATCATGCTGCTGATGGTTGTTGTCTCGTTTTCGCGGTTGCTAAAGATCCAGGACAGTGAGGAGAGGGTCCGGGCCGATGCGGTGCCGGGGGTGTATTACAGCTCCATGATTCGCGGTGGCTGGGTCGACAGCTACGTGCTGACCCAACAGATCGTCGGCCTTTCGGGCAACCATGAAATCACCGCCGAGGACAAGACCCGCTTCCAGGGCTTCGAGCAGCACCTGCGCGAAGAAATACAGAATTATCAACAGCTGATCCAGAACCCTGCCGATCAGGCGTCTTTCGACGAGTTCGAAAATAATCATCAAGCATTCAACCTAGCCATGGCGAAGGTCCTGGACTTGTATCAGCGCAAGGATTACGAAGGGGCGCGGCTGGCCCTGGAAAAGGAACTGACGCCAGCGTGGATCGGCGGTCGTCAGCATCTGAACCACATCATCGAGCGCAATCGCGAACTAGCCGAAAGCGCCACCCAGACCATCGACGACGCGGTGACGGCGGCAAAGGTCGCCATGGGTCTGTCGTTTCTTGTCGCGCTGATTGTCGCCCTGCTCTGCGGGCTGTTGCTGATGCGCGCGATCATGGCGCCGATGAACCGTATCGTGGAGATTCTCGAGGTCATGCGCAGCGGCGACCTGAGCGGGCGCCTGAACTTGGCACGCAAAGATGAATTCGGCGCAGTGGAGACAGGCTTCAACGACATGATGGCCGAACTGACTTCGCTGGTGTCCCAGGCTCAGCGTTCCTCGGTGCAAGTCACTACCTCGGTGACCGAAATCGCCGCCACCTCCCGCGAGCAACAGGCCACGGCCACCGAAACCGCTGCCACCACCACCGAGATCGGCGCGACGTCCCGGGAAATCGCTGCGACTTCCCGGGACCTGGTGCGCACCATGACCGAGGTTTCCACCGCCGCCGACCAAGCCTCGGTGGCCGCCGGCTCCGGCCAGCAAGGCCTGGCGCGCATGGAAGAAACCATGCATTCGGTGATGGGCGCCGCCGACCTGGTGAACGCCAAGCTGGCGATCCTCAACGAGAAGGCCGGCAACATCAACCAAGTCGTGGTCACCATCGTCAAGGTGGCCGACCAGACCAACCTGTTGTCGCTCAACGCTGCTATCGAGGCCGAAAAGGCCGGGGAATATGGTCGCGGATTCGCGGTAGTCGCCACGGAAGTACGGCGCCTGGCTGACCAGACGGCCGTGGCCACGTATGACATCGAGCAAATGGTGCGCGAGATCCAGTCCGCCGTGTCGGCGGGGGTCATGGGCATGGACAAGTTCTCTGAAGAAGTGCGCCGCGGCATGTTCGAGGTGCAGCAGGTCGGCGAGCAGCTGTCGCAGATCATCCATCAGGTCCAGGCCTTGGCGCCGCGGGTGTTGATGGTCAACGAGGGCATGCAGGCCCAGGCCACCGGTGCCGAGCAGATCAACCACGCCCTGGTGCAACTGGGCGATGCCAGCAGCCAGACCGTGGAATCCCTGCGCCAGGCCAGTTCCGCCATTGACGAACTGAGCCAGGTAGCCGTGGGGCTGCGCGGTGGCGTCTCGCGTTTCAAAGTCTGATGGCTGAATCAGAGACCCCGCGCGGCGTGACCTCGACGGCCCGCCAGCCGCTGTTCCTGGTGTTTCGCATCGGTAACGAGCGTTACGCCCTGCAGGCCACCGACGTGGTGGAGGTATTGCCGCGCCTGCCCCTCAAGCCAATCGCGCGGGCGCCGTCCTGGGTGGCCGGCGTTTTTGCCTGGCGCGGGGTGGTGGTGCCGGTGATCGACCTGTGCGCGCTGACCTTCGGCCAGAATGCCGAGGCTCGCACCAGTACGCGGCTGGTGCTGGTGAACTACCAGCTCGACGCGCAGCAGGCGAGGCAAGTGCTGGGACTGATCCTGGAACAGGCCACTGACACCCTGCGCTGCGATCCGGCGCAATTCCAGCCGTATGGCCTCGACAATCGGCAGGCGCCGTACCTGGGCCCGGTGCGCGAGGATGCGCAGGGGCTGCTGCAATGGGTGCGGGTCAACGACCTGCTCGACGAGTCGGTCCGCGCCGTGTTGTTCCCCACGCCCGGGCTGGACATCGATGACCTCGGGGCCCGGCCATGAGCAATGACCAGCGCTTTTTCGATTTCCTCAAGGAACGCATCGGCCTGGACGTGACCTCCGTCGGTTCAGCCATCATCGAGCGGGCCGTGCGCCAACGCATCATCGCTGTGCCCGGGCGAACCGCCGACGACTACTGGCAATCGCTGCAGCATTCGGGGCAGGAACAGCAAGCGCTGATCGAAGCGGTGATCGTCCCGGAGACCTGGTTCTTCCGTTACCCCGAATCTTTCGCGACCCTCGCCAGGCTGGCCGGCAAGCGACTCGCCGAGATCAAGCACCTGCGCGCTTTGCGCATCCTCAGCTTGCCGTGTTCCACCGGTGAGGAACCGTACTCCATCGCCATGGCCTTGCTCGACGCAGGCCTGGGCGCCCATCAATTCAAAGTCGAGGGGCTGGACGTCAGCCCGCTGTCGGTTGAACGGGCCAAGGCTGCGCGTTATGGCCGCAATTCTTTCCGTGGTGCTGACCTTGCCTTTCGCGAACGGCATTTCGAGGCCGAAGACGAGGGCTATCGCCTCAGCGAGCGGGTGCGCGAGCAAGTGCGCCTGCAAGTGGGCAACCTGCTGGATCCGGCCTTGCTGGTGAATGAAGCACCTTACGATTTCGTGTTCTGCCGCAACCTGCTGATTTACTTCGACCAGCCGACCCAGCAGCAGGTGTTCGAGGTGCTCAAGCGCCTGACCCACCAGGATGGCGTACTGTTTATCGGCCCCGCCGAGGGCAGTCTGCTCGGGCGCCTGGGCATGCGCTCGATCGGGGCTGCCCAGTCGTTCGCTTTCAGTCGCCAGGGCGCCCCCGAACCACAATCGTTGCCGACCTCGCCACCAACCTTGCTACCCACGTTGATGCCGGCCCCGCTGCCGGTTCGCCAAGTGCCGCCCCAAACTGTCGCCCCGGTGATCCGCCCCCTGCCGTTTTCCCAGGCCCGGCCCGCGGTTGCCCAAGCCAAGGGCGGCGACGCGGCCGCGTTACTGGCGCAGATCGCCGCCCTGGCCAACAGCGGCAAGAGCGCCGAGGCCCGTGCGGCCTGCGAACAGTACTTGCGTAGCCATGCGCCAGCGGCCCAGGTGTTTTATTGGCTGGGGTTGCTCAGCGACATGGCCGGTAGCGCGCTCGAGGCCCAAGGGTTTTATCGCAAGGCGCTTTATCTTGAACCGCAACACGCCGAGGCCCTGGTGCATCTGGCGGCGCTGGTGGCTTCCCAGGGAGACGCGGCCGGAGCCCGTCGATTGCAGGAACGCGCTGCCCGTAGCGAGCGCACCGCAGACAGTGAGCGTAAACGATGAGCGGTTCGGCTTTTTACAAGGTCACCCATGACGATGCCGAGGCAATCGACGATTGCTGGAACCGCATCGGCGTGCATGGCGACAAATCGTGTGAACGACTGACCGAGCATATCCACTGCCGCAATTGCCCGGTGTATTCGGCGGCCGCCACCCGCCTGCTCGACCGGTATGCCCTGCAACAGGATGACCGGGACCTGGTCGGTGTCCCGCTGGACACCGACATCGCCACGCGCTCATTGCTGATGTTCCGCCTTGGCGAAGAGTGGCTGGCCTTGACCACCCGCAGCTTGGTGGAAGTCGCGCCGTTGCAGCCGATCCATTCGTTACCTCACCAGCGTTCGCGGGCCTTGCTCGGCGTGGCGAACGTGCGCGGGGCGTTGGTGGCCTGCCTGTCGCTGGTGGAATTGTTGGACTTGGAGCCCGGCGCGCCGGCGGTTCCCGGTGGGCGAATCATGCCGCGCATGTTGATCGTCGCGGCCAAGGGCGGGCCGGTGGTGGTGCCGGTGGACGAGGTGGACGGCATCCATGCCATCGACGAACGGATCCTGGCGAGCGCTTCGCCGTCAGCGGGCAAGTACACTCGCGGCGTATTGCCCTACAAGGGCCGCAGCTTGCGCTGGCTGGACGAAGAACAGCTGCTGTCCGCCGTGTCCCGGAGCCTGTCATGACGCCCGATCAGATGCGCGATGCCTCGTTGCTGGAACTGTTCAGCCTGGAAGCCGAAGCCCAGGTCCAAGTGCTGAGCACCGGCCTGCTGGCCCTGGAGCGTGATCCGACCCAGGCCGAGTACCTTGAGTCGTGCATGCGCGCGGCCCACTCGCTAAAAGGCGCGGCGCGCATCGTCGGGGTGGACGCCGGCGTCAGCGTGGCCCATGTCATGGAAGATTGCCTGGTCAGTGCCCAGGGAGGCCGCCTGGTGCTGGGTGCCGTTCACATCGATGCCTTGCTGCAAGGCACGGACCTGCTGACGCGCATCGCCACGCCGGGCAACGACATTGGCGCTGCGGACATCGATGCATACGTGGCGCTGATGGGGCGACTGCTCGACCCTGAGGCCGCCCAGGCTTCGGCCGCAGCGCCGCCGGCAATCGAGATGCCCGTCGAAACCGCTCCTGTCGAATTGCCCGAACTGGAACCTGCCGCGCCCATCGAGCCGACGCCCAAGGCCAAGGCTAAACGGGTCACCGAAGGCGGCGAGCGGGTCCTGCGGGTCACGGCTGAACGCCTCAACAGCCTGCTCGACCTGTCGAGCAAATCCTTGGTGGAAACCCAGCGCCTCAAGCCCTGGCTGGCAGCGATGCAACGCCTCAAGCGTCAGCAAGGCAACGGCCTGCGTGCCCTTGAAGAGCTGAACGTGCACCTCAAGGATCACGCTCTGAGCCTGCAGGCCCAGGAAGCCCTTGGCGATGCGCGCCGCTTGCTGGCCGAAACCCAGCAACTGCTGGCGCTCAAGACCGCCGAGCTGGATGAGTTCGCCTGGCAGGCCAGCCAGCGGGCGCAGGTGCTATATGACACGGCGCTGGCCTGTCGCATGCGGCCGTTTGCCGATGTGCTCAGCGGCCAGGTCCGCATGGTCCGTGACCTCGGTCGCAGCCTGGGCAAGCAGGTCCGCCTGGAGATCGAGGGCGAAAAAACCCAGGTCGACCGCGACGTGCTGGAAAAGCTCGAGGCGCCGCTGACCCATTTACTGCGCAATGCCGTGGACCATGGCATCGAAACCCCGGAACAGCGCCAACTGGCCGGCAAGCCCGCCGAAGGCCTGATCCGCCTGCGGGCTTCCCATCAGGCCGGCCTGCTGGTGCTCGAACTGGTGGACGACGGTGCCGGCGTGGATCTGGAACGGGTCCGCCGCAGCATCGTCGAGCGCGGCCTTTCGCCAGCGCAAACCGCTGCCAGCCTGAGCGAAGAGGAACTGCTGACATTCCTGTTCCTGCCCGGTTTCAGCCTGCGAGACAAAGTCACCGAGGTATCCGGTCGCGGCGTCGGCCTGGACGCTGTCCAGCATATGGTCCGGCAGTTGCGCGGGGCCGTGGTGCTGGAGCAGACGGCGGGCGGAGGCAGTCGTTTCCATCTCGAAGTGCCGCTGACCCTGTCGGTGGTGCGCAGCCTGGTGGTGGAAGTCGGCGGCGAGGCGTATGCCTTTCCCCTGGCCCACATCGAACGCATGTGCGACCTGGCGCCCGACGACATCGTGCAGGTCGAAGGCCGCCAGCATTTCTGGCACGAGGGCCGGCATATCGGGCTGGTCGCCGCCAGCCAATTGCTCAATCGCCCGGCGACGCAGAACAACAGCCACACCCTCAAGGTCGTGGTCATTCGCGAGCGCGAATCGATCTATGGGGTGGCGGTGGAACGCTTCATTGGCGAGCGCACATTGGTGGTCCTGCCTTTGGACGAGCGCCTGGGCAAGGTCCAGGATATTTCCGCCGGGGCCTTGCTGGACGACGGCTCGGTGGTGTTGATTGTCGACGTCGAGGACCTGCTGCGATCGGTGGACAAGCTGCTCGATACCGGGCGCCTGGAACGCATTGCCCGGCAGAACCAGGCCCAGGCTCCGCGCAAGCGGATCCTGGTGGTGGATGACTCGCTGACCGTGCGCGAGCTGCAACGCAAGCTGCTGCTCAATCGCGGCTACGAGGTGGCTGTGGCGGTGGATGGCATGGATGGATGGAACGCATTGCGCTCGGAGGATTTCGATTTGCTGATTACCGATATCGACATGCCGCGCATGGATGGCATCGAGCTGGTGTCGCTGTTGCGACGCGACAACCGTTTGCAATCGCTGCCGGTGATGGTGGTGTCCTATAAAGACCGCGAAGAAGACCGTCGCCGTGGCCTGGACGCGGGGGCCGACTATTATCTAGCCAAGGCGAGTTTCCACGACGACGCCTTGCTCGACGCTGTAGTCGAATTGATCGGGGGAGCCCGCGCTTGAAGATCGCCATCGTCAATGACATGCCCCTGGCGGTCGAGGCCCTGCGCCGTGCCCTGGCGTTCGAGCCGGCGCATCAACTGGTCTGGGTGGCCGCCAACGGGGCCGAGGCGGTGCAGCGCTGCGCCGAGTACACCCCGGACCTGATCCTGATGGACCTGTTCATGCCGATCATGGATGGCGTGGAGGCCACACGGCGGATCATGGCCGATACGCCGTGCGCGATTGTCATCGTCACCGGTGACAGCCAACAGAACGTTCACCGGGTGTTCGAGGCCATGGGCCATGGCGCCCTGGACGTGGTCGATACGCCGGCCCTGGGCGTCGGTAATCCAGCGGACGCGGCGGCGCCCCTGCTGCGCAAGATCAACAACATCGGCTGGCTGATCGGCGAGCGCAACAGGCGGGAACGACCCGCTCCGACGACGCAGCGTGCGGCGGTGTCGCGAAATAGCCTGGTGGCCATCGGATCGTCGGCCGGCGGGCCGGCGGCGCTGGAGGTGCTGTTGAAAGCCCTGCCGCGTGATTTTGCCCCGGCCATTGTGCTGGTCCAGCATGTCGACGAGGTGTTCGCCGCAGGCATGGCCGAGTGGCTGGGCAGTGCGTCGGGCCACAGGGTCCGCCTGGCCCGGCAAGGCGAGACGCCGCAGAGCGGCACGGTGTTGCTGGCCGGGACCAATCACCATCTACGTTTGTTGAAGGACGGTACCTTGGCCTACACCGCCGAGCCGGTGAATGAAATCTACCGGCCCTCCATCGACGTTTTTTTCGAAAGCGTCGCCCATTTCTGGAGCGGTGACGCGGTGGGTGTATTGCTCACCGGCATGGGCCGCGACGGGGCACAAGGGCTTAAGCTGATGCGCCAACAGGGGTGGGAGACCATCGCCCAGGACCAGCACAGCAGCGCGGTGTATGGCATGCCCAAGGCAGCCGCCGCCATCGACGCCGCCGTCCATATTCTTGACCTGGACGATATCGCGCCACGGTTGTTGGAGATATATAGCAAATGATGAACCCCGGCGACCTCGCCCCAGGCCGTACTCAGGTAAGCCCCCATGAATGATCTGCAGCTCGACGGCTTCAAGAACGATGAGAACGCCGCCATGGTCCTGCTCGTCGACGACCAGGCGATGATCGGCGAGGCGGTGCGGCGCGGGCTGTCGAATGAAGAAAACATCGACTTCCACTTTTGCTCCGATCCCCACCAGGCCATCGCCCACGCGATCCGGATCAAGCCGACGGTGATTCTCCAGGACCTGGTAATGCCCGGCCTCGACGGCCTGAGCCTGGTGCGCGAGTACCGTAACCACCCGGCCACCCGCGATATCCCGATCATTGTCCTGTCCACCAAGGAGGACCCGCTGATCAAGAGCGCGGCCTTCGCCGCCGGGGCCAACGATTACCTGGTCAAGTTGCCGGACAACATCGAACTGGTGGCGCGCATCCGCTACCACTCGCGCTCCTACATGATGCTGTTGCAGCGCGACGCGGCCTATCGCGCGCTGCGGGTCAGCCAGCAGCAGTTGCTCGACACCAACCTGGTGCTGCAACGGCTGATGAACTCCGATGGCTTGACCGGGCTGTCCAATCGCCGGCACTTCGACGAATACCTGGAGCTGGAGTGGCGCAGGGCGATGCGCGACCAGAGCCAACTGTCGCTGTTGATGATCGACGTGGACTACTTCAAGTCCTATAACGACAACTTCGGTCACTTGGAGGGCGACGAAGCCCTGCGCAAGGTGGCCGGGGCGATCCGTGATGCGTGCAGTCGCCCCTCCGACTTGCCGGCCCGCTACGGTGGCGAAGAATTTGCCTTGGTATTGCCCAGCACCTCGCCTGGCGGCGCCCGGTTGATGGCTGAAAAGCTGCGCCAGAGCGTCGTCGCCCTGAAGATTCCCCACACCACACCCGATGGCGGCGCGAGCCTGACCATCAGCATCGGCGTCTCGACCATCACGCCGCAGCCGGGCGGCGATAGTCGGCAGCTGATCTCGGCGGCGGACAAAGGGCTGTACTTGGCCAAGCACAATGGACGTAACCAGGTGGGCTTCGAATGACCTTCGGTCGATGATGAAGCTTTTGTGGCGAGGGAGCTTGCTCCCGCTGGGGCGCGCAGCGGCCCTGAAACCAGGCAACTCGGTGGATCGGGTTGATTGAGTGGCCTTTGAGAGGGGGCTGCT
>Ga0308169_10003126_pt1 | contig 16415 bp, 15 predicted proteins | sample PhyBR1_2_FD_202139 | JGI IMG/M metagenome (GOLD analysis project Ga0308169, IMG submission 202139) | Phyllosphere microbial communities from UC Gill Tract Community Farm, Albany, California, United States - DLSLSB.R1 | ecosystem: Host-associated > Plants > Phyllosphere > Unclassified | place... | reverse complement strand
GTCCGGCGAGGAGTGGCTGCATCTGGCTGTGGGCGCGCTGACGTTTCTACCTGGAAAGCGCAACTCAGACGGCACAGGTTTCCTGCTCGCTCCTTACGGAACAGACCCGGACATGATCGGTCAACTAATCGCAACAATGCTCAAAAACCAGCCGCCCTACAACAACGGCTGACGTCCGCATACGGCTGATCGTTGCAGACGACTTCTGAGATTCCTTGCAGATGACGGTCGGGTAGCGAGCTCGGCGTAATCTTCATGTCCCACAAGTTGTTCCAAAGCCGTCGGCGCACTGGCCGCGTGCGGAACTGACTTACGCAACATTCTGAACGAGGCCCTGGGGCTCAGATGCCGGCTTGCCTGTTCGCGGTCCGAGGGCCCTTGTGAGGGTGGACATGCTCACGCTGAGAGTCTCCGCGATTTCCTGCAGTTTCTTTCCCTGGCCTCTCAGGTCTTTGGCTGCCGCAAGTTTCGTCGGCGTCATCGCCGGAGGACGGCCGCCGAGTCGACCTCTGGCTTTCGCGGCGGCTAGCCCTGCCCTTGTGCGTTCCGACAATCGCGAGCGTTCGTACTCCGCCAGAGAGGCGAACATGTCGAAGATCAGCTTCCCGTGCGCGCTGGTCGTGTCCAGCCAAGGTTCGGCCAGAGACCGGAATCCTATCCCCCGGCGTCCGAGTACTGTCACGATGTCGGACAGGTCCGCTGTGCTGCGCCCGAGCCTGGTCAGGTCGGTAACCACCAGGATGTTGCCCGGTTGCAGGTGTTCCAGACAGTCCTGCCACCGCACTCGTGCCTGTGTGGCACCGGAGGCATGCTCCATGAAGACTTTGATGGCACCGGCACCCACAAGCGCATCGACCTGCGCATCCAGGGACTGGCCCCGGGTACTGACTCGGGCGTAGCCAATCACGTTCCGACTCACCTGGCCTCCTTTCAATCCTTGGGCGACGCATGATCAAACACGTCAAAAACCCTCTTTCCCGAGTTCAGACCGGCTTTGATACCGGCAACGGGTTCTGATCAAAAATATCGGACCAGCGCGCCATATTTCGGCACCGGTTCCTGTGACTGTCAGTGATAAATGGCGGCTTTTTCGCAGCGCTGTCTGTCGCACAGTTCAGCGCAAATTAAGGAGACCGGCTTGCGGATGCCAGCGCAAAAGGGGGCCGTGTGCTCGACCAAGCCGGGGCCACGGGGCGAGACGGCGACTTTAACCAGTCTATCCCCCTCGCAAAAGTCACCCTGAGCTCGTCGGGAATGACAGGAGGAAGGCTGGTGGCGCCGCCGGCGACCGTGGTCATCCCCGCAGGCTCCCCAAGCGGCAGCCCCAGTGTGCTGTAGAAGGCTTCTGCCTGGCTCGGTGACGTGCGGGGTCTTGGACTCAGCCGCGGCCGCTGGCCTGTTGTTCACAGAGTTGCCAGGTCTAGGGTGATCAAGACGGCCGAGAGCGGCCCCGGCCGCCCTCGCAGCAGCAGGAGCCCCATTACGACGTCAGCGCCATGCTCAACGCCCATCCCCGCAAAGACGCCGTCCTGAACCGGGACATGATTTCCCCACGATCGCTCAAGGCTCCGAGGTCCTGGAGCGGGGTTGCCTTAGCTCTCGGCGATATGGACGATGCTCTCGGTGTCCTCTTGGTGCGCCGGGGTGTCGGCGAGGCCTTCGGGTGTGAGATCGAAGTCTTCGATGCTGATCGGTGAAGCGTCAGCGGCGGTGGCGTCGTTGCTGTTTGTCATGGTTGTCATACCTCTAATTGCTGGGTTTGTGGGGGTTTAGCGGGGCACTTCCATTTGGAATCCACAGCGGCAGCGCAGAACCTTGGTCGCGAGGTAAGCGGCCAGGGAATCCAAGGAACCTGGCTGGTCCTGGGCGGGGAAGGTGCGCAGCAGCGCCTCGACCTGAGGCCCGGGAGGTGCCATGGGTTCACCGCAGTGGAAGTAGGTACCGTCGCGAACTAGTTCCTGTGGTGGTGCTGGCGGGGCCGGGAAAGCAACAAGGTGGTCACTGGTGGTCTCGAACACCCCGGACACCCCGCAGCCGGAGCAGCGGAAAGCGGCGGGGCTGGCCGGCTGCGGGCCGGGAATGGCTGGGGATTCACCACCCAGGTGGATGTCGGTATCACATTCCGCGCACCGGGGTCGATTACCGTGTGGCTGCTTCCCGTCCCCGCGCTTGTAACTGTTTAACGTTGTGGTCATAACCGGTGGTTTACACCACGGCCTGGTAGCTGGTGAGAATGTAGTCCGCTGCGGCCGGGCCCTTCATCCGAAGGCGCTGGCCCGGGCTGAGGCGGTGGTCCATCGCTGCCCAGAAGGCGTGCTCGGGGTGGGGTTTCCGTTGGGACAGAACGCACCAGCTGGTATACAGGCCGTAAAGGGTGTCCGCATCCAGCGTCGTCTCGGAGTCCGGATCAACGTAGGTGGCTTCCTGAAGGAACTGGTCAAACTGTGAATGTGCCACGATGGCTCCGTTCACTACGGTGCTGTTCTCCGCCGTGGGCTACAGCGGCATAAAACCCAATGCCCTGCACAAGACACTGAGCGGAAGTGCCGGACCCTGACTCAAGTCTTCGGGCCGGCGAGAAAGGTGACCGGACAAAAATCTGGTCCCCTGACTGAAACCATACCGACAAGCTCTCTACAGTGTAGACTGTAGGTGTAGTCAAGTAGGAAAGCAAGTGCCTAGCCGTGAACGTGCCGGCCCTGATGTAACCGGCAGGACGGATCGTTATGCCTTCCCGCAAGAACCCCCGCAGTGGACCGGCCTCCGGAAAAACGCGCCTCAGTAGGGACCTCGTGCTCGCAACCGCCCTTGAACTGGTGGACTCAGAGGGCCTGAACGCTTTGAGCATGCGCCGGCTGGGGCAGGAGCTGGGATACGACCCCATGAGTCTTTACCGCCATGCCACCAGCCGGGACGATCTGCTGGACGGCATCACCGAACTGGTGATCAGCGAAGTGGCCGTTCTTACCGATGACCCGGACTGGCATGCCGGGCTGCGCCGGATCGCCCACGATCTTCGGCTCCTTGCCCTCCGCCACCCCAACGTCGTGCCGCTGCTGGTCACCCGACCGCTGTCGACACCTCTTGGTCTGCGCCCTCTCGGGGTCTTGCGGCCCCTCGAACAGATACTGGCGCTGCTGGTAAAAGCCGGCTTCGCACCGGCAGATGCGCTCCACGTCTACCGCGCTTACTACGGATTTCTCTTCGGGCACATCCTCAACGAACTCCAGGAACTCGTTGTGGATGCGGAAGAGAACGAGGCCACCCTCCGCCTCGAACTGCGCCGCTTGCCGGCAAAGGAGTTTCCCCACCTCCGGGCCCTGGGCCCGGTCCTTGCCGACTATGACGGGGCGGCGGAGCTGGACCAAGGACTGAACATCCTCCTTGCCGGACTGACCACCCAACTGGCCAACGCACGACAAGCCCCAGCCGGCACAGTCGGACAATGAGCCGGCCGAGCTCGCTCAGGGACTTACAGTTTCTGACCAGGGGCGGGACCCCTAAAGCTGGGACTTGTCCTTATCCTGCGGAAACCTTGAGCGCCTCTTGAGTCACAGAAGCAAGACTAGGACGGCCCGTGCAGTCGAGTTGCGGGCGAGACCTGTTCTGATTTCCGCTGCCCCCCTGCGGCGGAAATCAGAAAGGTCAGCGTGTCCCAGCTACCCCTGGCGATGGCCTCGATGGGAAAGCCCGGGACCAAGGTAAGTGAGCTGTGCGTTGAACTCGGTAGCCGGCAGACGCTGTACCGGCATGTCTCTCCTGCCGGGGCGCTATGCCCGGACGGGGTAAAACTTTGAGTAAGTAGCTCGCGCGGCCGCCTGTGCGTGCCGGGCGGAGACGTCACTCAGCGGCCCGGCACGCACAACACCATTTTCGCAGGAACAGCTACAGGGGACGCCCCCTGCGGCAGTTTTGGTCTCAGGAGGGGCTGTCCCGCCCGTGCCGCCACAGCGTGAAATCAAGCAGGGCGCTTCGTGTTTACTCCCCGGGTCCGGCTCGTGTCGGTCCACCGGTGATCCCGGAGCCAGTCCTCTCTTCCGGCTACCGCCCAACCTCGATAATCTGGGCAGATCAGCGGATGTCCGTTTCCGGGCAGGCCATTGATCGCGGCTCATGCAGGTGGGCTGTTGGTTCTATGGGCAGCCGGCACGGGTCAACCGGCCGGATGCCCCTTCGAGGATCTCGACATGACAGCAGCAATGAACAGGCCGGGCACCGGACCTGCCGGCCAGAGCCCAAGAACGTTCGGCGTCGAAGAAGAATTTCTGCTCGTAGACCCACGGACAGGCCAGCCCGTTCCCTTGCCAGAGCTCGCAGTCAGTAACCCGGACCGGTGCGATACGAAGGCCCACGGCCCGGCCCTCACGCCGGAGCTCAAGCAGGAACAACTCGAGGCCGTCGGCCCTGTCTGCTCCACCCTTCAGGAACTGCAGGACGCCATAACCGCCGGCAGGGCCCTGGCCGATGCGGCGGCGGCCGCAGTAGGGGCGCGGGCCGTGGCGCTGGCGACCAGCCCGCTGCCCGTCGCCTCGACCGTCGTCCCAACGCCCCGCTACCTGCACATGGCAACTCGCTTCGGGCTGACCCTCAAAGAGCAGCTCACCTGCGGCCTCCATGTCCATGTCCGGGTCGGGTCAGGAGATGAAGGGGTGGCTGTCCTGAACCGGATTCGGATCTGGCTTCCCGTCCTCCTGGCGTTGAGCGCGAATTCGCCGTTCTGGCAGGGCGAGGACAGCGGCTATGCAAGCTTCCGCTACCAGGCGTGGAGCAGATGGCCCACAGCCGGACCCACCGAGCTGTTCAGCTCCGAACGGGCCTACCGCGCCCACGTCAACTCGCTGCTGGCCAGCGGTGTCCTCCTGGACGAGGGCATGGTGTACTTCGACGCCCGCCTGTCCCGGACCCATCCCACCGTCGAGGTGCGCATCGCCGACGTCTGCATGGAATCCGCGCACGCCGTCGCAATCGCGGCCATCATCCGGGCCCTCGTCGAGAGGGCAGCGCAGGAATGGGCCGACCGCGTCCCGGCCCCGCAGATATCGGCCGCGGAACTCCGCCTCGCCGGGTGGCAGGCCAGCCACTCAGGAGTCGAAGGCTCGCTTCTTCACCCCTTCACCAACATCCCGTGCTCGGCCATCGAAGCCGCGCAGGCGCTCCTGGCCCACGTCGGTCCCGTTTTGGCGGCCACCGGCGATGAGAACCGGGTTGCTGCCGCGGTAGCCGGGATTCTCGCCTTCGGCACAGGTGCCCGCAGGCAACGCCAAACGATGATGGATACCCAAAGCCTTACCGCCGTGGTCCTCGACGCCATCGAACACACCCACCGCAAAAGCCTGCCGCCCCAAAACCCCGCACCCCGGCAGCGGCTGCACTACTCCAACGACCCCATCAGCCAGTAACGTTCTCGAAGGATGAAAGCTTGGTCCGCCGGCGTCAGCGAAGCCCGACTCCCACGGTAACAACTTACGACAACTGCCAGAATGCAATGTCCGGCTGGTCCGCCGATGCACGCGGGGCCAGAGCTGTCGAGGAAGGCGTAGATGCGGGCGCAAAGAAAGCCCGCCCAATGGGGGGAAGGGCGGACTTTCACATCTCATGTTACTGGATGGTAGGCCGGACCAATGAATGGAGAAAGGTCCTCATTCCAAAGCCAGGCCGTTGAGAGGTGGGGGTACGTTTGGGGCCTTAGAGGGCGTTGTCGTCTTGGGAGGTTTCGTGTTCTTGCCAGGGTTTGGTTCCGTTGGTGCTGTAGGGCGCCATCCGCGGCGGGGGCAGTTCCTTGATTAGTTCGTTCACGGCATGGGCGAGGAGATCGCGTTCGTGGGCTGCCAGTTCCATGGATCCGTTGAGGTAGGCGTCGATTTCGTATTCGCCGGCTGCGCCGGTGAAGCTGAAATAGCGCATCCACACTGCGTGGAGTGCCAGCCCGGCTTCTTCCATGGCTTCCCGGGTTGCCTGTGCCTGCTCGTGTGGGTCATCGATTGCCTCCACCGGGCCCCCTACTCGTCGGACATTCCGCTGATGATGTCCCTCGCGACGAGATGCAAAGGCTTATCTTCGCCCCGGGAAGCGGACAGCATAACGATCAGCGCTTCACGCGCGGTGATTTTCCTTCTCTCCATGACCACCCCTTGAGCGTTGGAAATCAGGTCGCGCGTGGTCAAGGCGTCGACCAGCACGGTACTCAGACGTTGGGTGGTTTCCCGGTCGCGGACGTTGCCAAGCATCACTGCGGCCGAAGTCGCCAACCGCTCGATCAGGAAAACGGAATGATCGTCAAAGGCCAAGGGCAACGGGGAGTAGACCTTTAAAGCGCCGATGTGCCGCCCTTCGGTGGTGAGGGGGGCGCTGAGCACGGAACGAAGCGGAAGATCCGCGACCGCGGCCGTCCATAGAGGCCAGCGCGTCTCTTCTCTCGTGTCCTGAATGATGATGGCGCGTTGCTCAGCCCATGCGCTCAGGCATGGGCCCTGACCCAGTTCGTACTGGAGCCTGTCCGCTCGGAGCACTATCGGGTCGGTGGCACCGGTGCTTTCCCTCCGGCCGCGGGCGTTGATAATTGAAGCGCCGGCTCCTGCCGAGCCCGGCACAGAGTCCTTGAGAACGTAGGCCAGGGACTGCACCGCCTTGGACGCATTCTCCTCGGTAAGGAAACCACCGCCCATCCGTCCCGTCAGGGCGGCGAGTTCATTGGCCAGTGGGAGGGAACTGTCCATGGCTTTTCACCTCCACCGTTTCCTGGAGTGTCTGGGCTTCCCAGCAAGCTGAGGGTGTCATTGTGGGCTCCTTCGCCCGTGGGACCTCATGTGACTGAGTCGAAGTGGGTCGTGGGGGCGGCGCCATTGAAACGCGCCAGGACGGAGAGCGCGACATCGCGCAGCTTCTCGTTCCGGTTACTCGAAGCCTTCATCAAAATATTCACCGCTTCCTTCTGCGTGCACCCGGTCTGGGCCATGATGACCCCGGCGGCCAGGTCAATGGCGGTCCGTGACTCCAACGCTGCTGCCAGGTCCGCGGATTCCTCCGCCTGCGTTTGCAGCTTCACGCTCAGTGTCAGCGCCCGGCCCGCAAGAGTTGAGAACTCCACCAGCGCTGTCCTCACATGTTCGGGAACCGGGCCCGGATGAGCGCTGTATGTGTTCAGCGCGGCCCCACCTGCCGTCCTGAGCGGGATGGGAACGGCCAGGACCGACCGCATCGGGCTGTCGGCCATGGCACTGACGTAACGGGGCCACCGCGATTCGGTCCGGAGGTCCACCACCTCAACGGGCTGTCCCTTCAACGCCGCTTCCATGCACGGGCCCCGCTTGAAGGCGTACTGCACCTCATCCAGGGCTGCAGTCATGGGATCGGTACTGCACACCGTGACCGGCCTGCGGTTCCTAACCACGGTCACACTGCAGTGCGCCTCAGCCTGGCTTTGCCCCAGCTCACGAGCGGAGATCTGAACCAGCCGCTGCAGGAAGACATCCATGTCCGGGCTGTCCAGGAGCACGTCGATCAGCACATCGGTCTGCGCGTCAGTCAATTCGTTGTCCATCAAAACCTCCTGCCAGCCACACTACGGGCAGCAACACCTTCGCCTGTATCTTTCCCTACCCGGCAAAGGCTAAAAGTGTCAGGCGGAAACTGAACACCCAACAAAAGCGCAGCGGACGCAAAGAGGCAATGGGCTTCAGATGCGCTGAACGGGCCCGACTGTGGCTGCCTCACCCAGTAAAAATACTAGTCTCATCACACCGCCCTGCCCCTGAAAATTTTCACGTTGCAGCCCCGCCCGGGCCATCTGGGTGCCGGCGGCTGGCGAACGTGGATCGTCGGTGGGCGGATCGTCAGGTGTTCCTTGAGGACCTCAGGCATCACCAAGGGCCGGCAAGATCCTCTGCATGGGCCTGAACTAAGACCATGCCGACCACACCAGCACGGTCACCTTTCCCGTCCTCTTCCCCAAGTACACATTCACCCTCATAGGACCCGCCGACAACATCATCCTTCCCCTGGAATCCACCCAGGTGGCCTTCGAGGGCGAACTCGCCGTCCTCATCGGCAAGACAGGCCGCCGAATCACCGAACAGAACGCTATGGACCACATCCTTGGCTACTGCGTCTCCAACGACGTCACCATGCGCGTTTTCCAGAACAAGTCCCACCAATGGCTGCAGGGCAAGATCTGGGACAACATCATCCCGCTCGGCCCGCACATCGTCACCCCGGCAGAAACCGACATCAGCAAGGCGGGCGTCAGCACCACCCTGAACGGGGAAGCCGTCCAAAAATCGGACCTCTCCCACCTGATCTTCAGCATCCCCACACTCATCGCCACGATCTCCGAATTCACCACCCTGGAACCAGGGGACGTCATCCTCATCGGCACACCAGCCGGAGTCGGATACCGCCGTGACCCCCAACTGTTCCTCAAAGACAGTGACACCATCACCGTGACCGTGGAAGGAGTCGGCAGCATCACCAACACCGTCCGTGCAGAAGAAGCCACCTGACGCGCCGATAGGTGCCGGCGTTCTGTGGTCCGTCGGTGTCGCTTGTTTCTTTGTGACTAAGACGTCGCGGCGGAGCTGATTATCTGCAGCGCAAGTCGACACGAAGAACCAAGTCTGGCTGCGCTAGTCGCGATGGCCACCCCCATAGACCGCCGGGACGTCTTGAAAAACAAAAGCTTTTCGAGACACGGCGTTTGCGTCTGAGAAGCTCAGATGGATCGGCGTCGGAGCGGGCGCCTGGCTGTCTTGGAAAGTTGTATCGCCGTGTTTTGTCTTAGGCAGGTGCCGAAGGGGGCTTTCTGAGGCACAATGAGCCGGTGAGACATCTTGGGTATACGCGGGTCAGCACATCGGGCCAGGACGCAAAGCTGCAGCTTGATGCTCTCGTCGGCGCCGGGGTGCAAAAGCGTGATGTCTTCGCGGATGTCACGTCCGGGAGCAAGACTGCGGCCGAGCGGCCGGGGATGAAGAAGCTACTGTCCTACGTGGAGCCTGGCGACACGGTGGTGGTGTGGCGAATAGACCGGCTCGGCCGGTCCCTCATAGACGTCCTGAACACCGTGAACCTGCTGCGCGAACGCGGCGTGCAGTTGAAGTCGGTCTCGGACGGCATAGACCCTGCAACAACATCGGGCCGACTGATGCTGAACATGCTCGCCACCCTCGCGGAGTACGAGCGGGAACTGATTGTCGAGCGCGTCAACGCAGGGATCGCTGCCGCACGAAGGGGCGGAACCCGGTTTGGCCGGCCACTCTCCGACCCGGTCGTGATAGCGGACAAGCTCCGAATCGTGACCGAAGCGCGCGCTAAGGGCCGCACCGCAGAGGAAGCCGCTCGGCTTGTTGGGTGGAGCCGGGCGACGTTGTACCGTCACCAACAAGCCCTCGCCGCCCGCGAGAGCGCTTCGATGTAGCTGCTTTATGGACGGCGCGGAGCGGTGGCAGATCCTTCGATTGCACGTCGAAGACGAGATCCCCCTTGCCGACCTGGCGCGGGAAACCAAGGTCAGCCTCCGCACGCTTCAGCGCTGGCACCGGTCCTTCCAGAACGGTGGGATCACAGCGCTGGACGTGCACCCCCGGACCGATGCCGGCAGACGCCGCACCGCGGCAGAAACCCTGGCGTTCATCGAACGACTTGCCCTGACGAGACCGCGGCCCAGCCTTGCAACCCTGCACCGGCTCGCCGTCGCCGATGCCCGGCACAGGAGAGTTCCCATCCCCGGGTATTCGACGGTCCGGGACATCGTAAACGCCCTGGATCCTGGGCTCGTCACCCTCGCCCTCGAAGGTCCGGCGTCATACCGGGACCGGCACGAGCTCGTCTACCGCAGACGTGCTGAACGACCCAACCAGATATGGCAGGCCGACCACACCCAACTCGACATCCTGATTATTGGCGCCAACGGTAAACCGGACCGCCCCTGGCTGACCACCGTGATGGACGACTATTCCAGGGCGATCTGCGGCTACAGCGTCTTTACCGGCGCACCTTCGGCTTTGAACACTGCACTCGCGCTGCGGCAGGCAATCTGGCGCAAACCGAATCCCTCCTGGGTGATGTGCGGACTGCCCGACATCCTGCACGTCGATCACGGCTCTGACTTCACCAGCCACCACCTCGAACGAACCGCCGTCGCGCTGCACATCCGGACCATCCATTCCACGGTCGGCCGGCCGCAGGGCCGCGGGAAGATCGAGCGTTTCTTCGGCACGATCAACACCGAAGTACTCCCTGTGCTCCCTGGGCGCCTGGGAGCAGGGATCCGAACGCCGGATCCCGTGCTTGACCTGCCCGCACTCGACCGTGAGATCGGTGCCTTCATCGCCATCTACAACGACCGGGAACACAGTGAAATCGGCACGTCACCCAGGGACGCCTGGGTCGCTGGTGGCTGGATTCCGCGCATGCCGGACACTCTCGAAGAACTCGACGGGCTCCTCCTTACCGTCCCGAAGAGCCGTGTCGTGCAAAGAGACGGCATCCACTTCCAGGGCCAGCGCTATCTCTCACCTACCCTGGCGCCCTTCGTCGGACGCACCATCACCATCCGCTACGACCCCCGGGACATCTCCGAGATTCGCGTCTACGACCGTGACACCTTCATCTGCACCGCCATTGATGAAGACCACCCGAATCTCCGGCTCAGCCTGAGGGACATCGAAGCCGCCCGCCGCGCACGAAGACGCGAACTGCGCCGCACCATCAACGACCACATCCCGGTCGTCGCTGCACGCGAACAACCCCGAACCGCTGAACCACCGCGCCGCCGGCCGCGGCTTCGCACCTACGAAGAGGACTAATGATGGACCAACCATTCATCGTGACCAAGGAACACCGGCGCTTCACCGAGTTCGCCAACGCCGTGCGAAAAGAACGCACCATCGGCATCTGCCACGGGGACGCCGGCGTCGGCAAAACCTACTCCGCCCGCCGCTACGCCAACTGGGATGCCCTGGAGCCCTACATAACAGACTGGCGGACCCGCGACGCAGAGGAAGACGCCAAACACTTCTCACTGGCCAACCGCGCCCGCGCCGTTTTCTACACCCCCGAAGTTCTCTGCCGCCCAAAGGAACTCATGGCAGAAATCCACCGCTCACAAGTCCGGATCGCCTCTTGCATCGACGGCCACCTCCACCGAGACGACACAACAACCCCGCGCATCATGAACGGCATCACCAAACTCGTCGAACTGCTCATCATCGACGAAGCCGAACGCCTCACCCCAACCGCACTGGAACTCCTCCGCGACAATCACGACCGCACCCGCCTGGGGATCATCCTCATCGGCATGCCCGGCATCGACCAACGCTTCCGCCACTACCCCCAGCTCTACAGCCGTCTCGGCTTTTCCCACCGCTACCGCCCTCTCGGCCGGGACGAGCTCTTATTCGTCCTCGACCGGCACTGGAAAAGACTCGGCAGGTCCCTGGATCCAGACGACTTCACCGACGCTCAAGCAATCGCCGCAATCGAACGGATCACCCGCGGCAACTTCCGGCTCCTCGAACGACTCTTCCCCCAGATCACACGTGTACTGAAGATCAACCAACTCGAAACCATCACCGACGACGTCATTGAAGCAGCCGCCAGCACCCTCGTCATCGGTAACTGACGACAAAGAGCGCCACCAGAACACCGCCAAAGAACTCCGAAGTCCACAGGTTCCAGCAAGTCCAAATGACTAGTCAAAAATGGTCGTTTTTGACTGCTGGAGATAAAGGACCTTCACCGTGGGGTCACGTGTGGCGGGAATAGCCAGCAGCCGCCCGGATCCGCCTTCCGGCCCAGGCCGCGGGACTGTCATACAGTCGTGGAGTTGAATTACGGGGAAAGGAACCTAGTGGCATTACCGCACGCACCGTCAAAGAAGCCGTTGAGCTTGCGAGAGATGCAGAACCGGGCACGGAAGTTTGTAGCGGACTGGCAGGGCGAAACGCGTGAGAACGCGGAGTCTCAGTCCTGGTGGAATGACTTCTTTGACATTTTTGGTGTAGCTCGACGAGAAGTAGCGTCTTATGAGCGCTGGGCGAAGCGAGCGTCGACCGGGCGGCAGGGGCGCATTGACGTTTTCATGCCGGGGGTCATGATTGCGGAGCACAAATCTCTAGGCAAGGACGAAGGACGTGGGGTTTCTCAGGCAGAGGATTACCTCCGCGGAGGGGACATCGGCCACCACGAGTACCCTCGTTTTTTGGTCTCTTGCGATTTCGACAGAATCACCTTGGACGATCTGGAATCAGATGACCCAGCGTTCTCCTTCCGACTAAAAGACCTCCCAAAATATGTTCAGCGCTTCGCCTTTCTGGGCGGCTACACCCCGCCTAGGCGTCGCCAGGGCGAGGGAGAGGCCGTCTCCGTAAAAGCTGCCCGGTCCATGTCAGCACTTCATGAAGTGCTTCTTGGTGACGTTGACACCGACGAGGACTCCCACCAATCTGAGCAGGCCGCAATCTTCATGACGCGGATACTTTTTCTCCTGTACGGTGACGATGCTGTCGGCCTCTGGGAACCCGGCTCTTTTGAGGCGTACCTCAAGAATTCCACCAGCCAGGATGGGGCAGATGTCGGCCCGTCCATCGCTTATCTGTTCCAAATACTGGATACACCCCCAACGCGACGTTCTGCCACGCTGTCACCGCTGCTGTCGGTCTTCCCATACGTCAACGGGGGACTCTTCGCCAACAGGGTTGATATTCCGGACTTCACCGCGGAAATGCGGCAGGCCCTTTTGTCGGCCTGTGAGTTGGACTGGGCCGGCATCTCCCCGGCGATTTTTGGCTCATTGTTCCAAGGACTTACCTCCCGGGAGGAGCGCAGGGCGCATGGTGAGCACTACACCACCGAAACCAACATATTGAAAGTTCTGCGACCTCTATTCTTGGACGAATTCGAAGAGCGACTCCAGCTAGCGTGGACATCCCCAGGCGAACTCCGGAAGCTGCGGACGGAGCTTGGTGGCTATCGCTATTTGGACCCTGCCTGCGGCTGCGGAAACTTTCTCATCGTTGCATACAGAGAAATGGCAGACATCGAGTTCCGGATCCTTGCCAGACTCCGAGAGCTGTCCGGGCAAATGGACTACGCTCTCGACCCGACTTGGGGTCTGCAAGTAACCCCGAATCACTTCGGCGGAATCGAGATCAACTGGTGGCCGGCGAAGATAGCAGAGACTGCCATGTTCCTGACTCAGCACCGAGTCACCCAACAGCTAGGCGAGATAGGTGAGCCGCCGTCGATTCTGCCAATTCGTGAAGCCGCTTCGATAGTTCACGCCAACGCCCTGGCAGCGGATTGGGGTGAAGCCATTCAGCCCGGTTCTCGTGCCACCTATGTGTTCGGCAACCCTCCTTTTATCGGGCAATACTCCAAGTCCGCGCAGCAAACCGAAGACATGAAACGAGCTTGGGGAACGGACTACGACGGATACCTGGACTACGTCACCGCTTGGCATGCAAAAGCTCTCAATTTCCTCCGAGCTGCTCCGGGCTGCAGATTCGGGTTCGTTACAACGAACTCCATTACACAGGGTCAGCCTGTCCCAGCTCTCTTCAGGCCAATCCTTCGCGACGGATGGAGGATTCGCTTTGCTCATCGGACATTTGCATGGACGTCAGAGGCAAGCGGAAAAGCAGCTGTGCACTGCGTTATCGTCGGGTTCGACCGTGACCCCTCCGTCAGAGCCCGGCTCTGGGAATATGAGACGCCCAGGTCTGAACCGCTTGAAGTGAATTCTCGCGCTATCAACCCTTACCTCGTGGATGCTCCCGTGGTTCTGGTGGAGAAGCGCAGCAAACCTTTGTCCGCTCACCTTCCTCCAGTTGTCTACGGTTCTAAACCCACAGACGGCGGACACCTCCTCAGTGAAGGTGAGGAAGCGCGAAGTTTGAGAGCTGACCCGGTCGTTGGGAAGTACATGCGGCCATTTGTTGGTGCCCGCGAACTTATAAACGGCGGAGACCGCTGGTGCCTCTGGTTAGAAACGGTATCCGCACAAGACCTGAGAGGCTCGGAGCTTCTGAGGGAGAGGGTCGAGAACGTAAGGCGGTTCAGACTCGAGAGCCCCAAGGCCGCAACGAAAGCATTGGCCGCCACCCCAGCAGTTTTTGCAGAGCGCAGACAACCTTCAGTTCCGTATCTATGTATCCCCTCGGTTGTCAGCGAGCAACGGCCGTATCTGACCTGCGGTCGCTTCGAACCAGACGTGGTCACGAGCAATCTAGCCTTCACGGCACCCGACGTGGATGGATTCCTCTTCGGGGTCATATCTTCAGCCATGTTCATGACCTGGCAAAAGACGGTAGGTGGCCGGCTGAAATCGGACCTCCGATTCTCAAACACCATTGTGTGGAACAACTTTCCCCTAACTGAGATCACTGAGCTTCAACGCTCGCGTGTCATCGAAGCAGGACAAAACGTGCTTCGAACCCGTGAGGAACATCCCGGTTCTACGCTTGCTGACCTATATCACCCGCTGGCGATGCCGCAGGACCTCGTCACAGCGCACAAGGCTCTGGACCGTGCCGTTGATTCGGTATTCGGCTTCCGAAAAGCACCCACGCTTCTCGAGAGGCAGGAGCGCCTTTTTGACCGCTACGCCCAGCTCACAGGGGGCTTATCGCGGTCCCATATCGCGGTTGCGCACGCTTCGCACCTAGTCGGAGCAGAAGCAGTAGATGGGGACGAGTAAGTGCACGATTTTGGATTGCCACCGAAGGTGAGGCCGGAGGCTCAGGTCTGCCTCATCGACCGTGACTTTTTGGAACGATGCGCAACCCTGATCTTCTCCACGGAAGTAAATGAGAAACAGCACCGGGCAGCGCAGAATTTCACCGAGTCAGCGCTCCGACTATCTCGAAAGCGCGGGCAGCTTACTGAGCTTGCGCGGCCTTGGGGCCCGCCGCCTATAGGGTTCTCAGAGGCTCAGCAGCACAGCCTCTATGACCTCAGCGAGAGCTACTTTCAGGGTGTTTACAACACTCTTTCAAAGCTGGCAGCCACCACGGTCGTTTTCCCCGAAATCTTTCCTGGTATCCCGTGGCGCAGCATGGAGAAGTTCCTGCGGCATTTGGGACAGCTTCCAGAAATTTCACACGCATGCGACGTTTTGGAAGCAGCCAGGACCTACCGGACACATCTTGATCATCCAGCCGGCACGCCCGTATCTAACTGGATGACCACATGGCTTCCCGATGACCGGGGTGTCGTAATCTACCACTACGGCAGATTCGGGCAAAGCGGAAAGATGCCAGAAGGAGCGAACGATCAGCCCCCGTGGTTTCCGCTAACGGTGGACTGGTACGTGGACCCGCCCTTCTTTCCGTACGTTGATGAAGCCCTGAAAATGATCACGGATGTCCCGATGAATATGCCCGGCACTACCGTGTTGGCTCCAAGTAATTAGGCCACCGAGCGCGTCACAAGGATGTTCAATTGTCTTGTGGATGTGCTCACCGAAACCTATACAAATGCAGAAGTTCTCCTGAGGCCGGCGCGCGTGGCCGTACTGTTCCCCGGAGACGATAACTGGCGCGACCACGCCCGTTTTGCAATAGCATCGGTGGGCAATTACTGGGGTGGAGCGGGATTCATCCTCGTTCCTTACCGGAAAGATGGGACCGTTGATGCAGGGATCCTCAACGTAGTCGGGTCGTACGATCCAGACCATGTGGTAGCTCTCCGCACGACGCAAAGCGAACGCGACCGTATTGCCCGGGTGCATGCACCTAAGGCAAAAGAAATTGCTTCAATCGCGTCTCCGAATGCTGAGAGTTTCCCAATTGCACCGGTTTTGCCCCGAGTTGATGCAGTGGCGATCGAGGCGAGAAAGCTTGTCGCTGGTCGCTGCACCCCTTTCAAACAGGCCTTTCCGGGAGACCAGCAGCAGAGTGAGACGCTTACCTACCTTGAGGCCGACCCCGGACTGAGAACGGGCTGGCTGGCGGCCGCCTCGCGAGCTCCCGAGGCTAGGCTGCTCGCGGTGTCGGAGGGATGGGAATCGGACTCAGCACTCTCTCTATCTATACGTACCGGAATCCTTCCGCACTCCAAGGAAGTAGAAATAAATCCCAAGCGGTCAGAGCCGGACCCTGGTCAAATGATGAGGGGTGCCTTGGCCGAGCCGTGGTCTCGTGACCTGCCCATTGATGTCATGCAGAGCCTGAATATCGATGGACAAGGCGCTTCCCAAAAAGATGCACGCTTCTGGTTCGATGAGCCCGGGGCTGGCCTTGCTCGAATACGTCATGGTATTTCGGGCGAAGGCGGAGCGATCGTCATTGGTGACACCGCAGAGGATTTTGCCTTGGCATACGCGTATGAACGCCTGCTGGGCTTCGGAGTGTGGGTCACACCTAAGATGCTGGCCGAGTCCCGGCTGTCAATGAACATTCGCTCCGCCGTAGGGCTAGCGG
>Ga0308169_10003125_pt1 | contig 16429 bp, 10 predicted proteins | sample PhyBR1_2_FD_202139 | JGI IMG/M metagenome (GOLD analysis project Ga0308169, IMG submission 202139) | Phyllosphere microbial communities from UC Gill Tract Community Farm, Albany, California, United States - DLSLSB.R1 | ecosystem: Host-associated > Plants > Phyllosphere > Unclassified | place... | reverse complement strand
AATCTACAAGTTCTCCGATGAATCGCTATCAAGAGTGCTGCCGCCTGTCGGAATAAAAATTCCATGGCCGGTCAGCTTTTCTCTTTGATAATTTTTAGTTGTTATAAATCAATATGTTGCATGGCTAACTAATACTAATGCCCAACTAACTCGGCTTTTTGAGTTGTCGGAAGTTAGGTGTTAGTTTGCGACCCCTTGATTTTCGATGGATCGAATATGTCGTTGTTATTGCCACGGACTCGGTTACTGCTATGCACTTTCATGCTCGCTTATTTAGGCCTGAACAGTGCCATGGCCGCCCCCACGCCCGGGGATCAGGACCTGATCCGCGATCGGCAGAACCGCCTGCTTGAAGAGCAGCGCCGGCGTCTCGAAGAACTCAAGGACCTGCCCGGTAAAGAAGCCAGGCCCCAGGCCCCGGCGACGCCTGCCGACACACGTTGCTTCCCGATCAAAGACATCGAACTCAAGGGCGCTGACAGCCTGTCTGCCGACGACCGCGCACGCCTGCTCAAACCTTACACGGGCCAATGCCTGGGCGTGTCGCAGCTCAACGAACTGCTCAGGGTCATTACCGACTACTACATCGAAAAAGGCCGCGTTACCAGCCGTGCTTATCTGCCGCAGCAAGACCTTTCCAGCGGTCACCTGCAAGTGTTGGTGGTGGAAGGCAAGCTCGAAGGCTTGAAAGGCGCACAAGGCAGTACCGTTACCGACCGTGAGCTGGCGATGGCCTTTCCCGGCAAGGTTGGCGAGGCGCTCAACCTGCGTGAAGTCGAGCAACTGGTGGACCAGCTTAACCGGTTGCCCTCCAAGCAGGCTCAGATGGAGCTGACCCCCGGTACGCAGATCGGCGGCAGTGAAGTGGTGGTCAAGAACACCCCGCAAAAACCCTGGCGCGCCAGCCTGTCGCGCAATAACGATGGGCAGAAAAGTACCGGCGAGCAGCAGTGGGGAGCCGGCCTAGAGTGGGACAGTCCGCTGGGCCTGGCCGATCAACTGGTGCTGCGCGGCGGCCACGACGCCGTGAGTGACCACCAGAAAACCTCAAAAAACAGCATGCTCTACTACAACGTGCCGTGGGGCTGGTGGAACTTCAGTTACACCTACAGCGAGAGCGACTACCGCACCCTCGGTGATGTGGATGGCTTCAAGTTCAAGCAGTCCGGCGACAGCCAGAACCACCAACTGCGCGCCGAACGTGTGATCCATCGTGACGACGTGAGCAAGACCTCGGTGAACGTCGGGCTTGCCCATCTGCGTACCAACAACTACCTGCTCGACGCGCGCCTGGCCCCCAGCAGCAACCGGCTCAGCGAATTCCAGGTCGGCATCAACCACGGGCGACGTATCGGCAGTGCCTTCGTCAACCTCGACCTCGGCATGCAGAACGGCATCGGCGCCTTTGACGCACAGAGCAACGACCAGGAACGCGATCGCGAGGGCAACCTCACGCCCACGCCGAACTACCGCAAATACACCGCCACGCTCAGCTACCTGCAACCGTTCACGCTGTGGGGCGAGTCGTTCAGTTTCTCCAGCCTGGCCACCGGGCAGCGCAGTGAAGACGTGCTGTTCAGCGCGCAACGTATCAGCCTCGGCGGGTCGGCTTCGGTACGCGGCTACAAGGACCAGCAACTCACCGGCGACAGCGGTGGCTACTGGCGCAACGATATTCGCTGGGCTCGCCCTGTGACGTGGGACTGGATGCGCCCGGCGTTCCTGGAGTACGGCGCCAGCGTCGGCTACGACCAGGGTGCGATCCGCAATGACCGCTACAACGACAACCTCCATGGCCGGGTCTCGAGCAACTCCCTGGAGCTGTTTGCCCGCGGCAGGAACGTCAGCGCCAGCGTGACCTTCGCCCACTCCCTGGAACGACCTGCGGTGATGAGCGAGCGCGAAGCGCCGATCTATTTCCGCATGGATTTCTACCTGTAATTCAACGCCCGCTGCCCTGAGATCTTGAATATGGACGTTCGCCCTGTTTCTGCCCTGAAAAGCCTGACCCAGCGTGGCCTTGCGCTGATCCTGGCCAATGCGCTGTTCTGGCAGCCGCTGCTGGCCCATGCCGACGGCATTGTCGTCAGTGGCCCGGGCACCACGGTCGGGCAGGCAGGCAATGGCGTGCCGGTGGTGAATATCGCCACGCCCAATGGCAGCGGCTTGTCGCACAACCAGTTCAAAGACTACAACGTCGGCCCCAACGGCGTGATCCTCAACAACGCCAGCGGGCCGGTGCAAAGCACGCAACTGGGCGGGATCATCGTCGGCAACCCGAACCTCAGGGGCGGCGCCGCCAGTGTGATCCTCAACGAAGTCAAAGGTGGCAGCCCCAGCCAGTTGCGCGGCTATACCGAGGTGGCAGGCCAGTCGGCGAAGGTCATCGTGGCCAACCCCTACGGCATCAGTTGCAACGGCTGCGGCTTCATCAACACCCCCAACGTCACCCTGACCACCGGCAAACCGGTGATCGACAAAGTCGGTCGCCTGGACCACTACCAGGTCGATGGCGGCGCCGTGACGATCGACGGCCAGGGGTTGAACGCAAGTAACGTGGACCGCTTCGAAATCATCACCCGCTCCGCCAAGATCAACGCGAAGATCAACGCCCGCCAACTGGCCGTGATCGCCGGGCGCAACGACGTCGATGCACAAAGCCTGAAGACCACCGCCCGTGCTGACGACGGCAGCGCCAAGCCGGAACTGGCGATCGACTCCAGCGCCCTGGGCGGCATGTATGCCGGCGCGATCAAGTTGGTGGGCACCGAGGCGGGAGTCGGCGTGAAGCTCGACGGCACGCTCGCCGCCAGCGGTGGTGATATCCAGCTCGATGCCAACGGTCACTTGAGCATGGCCCAGGCCGCGTCCAGTGGCGCGGTGGACATTAAAGCGGCGAGCCTCGACGCGGGCGGGCCGGTATATGCCGGCACCACGCTCAAGGTGCAAACCAAGGGCGAGCTGAAGAACCGCAAGACCCTCGCCGCACGTGACAGCATCACCCTGGCCAGCAACGGCAAGTTGACCAACAACGGCATCATCGAAGCCGGGGTCAACGCCGACAACACCCGTAATCCCAAGGGGGACGTCAAGCTCGACGCCCAGCACATCACCAACACCGGCACGGTGATCGCCAACCGCACGCTCACCGCCAACGCCGCGCAAACCCTGGACAACCAGGGCGGCACCTTGAGCGCGACACAGGCGCTGACTGTCAGCGCCGACCGTGTCGACAACCAGAACAAGGGTCGCCTGCTCAGCGACAATGCGCTGACCGTCACCAGCGCTCAACTCAACAACAGCCACAACGGCGCGATCTCCAGCGACGGCGCACAGACCCTCAATGTCAGTGGTTTGCTGGACAACAGCGCGGGCGGCTCTATCGACAGCACGGGCGCCTTCGAACTGCACGGCCAAACCTTCGACAACAGCGCCGGCAGCCTTACCGCTGGCGGCGCGATCACCCTCGACCTGCTCGGTGACCTGATCAACCGCAACGGCAAGCTGGCAAGTGCCGGCCCTCTGCTGATCCAGCGCGCCGGCCACATCGATAACCAGGGCGGCAAGCTCGCCAGCCAGGGCCTGCTGACACTTTTCGCCAACAGCATCGACAACCAGGCGAGCGGCACTTTGGCTGCCAACGATGACCTGGCCCTCACCGTGGACGGTCTGGTGCAGAACGGCGCCAATGGACTTATCCACAGTGAGAAGGCTGGGCTGAACCTGAAGGTTGGCACCCTGGAAAACGACGGCGGGCGGCTCGCGGCCAAGGCCGGTGACGTGCTGATCGATGCCCGCCAGTTCAACAACGGCAGCGGCGCCGTATTCGCCGCCCAGCGTGTGTCTCTGCGGGGTGGGAATGTCGACAACGCCGGCCAGATCGCCGGGCAGGTGGTTGACGCCAAACTGGGCGGGGCATTGGTCAACCGCGGCTTGATCGAAAGCGCCACGACCCTGGATATCGACACGGCCAGCCTGACCAATAGCGGCCAGATGCGCGCGTTGGGCGCCACTGGCAAAACCCGCTACGCCATCGGCGGCCTGCTGAACAATAGCGGCAGCCTGGAGACCGCCAACACCGAACTGAGCCTGGCTGCCGGCACCTTCCAGAACAGTGGTGGCAGCGTGCTGCATGTGGGCACGGGCGTGCTCGACCTCAGTGGTATCAGCCTCGACGACGTCGGCGGCAGCCTGGTGACCCATGGCGACCTGACCCTCGACAAAGACAACTGGACCAACAGCACCGCGATCCAGGCCGGGCGCCTGACCGTCAATGTCGACAACCTGCACCAGACCGCCAGCGGCAAGCTGCTCGGCACCCGCAGCCTGGTCGGCAACGGCCGGGACTGGTCCGTCAGCGGTACCGTCGCCAGCCAGGGCACCCTCGACCTGTCGGTGGGCAACGTGCTCAATGACCACGGCCTGATCTTCAGCGCCGGCGATATGGGCCTGCGTGTCGAGCGCCTGAAAAACCTCGCCGCCGATATCTACACCATGGGCAACCTGCGCATCGACCGAGACGGCCAGGGCGGGCTGGCGACCAGCATCATCAACAGCTCGGGCACGATCGAAAGCGAGCGCAACCTGATCCTCGCCGCCAGCACCCTCGAAAACGTCCGCACCGTGCTCACCACCGAATCCGGCATCTACAGCGCTTCGATCACACCGACCGCGTGTATCGAACGCGTCACCGGCGGCGACTGCGACGGCGGCAAGCAGAACCGTCCGTTCCTGATCACCCAGCGTGATCACTTCATCGTCAGCGACGCCACCGCGGGGTCGAGCATCACCTCGGGTGGCAACATGCTGCTCACCGGTGGCTCGCTGCTCAACAGCAGCAGTAGCATCGCCGCTGGCGGCAACCTCAGCGCCATCGTCAACCAGTTGACCAACGTCGGCGTCGCGACCCACGACACCCAGTACGAGCGCATCTTCACTTCCGAGCGTGAACGCCGTCCTGAGGGCTGGTATCGCGAGGCGGCCGCGTTCACCAAGCGTTACGCGGCGAGCCAGGACATGAGCGGTGTCGAGGCCGCCATGGCTGCGTTCATCGGCAAGATGGAAAGCGAGCAGACCGGCCTGCGCAAGACCACCCAATTGTCGACGCCAGACCAGAGCTACGCTGCCGTCATTCAAGCGGGTGGCGCGGTGGATGTGAAAGCCCAGGCCGGTATCGACAACAACGTCGTGCGCGGTGGCTACACCTACGTCGGCAGCGGCGCCAATACCCATGCACCGGGCTACTCCACCCAGGTCGTCCTCAACCCGCAATTGCCGCCAGACGTCGCCCAGCAACAGGTCAACCCGCTGGGCTTGCCAGGCTTCGGCCTGCCCGCCGGGCAGAACGGCCTGTTTCACCTCAACGACGGCAATGGCGTCAACGGCCTGCCCACCAGCCAGTTCGCAAGCAGCCCGCACAAATACCTGATCGAGACCAACCCGGCGCTGACCGATATGGGCAAGTTCCTGGGGTCGGACTACATGCTGTCCAAGCTCGGCTACAACCCCGACACCGCGCAGAAGCGCCTGGGTGATGGCTTCTACGAACAACGCCTGATCCAGCAAGCCGTGCTCGCCCGCACCGGCCAGCGTTTCATCGACGGCCAGACCAGCGACGCCGACCTGTTCAAGCACCTGATGGACAACGCCATCGGCAGCAAAACCGCGCTTAACCTGTCGGTAGGCGTAAGCCTGACTGCCGAACAGGTCGCGGCCTTGACCCACGACATCGTATGGCTGGAAAACGCCACTGTCGCCGGCCAGCAAGTGTTGGTCCCTGTGCTGTACCTGGCCCAGGCCAACAACCGCCTGGCGCCCAATGGTGCATTGATTACCGGCAGCGACCTCAACCTGATGGCCGGCACCCATCTCAGCAACGTTGGCACCCTGCGCGCCACCAGCGGCCTGCTTGCCAACGCTGGCGGCAACCTGACCAACAGCGGGCTGATGGAGGCGGGCGGTCGTCTCGACCTGCTCAGCGGCAACAACCTGACCAACCGCGCCGGTGGTGTGCTTGTCGGGCGTGACGTCAACCTCGCCGCCGGTGCCGAGTTGCTCAACCAACGCACCGTCACCACCCACGAAAGCGCCAGCAACTACCGCACCGAGCGCAGTGACTTCGTCGACAGCGCCGCGCGTATCGAATCGGCCAACACCCTCGCGCTGCAAGCCGGCGGCAACATCAACAACGTCGGCGGTGTGCTCAAGAGTGGCGCCGACACGGCTGCCCAAGCCAAGGGCGACATCAATATCACCGCCTCGCAAACCCTCGACAGTGGCTACATCGGCAAGCGTTCGAACTACATCACCATCGCCCAGCAAGGCTCGGTGGTCGATGCCGGCCGCGATCTGCACGTGGTCGCCGGGCGCGACATCAGCGTGGGCGCCAGCCAAGTCGAAGCCAAGCGCGATCTCAACCTGATCGCCACGCGCGACCTTAACGCCATCGCTGTCGCCAACGAGCGGCATTCGGCATCCAGCTCGAAAAAGGTCAAGAGCATCGAGGACCACGTGCAGCAAGTGTCCAGCGTGCTCAAGGCCGGCGGCGACGCCAACCTCAGCGCCGGGCAGGACCTGCAACTGGTGGCCAGCCAAGTGAATGCCGGCAACGAGGCCTACCTGGTGTCCGGCAAGAACCTCAGCCTGCGCAGTGCTGAAGACCAGGACTACAGCTTCTACAGCAAGACCAAGAAAACCTCCCAGGGCAAGAAATTCCGCCTGGATGAAACCGACGTGGTGAACAACGTTGGCAGCCTCGTCAGCGCGGGCACCCACGGCACGGTGGTAGCGGGTGAGAACCTGCTGTTGGCAGGCAGTGCCGTCACCGCCGAAAAAGGCGCCGCGCGATTGGTCGCGGGGCAGGACGTGAGCATCCTCGCCGTGAGCAATTCCGACAGCGCACGCCATGAGCGCAAGGAAAGCAAAAGCAGCTGGGGTGGGCTCAAGTCGAGCAAGGTCCAGGACAACGTTGACGAAAAACGCACCACGGCCATGGGCAGCATGGTCTCGGGTGAAACCGTCACTGTGGGGGCCAAGCGCGATGCGACCGTCACGGGTTCGGCGCTGGTCAGCACCGGCGACCTTGCCGTGCAGGCTGGCCGCGACCTGACCATCGACGCGGCGCAGAACACCTTCTCCCGCATCGACATGCACAAGGAAAAGAACCGCGACCTCACCGGCGTATTGACCGGCAACTCGCTGGGCCTGGATGACATCACCGGCAACCAGAAGCTGTATATCAACAGCTCGAAACACAACGGCACGGCCAATGAAACGACCTTGACCGGCAGCACTGTTGGGTCGAGTGCGGGGAATGTGTCGTTGACGGCGGGCCGTGAGTTGAAGGTGATTGCCAGTGATCTGGTGAGCACCAGGAACATGGCCCTCACCGGCTCAAATGTGAGCATCGAGGCGGGCGCGGAGACCGCCCGGCAAACGTCCGAGGACAGCGCCAGGAGCCTCGCGGTTGGACGGGTGATTGGCGGTGCAGTGGTCGACACTGCCCGCAGTATTCGTGATGCGACCGAGGCTGCCAAGAACGCCGATGACCCACGGCTCAAAGCTGTGAAAATCGCCCAGGCCGCACTCGCCACCTACAACTTGGCTGGACAGGCGTCGGACGCCAATGATCAGAGCGGCGGCTTCAAGAACAAGCAAGGTGGCACGCCAAGTAACGGTTCGCTGATCAAGATCGGTACTGAACTGGCCAATAACCGCAGCAAGAGCAGCAGCGAATTCAACAGCCTCACCGCCAAGCAAAGCACGCTCAATGCCGGGGAAGCGCTGTCGGTCATTGCCACGGGTGAGGCCGCAAACACGCAGGGTGATATCCAGATCACCGGCAGCAGCTTGAAAGCTGCCAGCACTTTGCTGCTGGCGAAAAATAATGTGTTGATGCAGAGCGCTCAGGACACCATCGACCGCAAGAACGAAGGGTCGAGCAACAAGACTGCGTTGGGTGCCAGTTTCAACATCGGCGAGCAAAACGGCTTCACCCTCGACTTGGGCGCGCAGGGGGCCAAGAACAATGGCAGCGGTAATTCCGTCACCCAGGTCAACAGCACCCTCGATACCGGCAGCCTGCTGCTGCAGAGCGGTGGCAATACGACTCTGAAAGGCGCCCAGGTTCGCGCAGACAGCATCAAGGCGGACATTGGCGGCAACCTTACTGTCATCTCGCTGCAAGACACCGAGTCGTCGCGCAGTAAACAAAGCAGTGGCGGCTTCGGCGCAAGTATCTGCATTCCGCCGTTCTGCTACGGCTCTACCGTCGCGGGCTCGGCAAACCTTGCCGCCGCGAAGATGAACAGCGACTACAAGGGCGTCACCGATCAGAGCGGCCTGTTTGCCGGGGCAGGTGGCTACGACATCAATGTGGGCAAGACCACGACGCTGCAGGGCGCGGTGATTGCCAGTGACGCGTCAGCCGATAAGAACCGGCTCAGTACTGATCGACTTATCGTCAGCGACATCAAGAATACCAGTGAGATCAAAAGCCAATCGGCCGGCATTTCGGTGTCGTCCAGCAGTGCGGGTGGCGCCTCGATGGGCGGCAGCATCCCGGTGGCGCTCAAGGATGAAGACCGCAGCCACACCCGCAGTGCGGTCAGCGAAGGCACGATTGTGGTTCGCAACCCCGAGGGCGCAAATGATCTGGTGGGCTTGAACCGTGATACCGCCAATGCCAATCACAAACTCGATCGGCCTGATGAAAAGGCCATGCGGGAACGTATCGACCTGATTCAAAGCTCGGCGCAGTTGGCCAGTGGGGTTATCAGTGCGGTTGGCAAGGCAAAGGCCGATGAAGCCAAGACACTGGCCGAACGGGCGAAGGCCCAGACAGAAGCGGGTTCGCCCGATGCAGGTGCATCAGTACAGGCGGCAAACTCCGCGTACATCGACGCACAGCGTTGGCAGGTGGGTGGTGACAAGCGCTTGATGGCGGACATCGCTTCCGGGCTGATTGCGGCTGGGCTGGGTGGAGCACCGGTTGGAACAACCGTGGGGATTGTAGCCAACACCGCCTCCAGCGATATTTTCAACAAGATAGGTGATTACGCCCGGTCCCGCGCGACGGATCCCACGTCGGACGCTGCCACGCGAGCAGCCTGGGCTGAAGGTGGCGCGGCGCGTGTGATGCTGCACGCTTTGGCCGGCGCAGCCATCGGGTTGTCCAGTGGCAATGTGCAAAGTGGTGCCTTGGGGGCGGGCGCGTCGGCTGCGTTGCTGCCGACCATTGGGCGTGCACTGGAAAGCAGTGGGTTATCGGACACAGAACAGAAAACGGTCGCTGCATTGATCGCCTCAGGCGTAGGCGGTGCCGCCGCGTCTGGTAATGGTATCGCCGGGTCGATAGTTGCGGGCGGGGCGGCTTACGGCGTCGAGAAATTCAATCGGCAAATGCACCCGGACGAAGTCGCCCTGGTGAAGAAACAGGTTGGCGCGTTGGCCAAGGCTGCCAACATTACTGAAGCAGAGGCGGAGAAGCGGCTCGCTAACGCGTTCGTGTATTACACCGATGCCGACTGGCACGCTGTCGTCGATGCCAATCAGTCCAAGCCTGATGCACTGACGTTGAGTTACTTGGGTATCGCTCTGGCGCCCATTGCCAGTCGATACGATGTCGTACAGGCCATGGGGGATGTGCCTGTATTGATTAACCCAGGAAAAGTCTATTCGCCCACAGAAACCGAAGCGTTCATTCGAGACTTCCGCCTCAACCACCCGCTTGAGTATGCGACTTCAGAGATCAATGGCGAGTATTTGATCGGTAGCTATGGCTCTGCCGTGGCCCAACAGCGAGATTTCTATCAGAAAAATCTCTTCCAGGTGCCCTCGTTCAATGAGCTGGTACTAGGCAGTTCATTAGGCCTGATTGCAGGTACGGCAAATGGCGCTGCTGTGGTGGGCAGCGGTGTGGTGTCGTTGGGTAAAGGGTTGGTCACTGACTTCGCCGGGACCAGCTCGCTGGTCGCCAATGGGCTTCTGGCAACGCTGTCAGGTAGAAACTCGTCCGACGCCGGTATGGAGCGGGACATTCAAAGCTATCTCTACTCGCTTCAAGGAAACATGCGGGGCGCGGCGGAGATTGAGGCAAGTAAAGCGACGGAGTTTGCGCTGGGCATGATCCCGGCGGGGCGAATAGGCGTTGCCGGCCAGGCGGCTGAAGTTGTCATCGTCAGAAACCCGGTGGTGAAACTCAACAATCAGATTGGTAATTCCTTTGACGAGTACGTGGCGGCCACTCGTTTGGCTGGGCTGGATGCCCGGGGCCTACTGGCCAAGCAAGAGCGCCTGCCAACGCCTGATGTGGATGGCCGAAACTATGTCATTCCTGACTACACGATTTACCGGCAAGATGGGAAAGTGGCGGCTTATGCTGACGCCAAGACCGGCGCGGAAATCCCCTTTGATGCCCAAGCGCGTGGCCTGATTGAGTGGTCAACGGTGTCGCAGACCAAAACCCTGATTTACTACACACCGACAGGATCGACTCCCATCAGCCCCCACCTGCTAAATTATGCCCGGCAAGCAGGTGTTGCAATTAAACAGGTAGCGGTTAAATGAGTAATTTGGTGAGCGGTCTGTCCTTTTCGCTGTGCTTTGCGTCGGACTTCGAAGACCAGGATATGGCCCAGAAAATTCTTGAGGTTTTTCTCTCGGCGCCCGCCAGCGTCAGGCCCAAGAAGTTTGGTGCGTTTCAACCGTCCGAGAAAATCCAAGAGACCAGCACGGTGCTTGACGTCCTGACCAACAAGGCTGGCAACAAAGCTGGGGGGCGGGCGGGGAGTTTGATTCTTGAGCACAGCAAAAGCTGTAGTTATCAGGTGCAGTGGAATAAAACCAATAGGCCTACGTTTTCTTTTATCTCCGGGCATTTGATGTTTTCAGCGATGTCCAAGGGCACCGTGCTTGACGACTTTATTGCGCTGGTCAAGCAGTTGGCGGTCGTGCTGTCTCCGGCCTACGGAGAAATCCGGAGCATGGCGGTAAAGAACTGGGACGCGCCCATGAATCTATTGATTCGCCTGCCCGATGTGCCGCCTGTTTCCATTTATGGAAAGGAATACATCGCGCATTTCGGCGAGGAAAAAATCAAGGCGTTTCCGTTCGGTACGGTGGAACGAGTCGGAGAAGGCTACTGGGTGACCGCTCACCCTTCTGTGCTGGAAGAAGTGCCAAGTGCCCGACGTGCAGAGGTGCGCAGCTATTTTGGCGAGCAAAGCTTCATGGCGGATGGCAAATGGCGATACACCGAAGGGAGTGCGCCTGACTTTGACCTGGCTTTTTCTATCGTGTGAGCACCTGATCTCTCTGTTTGATGGCACCTGGCTTCTGGACAAAGATCCGTCGTCACCCGCTTTTGCCCGATACGTAGTCGGCAGCACTTCGAAGCGGTGCGTTATTGGCGTCGGGTGATTAGCGATCTGCGTAAGAGGCGGCGGTGACTACTCATCACAAGCTGTTGGAGAACGCGCTCGGCGCGCTAGGTCTGCCAGAGGCACTGGTGGCGTGCGCTTTGGGGCGCACCAGCCCTGCGGTCTTCAATCTGGAAGCACCCGCCCGGTGGTATGTCTTCCCACCGGCACTGATCCCTTTATGGAGCGACGGGTCGTGGCCGACTTATATTGGCTACTGGAAGCATTGGTTCGTCGAGCGCGAGCCCTGTTTCGTGAAGATGTACGTGGGTTCAGGCCTTATGACTGTCGAGATCGCCCGCACGTGCGAGCAATTGATGGGCGTGCTGGCGATGATGTCGATCAGCCTTGAGGACGGCGTTACCCCGCAGCTTGAGCGGTTTGCCACGACAGTAGGGCTCGATTGCCTCGATGCGCTGGATGCGCAGTCGTTGAAGACCGGTGACGACCCGCAGGGCTTCGTCAACGTTGATCTGTTCAAAACACTGACGCCGCTGCAGAGCATGGCTGACGGATCGTCGGCCTACACCGGAGACTTTCCCGCCCCGGCCAACCTCAACCGCAAGTGGTGGGAAACCAGTTGCTCCTTCGAGATTGTCGACCAACCCCTGTGTCTACCGGCCGATGCAGAGTTGCCCGCCTGGTTTGCTGCCGACGTTGAGAAAAAACCGTTGTTCGACGACTTTATGGCCGCGGGTCGCCTGGATTACGCCTGGCTGACCTTGAACTCCACAGGCTGGTCGATCGCTGATGCCCGGCAGGCGCTAGTCGCGTTGCAGGCCCAGGCCGGCGATGAGGACTTTGATCAGGTTGTCGCCTATTGGTTGTCCGTTGCGGATCTGGATGCCGGGGGTTATTGAGGTTGAAAAGACGGGTTTAACCAGAGTGAAGTCGCGGAGAAATGTTGCCTGTTTTTTATAGTAAATCCTGGTTCCGTGCGAAAAAAATCGCTCTGGAGCCAATGGACACATCCATCGCACGCGCCAGGCATCAGGCGGGAGCGCCCTATGCTGTTCTAATAGGGTCAGCAACCACACCGTCGTGTTTTATTGAGATGTTGATGGATAAGCGCATGGTCGGCGTCGGTTTCCTTGATGATGAGGGCCGCGAGTACCTGACCTATCAGTTTCATTATCTAAACGGTGAACAGCTTTTCCTCACGATGGCGACTCACCGCGAATTCGAGGCAGCCAAGGTTATCCTTGGGACAACCTATATATTCAACCAGCAGGGCTCGCTTGTAATCCGCCGTGAACACCTGAATCCTTATCGACTGGAAGAGACTCAATCAACGTTTGACCCCACGGGGAACTACGAACCAGCGCCGGCATTTGGTGATTATTCAACGCTGATGAAAATCAATCGGTGACCGGTCGGCTCGTACGCTCGGCACGCGCGTCACCTATTTTTGTTATCGCTGGAGCAACATCGCATGGCAGTGGTGGGTTACCCGCACCCTACACGCTGCAGCGCCTTCCAGTCGTTCCTGCGCAATGTGTCGAAGCTGCTGCTCAGTGTGCTGGATGGGGTCTTTGTGTTGTTCGGCCAGCTTCGCCGCTTGGGCGATAGGTTGGCCAAGACGGTTGTCATCAATACATGAGCGGGGCGTCCTGAAGGGGCCGCCCGCTCTGCGTCCGGCGCGTTACAACAACTTGCGTTGCACGGCTTCATCCAGCGTGCTGCGGGTCAGCGCTTCGACCAGTTCCCGCGTGTCGCTCTGGAACGGGATACCCACGATCAGCACCAAGTGCATCCAGGTGCGCACCGACTCGCTCTTCTTGACGCGGCCCAGCTCCTTGCCGTCCTTGTCCTTGAACACCGTTTCCAGGGTGAACGTGTTCTTCGCCGTGGTCGGGATCACGAAGAACGTGAAGCCAGTGATGAACGCCGATACCGGGCTGTAATCTTCGTTGTTATACAGCGTGGCGTCGGCATAGATGTCCGAGTCGACCTTGTCGGTGCTCACGCGCGAAAACCGGTTGGATTCGCGATACGAATCGGCCACGGCCTTTTCCCACAGGGCCGCTGGCTTGCCGCCTGCCGCGTTGCCCGGGCCGCCGTTGACCTGGTTCAGCGCAGTGGTGCGCACGTAGGCCGTGGGCTTTTGCGCCGGTGCGTTAGCAGTCGGCGGCCAGGTGTGTACAGGCGGCAATTCGTGTTGCGAGTAAGACACGCAGCCGGTCAGCAAGACTGCGGCGAGTACCAGGCTGTGTTTGATCAATCCTTTCACGTGTTGCTCCTTGAAACTAAGGTTTCGCCAGGTTGGCGGTAGCGGTGTCGAGCAATTGCGCGATGAGCTTGGTCAGTTGCTGGCCGCCCATCGAAGGCGCCCAATATTGGCCGCTGTAAAGCCCGACGTTGTGTTCGAACTTGATCGACTCCTTCGCCGACGCCAGTTCCTTCCCGTCGCGATCTACGATGACCAAGTCGCCGGCCACGTCAAAACTGTCCACGTAGATCGGGCCATTGACCCAGATCCAAATGGTCAGCGTCAGCAACGCGCCGGGCACGTAGGCCGGATGCGGAGCGCGATGGCCCTTGAGGGAGGTCATGTTGAATGTGAGCGTCACGTCGTGCTCGCCCAGGCGTACCGGGTACTCGGTGACCTGCTTGAAGTAACCCGCCGTGCGCACGTACTGGTTGATCTGGGCCGTCAGGGAGCGGCTGATAGCCGTCTTGTTGGCCTCGTTGACGTCGGCGTCATTCACCCTCACATCGGCGACTTGCGCACTGCGCGGGCTGCTTGTGGATGCTGGGTGGAGTGGGGCGCCGACAGGGCCAGTGACGGTGTAGGAGACACAGCCGGTCATTGACAGCGCGACGACCAGAGCGGTAGCCCTGGAAAGGGTCTTGAGCACGTAATATCCCTATAAAAGAACGAACCAAGCCACTGTCTCGACCCGCTTGTGCATAACTTGAGTGTGCAATTTTTGTTTCACGCACGCGGTGTGACCGACTTCCGAGCGTGGCAGTAGAGGAGTAGAGTCGCCTCCCCGTATTTCCCGTCTCGCATGGAAGCTATTTGCAATGAACCTGAGATCCCTCGCCCTGTGCAGCACACTGCTGCTATCCGCTTGCAACCACCAACCTTGGGTGCCTTACGTTGAGCCGGCTGCCGGTACCGAAACCGCCCAGTTGCGTGTTATCACCAACGGTGAAGTCCGTGGCGGTGAATACACGGGGTGCGTGGGCAAGGAACAGGGCTTGGCCAAGGCCGGGCGTTTCAGCGAAGACGGTCAGCCAAGCATCAATTACCCGCAGTCGCCCGTGACGCCGCGGCAACTCGGCATGCCACCGCGCATGATGCCGACAATGGACCAATACCTGGGGGTTATCAGCATGGCCGAAGGTGCCTACACCGAGATCGTCGCTGAATACCAGGTGCCCGCCGGCAAGCCGTTTGTACTCAAGCGAGAAGAGTTGGTCGCAGGTATCGACGGTCATCGCTACTTCAAGTGCGTGGCAGACACCCGAGTGGTCATGTTCGAGAGCGGCAAGCGCTACGAGCTCTTTACCGGGATGCAGTACGTCAAGGCGCCCGATGGCAGCACATCGCGGCGGTGCCCGTTTCTGATCTATGAGTTGTCTGCTGGCGACTACATGCCGATCCCGGCAAGCGCGCCGGCTAATCGGGTTTGCCAATAAGAACAAAGCGTTCCTTCATGGTTTTGTTTTGCCAGACAAGGTCTTAGAAAAGACCCGCGGCCTTCTCAGGGGATTTCGCCAGTAAAGCGGCGCAGCCTTGACGCCAAAACAACTTGAGAACGTCTTTCAACTCCGTAAAATGCCGCGATTGTTTAAAGTGCGATACTTTTCAGGGACGAATTCAGACATGCGTGTGTTTGTCGTATTTCTCGCGGCTTGCCTCATGGCGGGCTGTGCCTCCAAGCCGGCGTACTACGTTTCCCCGGCACCGGTTACTATTCCCAAGACAGCCACCTACTGGGTCGACACCTTCGACGTTGAGGTGGGGGGCAAAAGCAAATACTTCATGCCCGACGACAAGGTTCGCCAGGAATTGGGCGTCGACCTGGTCGACCGTTTGCTCAAGGCCAAGCGCTACGCTGCCAGCAAGGAAACCGCCGATTACTTGCTGGACGTGGATATCGTCTACGTGCGCCATATCATCGACTCCAACGGCGGGCTGTCCAACCTGGTGATCGACGACGGCACCATCCTGCAAAGCATCGATTTCGGCTACAAGGTCAAGGTCAAGAAAGCCGGGGTCGAGGTGTTGCACTTCGGTCAGGACCGGCCTGGCCTGGTACCCAACAACTGGGTGGGGCAGGTGCAGCAATGGAAGACCATCGGCGGCATCCTCACCAATACCGGTAACGCCAGTGTGGAGCGACATTTCACTGGCGGGCTGAGCCGCTACATCATCGATGACCTGCGCGATATTCCGGCTCGATAACGGCACCCGCACTCACCCTGGATTTCCCTACTTAGGAGCACCCTGTGAAAAGACTGTCCAACATCCTGCTGTCCGGCCTCACCGCCGCAGCGCTGCTGACCGTGGCCGGTTGCGCCACGGAAAGCAATCGCGCCATGCCGGTGGAGCAAGTCGCCAGCGCCAACGTCGCCTATTCGGGCGTGCGTGTGCCGATTGCCGTGGGCAAGTTCGACAACCGCTCCAGCTACATGCGCGGCATCTTCTCCGACGGCGTAGACCGCCTCGGTGGCCAGGCCAAGACCATCCTCATCACCCACTTGCAGCAGACCAACCGCTTCAGCGTGCTGGACCGCGACAACATGGGCGAAATCTCCCAGGAAGCCGCAATCAAAGGCACCGTGCAGAAGCTCAAGGGCGCTGACTACGTCGTGACCGGCGATGTGACTGAGTTCGGCCGCAAAGAGACCGGTGATCGCCAACTGTTTGGCATCCTTGGCCGTGGCAAGACCCAAGTGGCCTACGCCAAAGTCGCGCTGAATATCGTCAACATCAGCACCTCCGAAGTGGTGTATTCCACCCAGGGCGCCGGTGAGTACGCATTGTCCAACCGTGAAGTGGT
>Ga0308169_10003122_pt1 | contig 16437 bp, 12 predicted proteins | sample PhyBR1_2_FD_202139 | JGI IMG/M metagenome (GOLD analysis project Ga0308169, IMG submission 202139) | Phyllosphere microbial communities from UC Gill Tract Community Farm, Albany, California, United States - DLSLSB.R1 | ecosystem: Host-associated > Plants > Phyllosphere > Unclassified | place... | reverse complement strand
GGTCTAGGCGGCCGAGACTTGTCGAGCGTTGCCAGATCAAGCTCGTTGGTGACCGCCGAGCTGACCTGCTCCCACATCTGGAACGCGTATTCGTCAGTGGCTTTACCGTGCGTATCGAACGCGGCAGCGGCGAGTTTGTCGGTTGCTTCTAAATAGCGACCATTGTCGTACGCAGCCATTGCAGTAACCACCGGGCCACCGGGCTGGGGCATTTGCGCCCAAAGCGGCGTAGCAAACATGATTGCCAGCCCTATAGCCACTCTCATTCGGCTGCTCCTCATAATCACGATGCCGAAGATGGATTGTCTTCCAACGCACGTCTAGTCGGCATCAGTTTGTCTCGACCGGCCCCTGCTTGAAGTCGCTGCTGATAGGTCAATCAAAGGACTCCTTTGGCCAAGCTTCGGGTCAGTTCAAAGGGCGAGAAGTGTCTTAATGCAGCTCTCATTGATACCTGGAGGGTACCGCTTATTCCGCCGTTTCAATATCCGGAGCCGTCTCCATCCGCGCCCGCCCGACGATCGCAGCGACGGTGTTCTTGCTGAGACTGAGATCGCGGGCGATCCAGCGATAACTGCGGCGCTCGGCAATGAGCGCCAGCACTTTGGGTGCCAAGCGGTCGGACTTAGGGCGGTAGCCAACCTGCCGCCCAAGCTTCCGGCCCCGCGCCCGTGCCGCGGCATGTCGCGCTCGAACTGCGCGATGCCAGCCAGAATCGTTACGATCATCCGGCCGTGCGGCGTATCGACCTCGAAGGTCATGCCGCACATCGCGACTACCGACACCCGCAGCCCGACAGCGGGTTGGGCGCACATCCTGTTCACCGGCGAATACCTCTGGCCCAAGAGCACCACCACTTAGGGTGTCATTTCGCCCTTAGCCGGAACCGACCCCGTATACGGCGATGGCTCGTGTTCGGCTTCGACGGTCGGTCTGGTAGCTCATGTCTGATCGCCTCGTAGCAGCATCTGCATAACGGTGGACGATCAAACCGATGTCCGCAATTGGGTGGAAAGCGGAATGGCCGCTTTAGGGCGGCGACCGCAAAGAAGCGGACGTTCGTTCAGCCGGGAGGGCACGGGCTTGAACGCGTCGTCCCTCGTACCGCGACTGGACTTGTGACGTGGCCTTCTGACACTTCGAAGCCGGCAAAAACCCGTGCGTCAATGCGCAGGATCAGAACCGTCCGGTTCTGACACCAACAAGACCCAATCCGGCTACTTAGGGGCGCTCATACGCGTTTCGAGCGCGGTCGTTGGTTCAGGTGGCACCCAGCGGCCTGAACTGGGCCGATAATCCTCGCCGTCATCACATTCGATTGCTAGGCGAGGGCGTCCGCAATCTCGTGCGCCATCCGCGTACGGACAATCCGACCGTAATTTTTCAACTGCCCGCCGATCGGTCGTCCAAGCGGCCCGAACGTTTCGATAGCGCGCTTTGCGTATGTCCAAAACGTCCATGTGTCATAGCTGGCGGTATGGTCGAAGTCCGCGACCCGACCGTACCGTTGCATGAACTTGGGGGCGTCAAATTGGCTTTCGATGTAGGCTTGATCCCTGCCGGGATATCGCCGGACCAATGCACGCGCCTCCGCACGTATTGAACGCGTGACCTTCCGGTACAGCCGCGACAGCGTTGCATCGCGTAGGTACGCCGCCTTTCCGTCGTATCTGAAACCGAGATATTCGAGGCCGTTTTCGCCTTGCTCGCCGTGTAGCTTCTCGAACCCCTGTCCGCCGGGGGCGGGGAAGTATTTTAGCACGGACGTTTTCTTCGCTTTGATAACGATCTGCGATCCGTGCTTTTGAATCTCCGTCATCGCAAAATCACGCGCTGCAACCGCTTCCGCTTCGCCGCCGGGAATGACGATGATAATGTCGTCGGAGTAGCGGAAAAATGCCCCGCCGATTGCATCGACATAGGCTTTCAACGCGCTGTCGAAGTCGATCAGGTAAAGGTTCGCGAGCATGTCAGAGATAGGCGAACCCTGTGGGATGCCGAAATCATTTTTGTTCGTTTCGATCAAGCTGGCAACAGCCCCACCTTTGCCGCAAATCTTCTCGCGAAAATCGGCGTTCGTACATAGCTGTCGCGGCATGTCTTTGAAACCCGTCGTGTAGACGGGAATTCTGCTCGAACCTTTTGTCTGCCATGTGAGATAGCCAAGCCGTTCGTATGCCGCGTCCCGATCGACGATCGCATACCGCGTAATTGCGCGGAAGACTGCCGCATGATCGTGCGGCAGTTCCGTCGCCCCTAGTAATCCGCACCATTTCTGCCGCAGCAATTCGTGGTCGATGCTCTCGAAGAACTTGCTAATATCGAGCGTCACAACTGCCGCGTTGCCGTACCCCCGTATGACGTTGAAGGCATCAAGAGCGAAGTCGATGTTGGACTTCCCCTTACCCTCTGGCGTAGCCAACTTGCGATACGCGATTACGTTTTCACCGAGGCCGCGTGCCGCCAAAGCCACTTCGTAAGGCTCGCGAAGAATGTGCCGATAGTAGGAATAGATATACGCGTCGCGCCGGCTCGCGAATCGCAGTTCCCGCACCTTCTTGTCGGGTTTGCCGCCTTGCTTGTCGCGGAACGGTTGCCACTTTTCTTCGAAGCGCATGAATGGGTAGAAGCTGTTGCGTGCAACAGCAGCGGGATCGCGTACCAGCTTCTCGATATCGTTAGGCCGGATCGGCTTATCGAAGTGCGGATAGTGCTTAAGTGCCGGAACCCAATCGACCACACCCACTCCACGAGAGGGGGGAAGAACAATCCGCGTCCCATGCGGACTTTTCCTTTCGGAAGCGTTCTTCCCCCAACACCATTATCTGTCGAGCACCATTCCTAATACTCTGCTGGGACGTTTTCGAACGAAATCGAGTATACTGTAACAGTGGATATCTTCGAGACTTGCGTCTGCGTCGATCATTCCATCTTCATTCAAGCCAGCGAGGTAACTATGACCTACACCAACGCGAAATTAGCTGTTGACGGTATAAACTATCTACTCCCGCACTCGCGATTGGGATGAGCATGCGATAGCACCGCACGCCGCTATCGTAAACACCGCCGTATCAACTCTGGTGCACTGTCACCCAAAAGCGGCCATACTGATCCCTACCAATGAGAGGTGTCACAACCCGAGCGGTTGTGACACCTCCGGCGCTATCGTCTCCGGCAGAAAGGTAGACCTTTTGCCGCTGGGCAGCTCATTGACGATGTCTAGCCTAGCATCTTCTGATCCGTCAGAGTCAGAAGAGTGAGCACGTCGTTCCCGAAGCCTTTGACGCACTCCTCGGTCAGGTTGAACCGATCGGCATTCCATCGATCGAACCACGCGTCCGCCCCAATGATGGTTGGCCGCGCCTGATCGATCTTGCCGTACAGTACGTCCATCGCAGCCGACTCCGGGTCCAGATCGTCGCGTGGAAACCAATGATCGGGGACACCACCATTCCGCCGGAACCATCGGCGTCCTTTCGGACCATGACATACGATCAGGCACGGCCAGGGGCTGAGATCAACGAATCGTAGCGCTGTCGCCAACCGGCTCGTGGAAAACGCCCCTGCCAGAGCATCGATGACCTCGAATGACGGACGCCGATGGGCAGCGGCAAGGGGTCGGAACAGATAAGCCGGCATAAGGAGGTCAGCGGCGTATTGGTCGGCTTGCCGTTCGATGGTGGCACCGTTTTGACCGACGCTGCCGATCTCACTAGCACGGCAAATTGACGATCTCCCACGATGATGCTGCCAATGTCCTAGCTCGTGTGCGATCGAGAAACGACGCCGGCGAGGATCGCCATCACCTTTGACGGTAATGATCGCCTGATCCCGAAATCCAATGATCCGGGCCTCGCAACTTTCCAATGTGCCACTACGCACCTTGACGCCCATTTCCCAAGCTACCGCCTCAATGTCGATCTCGTCCGGACTGGTGACACCGAAAGACTGCAAGAGTTTTTCGGCTTGGCTCAGCCCCTTCAAATCGGGCTGCCGTCTTCATCTATGGCACCAAGCTCTCTCAGATTCGCCAGAATGTCGTCCATCTCGTTCTCGGTAATGCCCTCGCCGTTACGGGCCGCCATCGTCAGACGGCTTTTCAGTTTGGCATCATCATTAGCAAACCGGACCAGGACCGCCGCTCGATCCTTGAGGGGAAGCCGGTGGACCTGCCCGAGGTTCGATCCAGCAGCGCGATCGATCTCTGCCCGTGCAGCCTTGAGCCGTGCCTTCGCCGCTTGGCCTGTAGCGACCGAGTTTACAGCACGAACGCGGCTTGCCTCATCCTCAGCATTAAGCCCTTCCGCCTCGACTTCCGCCAGCAGTTCGGCGTCCGACATGCTCATAATGTCGGCAACCAGTTCGTCCGCCAGCTTATTGAGCGGGGGGACAGCGCGTCCCGACCCGCTCACGATGTCCATCCATTGGGAAATGCCGCATCAATCGTGCGGCGGACACGGCGTCGGATAGTGGCATACGCCTTCATATCGACACCGATCATGCTCATTATCTCCTCCTTCGACAGGTCATCCAGATACGCCCATAGGAACAGGGTCGCCTCGTCGTCATCGGCAAACAAAGCTTCCAGCGCATTCCGCCGAGCCGACGCATCTTCCTGTGCAAGCCCCAGTTCCTCGACAGTCGGTTTCGTTTCCACCGGCTCATGCGAGAACCATCCTCCGACATCGGTCGCATCCGCCGACACCAGTTCCGGTTCCACCTTCTGTTGCTTGGCAGACGCTCGGCTGTGCATGACACCGATCAGGAACGGTAGCATTGCCATTTCACGCGGGCAGTTCCGAACGCCCTCGATGGTCTGACACACCGCTTCGTTGAGCAGATCGTCAGCCTCACACCCTGCTGCAAACGCGTATTGTCGCCCGGCCTTCCTCAATCTGAGGAGGTCGGCCGAAGTCAGGCGTTCGATCGCCTGCCGCGCTTCCACAAGATCGAGTATTGGTCCGCTCACTAAAATCCGCCGGCTTCCTGACGGCGTAGGCTGATTTTCAAATCCATTCGGACATGCCGCAAAAGTTTTTGTCGGGATGTCCGAGAACGTGCGCCAATCCAGCCTACCCCCATTGATAGTCAATGAAGACCATCGGGAGCGGGGTCGCAAGCCGTCTTACCCACCAGATGCGAGAAAGGAGGTGTGAATTATGTCCGGAAAGAACCAGCATGTCGTCCCGCACGCGGGCGGTTGGGCTGTCCGCGGTACAGGCAACAGTCGCGCGACCTCGGTCTATGACACGCAGCGCGACGCGATCGATACTGCGCGTGGCATTGCGCAGAACCAGCACAGCGAGCTTCTGATCCACGGCCGCAACGGCCAGATCAGGGATCGTGACAGCTACGGCGGGGACCCGTTCCCGCCGCGAGGTTGAACATCTGGGCCGTGCCCTCGGGTACGGCCCTTCTCCACTATATACGACACCATCAGGGAGAGCCGATCATGGCTGACGTTCAAGTCACCTGCATCAACAAGCAGCCGCGCAACAATACGCACGAGGGAATTACGCATCTTGGCGGTAGCGGATGGAAATGGACCCCCAGCGATGTCATCCAGTCCATCCGCAGCAAGACCAACACCTTCTTCACACACGTGAACGGGAAGCGTGCCGATATTGGGATCGTCGAAGGCCAGAATGGCCCGTACCTGCGCACCTATGCAGACGGCCAGTGGAACGACAACCTGCTGGCGCTGCCCGAGTGCGCATGATTGACTTGACCCTGGCCCACGAGACCAGGCCGTTTCACCGATATCGCGGGCATCCTAAGTCCCGCGTGTAGGAGTTCGTTATGCTCGCCAAGCTCCTCAGCCAGCCTACATGGCCCGTCGCAGCTGCTACACTCCTCGCTGCGTTTGGAACACTGATCCTTCAATGGGGCCTAAATCGGCGTACGCGGCGCCTCGACGAAACCCTTAGGGTCCATTCAGCGAAGCTCGGTGAGCGCAATAGCGAGACTGCCGCTGCCCTCGCAGACCTCAAGCAGGTGGAGCTGACGAATGCCGCGACCAGCAAGTGGGTCGATATAATCGAGCGGCGAGCGGATCGCCTTCAAGCTGATTTGGCTGAACTCCTTGGTTTACTTGAAGTCTTTACCGACCGGAAAGACGACGGCGATCGAAAAGACCTTCAAAGAATGGCGCAGCTCGGTCGAGCGATATCGCTGACTGTCCCGCCGAGCGGGAAGTTCCCCGAAGAGCTGAACATCCAGCTCGGCCACATTAGGGAAGCCGTAGCGAAAGGACCGGGGTATCTCACCGAGCGTCCAGGGCTGCTCTGGGCGCTTCAAACCAATGCATGGAAAATCGTGGATGCCGAACGCAGTAGGGCATTAGAAGCGATCTCGGCGGGGAAACCGATCGAGCGCCACGATCTAGAGCCAGAGCATTGGAGACCGATGCCTGCACCTGCTGCGTTGCCTGATTCACCGCGCCCAACCTAAAGCCATGGCCGCGTCAAAACCGAGCGGTTGTGACACCAGGAAGCCGCGCCCAGGCGAGATGAGCGAACGGCAGGAACTATGCCTGCGAAAAGGGGCCGCCAACGCCTGCAACTGGGTCTGCTCTCGGCAGTTCGGCTGTGGCAGCTCACGACTAGAAGGCGTCGTTCAAATACGCGTCCATGAACGTTGGCTCCTGATTGAAGCTGTCAGTCAGATTGCAACGGTCGAGGCCGCTGCGACGGTAGCCTAACGATCGCCTTCTGCACTCGTCGCGCAGTGATCGACCCGAGTGGTTTCTTCGAATCGAACTTGCAGGCATCGATGCAAGGCGGCCAAACATCTGACCGGGGAGTATGTATGGACCACGGGATTCGCGCTGAACATTTTACCCTACTCGACGCGCTTGATGGCGTTGCGAGGGCGAGCAGTGATCCGGCGCAGGATAGAGACTACGAAACGCTGGTAGATGCGTATGAGGCAACCGCCCGTTGGGCACGCGCTGTGCAGGACCGTCTCTTCCCGGAAGGTTTCGTCCGCAAGCTCTCGCGCCCGACCGATATGGGGCAGAAGTTCAAGCCCTACACCTGGGTGCGAATTTATCCACGCGAAGGGGCACCGAAGGAGTTGGCCTACACGGTCGGCATCGATGCATCGGGCGAGTTCTGCGTCAAGATCGATACCGTTCAGATCAACGGGACCGAGACCCGGCGGCGCTATGACGAGCTGCGCTATCACGACAATCATCTTTCACCGTTCGCCGGCATCATTCCTGCTGACACAGGTCTTGCTCTGTCGTTAGAGGAACTAATCGACTGGTCGTGCAATCAGATCGGCACCTTCGAGCCCGGCTATGATGCGCTCGCGCAGCAACTCGGACTGATCGCACCGCAAATGCGCCTTGTTACCGAAGCTCGAATATCCCGCAGCGCATTTGCGCATTGGCATGAGGCGCTCGGCGCCGGCCCCGCCGATGGCGCGACCGGCAGCATCACCGGCCACAATGTCTGGCTGCAGGCGAGGGACAGCCAGACCGGGATCGATACAAAGCTCGGTCTCGATTCGAACGGTGGCGAATGGGCGGTCGAGATTAACACACCCCCGGTGGCGGGCGATCATAACCGCCTGTCCGGGATTGCGCGCGATGCGAGCGGTGGATTGCATCTGCTTCGCCAGGGCTGGTTGCGTGGCCGACGATCCGCGCCCGATATCCGCGAGCAGGAATTCGTTAAGAAGACTGGGCTTGCGGCGACGCCGGTGGCAGCCACTGGAAAGGCCGCAGCGCGCCGTTGGTTTCTTGTTGGAAGTCTCAACGATCCGCCCGAGCGTATTCGCCGCACCACGGCGCAATTCGTCCAACTCTGCGAAAGGGCCCGCACCGGAGAGACCGCTGGCGGCGGCCACGACAAGATCGCGTTCGTCACCGATCTCGACCAGCTGTTCGCCAACGTCGCGATACTCGACGCGGTGCGTACCGACCTGACGTCGTCAGATATTGCGGCCTATGTCAGTCTCATCAAGCGCGGCACCTGTTTTCTACCCTATGCTACGCCGGACGGGATCGCCTTCGCCCCGTCGCGCTTTATCGGCTATACCGGCAATAGCTTCGCCAAACATGCTGCCAACGAGGCCCGCGACGGGCGTCTGACCAATGCCGCGGTCAACGCCGTCCTCGGGCACGCGCCAGTGCTCGAACAGATTCTGGAAGACGGATATTAGCAGTTTTGCGCTCGGCTCGGATTTGCCCCATCTCAGACCGGGACGTTCGGTGTTGCCCGCAAATACTGGCTCACCGCCGATATTCGTGACCGCCTCGACCTGCTGGCCGAGCAGAAGGTAGTCGAAGACCCAACGCTAACAGCTACCCAGAAAGAGCAGCTAATTCGGGCGCGCATCGGACAGGGCGCATTCCGGGATGCCCTGCTCAACCATTGGCACAGCCGGTGCTGCGTCACCGACTGCATGATCGGCCCGGTGCTCCGTGCGTCGCACATCAAGCCATGGCGGGCATCGTCGAATAGGGAACGGCTCGACCGCTTCAATGGACTGCTGCTCGTTGCCAATGTGGATGCGCTATTCGACCGTTTCCTGATCTCGTTCAGCGATAAGGGCGTGATGCTGATCGGACCCGGTATCGACCGGGATGATCTGATCGCGCTGGGTTGTAATCCTGACCGGCGCATCGCAGTGTCCGCCAAGCATGCTACTTACCTGAAATGGCACCGCGCGGAATTTCGCGAGCGGGGCGGCAAGGGTTGAGGTTTGGGCTCACCGCTGCCAACAGGCAGTGGCGATCTGTCCGTCGTCGGCGACCATCGAGACACGTATCGAGCGATGCTGGACTCGGTTCGTTGCGTTGCGCGATACCTGGGTGGGGTTCCGCCGCACAACCGTTTGCGATGGGGGCGCTAAAAGCTTGGTCGTCCCGATCTCGAGCGTGTCCAGCCGTACAGCCTTTTTCGACCAAAATGCGTCGTTTACGCATTGGGCTTTGGACGACAACTTCCTGCGGAACCCGCCATTCGCCCATCCCAAACCGGCCTGGCAACAACGCACCACAAGTCGGACATTCTGACAGTTATCTGTAACCTCCATAAGCGGACACGGATCGCGCGAGTGAACAGACACGCCAGTCGTGCTACATGAAAAGGCATGGACGCACGTCAACGAGGCCTGCAAGTTTGGGGGACGGACCAATAAGTGGCCGGCCAGAGAGGGCTTCGGTGTCGGACGACCTAGACGAGTTCATACAGCTTGACCGCACCTTCCATGACCTCGCCCTGAGCGAGGAGGAGGGAAAGGACGCCGGGCTTTTCCGGCTGATGCGCCGGGAAAAGCCCGCGCAGTGGCCCGACCTGCTCGCCGAGCCACGCATCGTGCTGCTTTCCGAGGCGGGATCCGGGAAGACGGAGGAGATCAGGCATGTCTGCCGGGATCTCCGGCACCGCGGGAAGCGTGCCTTCTTCCTCCGCATCGAGCACCTGGCGCTCGACTTCGACGGGTCGTTCGAGGAAGGGACAAAGGAGGAATTCGAGGATTGGATCGCGTCCGGCGAGGACGGCTGGCTGCTCCTCGACTCCGTGGACGAAGCACGGCTGAAGGATCCCAAGGACTTCGAGCGGGCGATAAGGACGATCGGCCGCAAGCTGCGCGGCGCCCTGCAGCGCGCGCACATCGTCATCACCAGCCGGGGCGAAGCATGGCGGCCTAAGACCGATCTACTGCTCTGCGAGACCAACCTGTCCTGGACCCCGCCGGTGACCGCGCCCGGCGAAGACCAGGAAGTGGACGAAGCAGTCACCACCACCGACGGTGCAAACTCCAAGCAGCGTAAGTCGGTCTTCCGCATGGTCGCGCTCGATGACCTCGCCGGCAATCAGGTCGATCGCTTTGTGGAAGCGAAGGGCGTCGTTGATGTCGCCGCGTTCAGGAAGGCGCTGGACCGCGCGGAGGCGTGGTCGTTCACGACTCGGCCGCTCGATCTCGCCGAGACGATCGAGTTCTGGCTCGCGAACGGCCGCGTCGGCTCGCGTCTCGAGCTGCTACGCGCCAGCATCGACAAGCGTCTCGATGAACGCGACCAGGACCGTGCAGACGCCAACCCGATCTCGAAGAAACGCATTCGCGAAGGTGCACGCCTCGTCGCCGCGGCGTCCACCTTGGCCAAGGAATCGGCGGTACGCGTCCCAGACGGACAGAAGAACGACCGCGGCCTCGACATTAGGCAGGTCCTGACCGACTGGGACGACGCCGACTGCCGCACGCTCCTCACCAGGCCGATCTTCGACGAAGGCATCTACGGTACTGTCCGCTTCCACCACCGGTCGGTCCGCGAGTTCCTCACCGCAGAATGGCTTCATTCGCTGCTGGTCGACGAAGGATCGCGCGCGCGCGTCGAGAACCTGTTCTTCCGCCGGCAATACGGCGTCGAAGTCGTCGTCCCGACGATGCGGCCGATCCTCCCTTGGCTGGCGATCCTGGACCAGCGGATTCTCGAACGGGTCATGCGCCTCGCCCCCGAGGTTCTCTTCGAGGGCGGCGATCCCGCGCAGTTACCGCTCGAAACGCGGATCCAGATCCTCCGGGAATCCTGCGAGCACCTCGCCCAGCCTGCGCATGGCCGCAGCATCACCGAATACTCGGCCGTGCAGCGCTTTACCAATCCGGATCTCGCCGACGTCATCCGAGAGCTCCTTGAGAAGCACAAGGACGACGACGACATCGTCTGGTTCCTCGTGCGGATGGTCCAGCAGGGCGGCATCGCCGCGCTAGCCGACGAGGCGAAGCACTTCGCCCTTACGTCGCGGTCGAAATACACGCGCATCGCCGCCATTCGGGCCATCGTCGAGGTGGGGACGCCTGAGGATGTCGCCGACGTCCGCATGGCGTTCGTCGCTGAGCCGCCGCCGCTGCGGCGCTACTGGCTGGGTGAGCTTCTAGACGGGCTCGGCAACGCGCCGGCCGACGTGGATTGGCTCCTCTCGGCTTTGACGGCCACCGAACCCAAGAAGCAGTTCGAGACCGATCCGCTCGCTGACGCGCTGTCCAGATACGTGGCATCGCTCGCGCCTTCATCGCTCGCGGCCCTGCTGGAGGGGATCAGCAAGCTGTTGAACCGGAAGCCCGTAGTCGAGCAGCGCCACTGCGAGATATCCAAGCGGTACAGCTGGCTTGGACAGGCCGCCGGTCAGATCGTTGTGAAGATGATCCAGGGCCGCAATTCGGAGACGCTCAAGAAGCCGGCACTGTCGGTGCTGCGTAAACTCCCGATCGCTGAGGACTATGGCCGCGGCCTGTTCGAGGAAATCCGCAAGGATCTGCCGGAACTGGTCCAAGCGTGGCCCGAGCTCAACCGCGCGTTGTTCTGGTACTGCGTCGCCGAGGAGCGTTCGCGGAAGCGTAAAAGCGGCGAACGTCTGACCGATTACTGGCTCGTGTCGATCTTCGGTTCCTATTGGGCGTTCGGCGGACCGGATTTCGACTACGTGGCCGAGCAGATCACCGGACGGCCGCTCAAAGACGAGAAGCTGACGGCCCTCACGCTCGCCGTCGCGCTGTATTACCAGAACGGGCGGCTCCGTGCCTGGCGGGACCGTCTCAAGAAGGCCGCGACGATTGAGCCAGAGGTCGAGGCGGAACTCGCGAAGCTGCTCAATCCACCCAAGGGCGCCGGCGCCGAATTCAAGCGGCAGCAGGCAGCATGGAAGCGCGAATCCGACCGGCGGGCCGCGAAAGAGGCGAAGGCGAAAGATAGGGCGAAGGAGATCCTTGCGGGTCGCATCGCCACCGTCCGGAACTTCGGCCGACCGGGCTTGGTGTCGCAAGACCAGGCCTATCTCCACGACCAGATGCGGAACAGCGACGGTCAGCATAACCGCTGGACCGACGGAAACTGGCGCTCCCTCATCGAAGAGTTCGGCGAAGATCTCGCGGAGGCGTTCCGCGACGGTGCGGTCAGCTACTGGCGGCAGAACATACCGAAGCTCCGTTCCGAGGGCGCGGCCGCCAACACGACGCCCTTCACGACAATATTCGGGCTCACGGGCCTATCGATCGAAGCCCGGGAGACGGAGGACTGGCCATCGGGCCTGAACGCGGACGAGGCGGAGATCGCCACCCGCTACGGTCTCCAGGAGCTGAATGGCTTCCCGACTTGGTTGCCGCAGCTTAACAAGGCGTTCCCCTCGCAGGTCGTCGACGTCATCCGCCGCGAGATCATGGAGGAGCTGTCCACCGAGACGGCCGAGGGCGAGAGCCACTACGCGCTCTACAACGTCAGTTGGAGCGGCGACTGGGTATGGGACCAGATCGCGCCGGACCTACTGCCAGCGATACGCGCCAAGCGGCTCAACACCAGGAACCTCGGCTACCTGCTGGCGATCATCAACCGCTCGTCGGTGGATGACAAGGCGATCGCCGCGATCGCGTCCCGGAAGGCAAACGCCACCCGCAACCTGACCTTCTCCCCGATCTGGTTCGCGACATGGGTCGGCGTCGACCCGGATGCGGCGATCCCCGCGCTCGCGGCCCGCTTCGCCGGCTTGAACGATCCCGCAGAGCAGACGAAGCTGGCGCTCGCCTGCGTCGTCGCCCTGCTCGGCGGCCGTTCGCAGGAGGGTCGCGCGCGCCAGGCCTTCCGTACGGTCGAGCACATGAAGTCGCTCTACCTCCTTATGGCCCGCTACATACGGCAGGAGGATGACATTCAGCGTGCCGGCAAGGGCGTCTACTCGCCGGGCCTGCGCGACGACGCGCAGGACGCGCGCAATGCGCTCATCGCCTTCATCCGCGAGACGCCTGGCAAACCGGCGTTCCTCGCGCTGCTAGAGATGGCGCGCGCACACCCTGATGAGGGAAGCAGACCCTGGATGGGCTTCCACGCGAAGGCGAAGGCCGCGGCCGATTCGGACGTCGACTCCTGGGCCCCAGCACAGGTGCGCGAATTCGGAAATTCCCTCGTCGCGACGCCCGCGAACCACCGTGAACTCTGGTACCACGCCGTCGACAAGCTCGACGCGCTGAAGCACGACCTCGAGAACGGCGACTCCTCGATCGCATCGATCCTGCAGGCGGTCGACCAGGAGACGGAGTTCCGGAAGTTCATCGGCGGATGGTGCCGCGACCGCGCTGCCGGACGCTACGTCGTCCCGCAGGAAGAGGAACTGGCGGACGCCAAGCGGCCGGACCTCCGCTTCTTCGGCTTCGGCTTCGATGCACCCGTGCCGGCCGAGCTGAAGCTGGCAGACAAATGGACCGGACCGCACCTCTTCGAACGACTCGAGGTCCAGCTGTGCGGCGACTACCTGCGCGACGCCCGGTCAAGCCGCGGCATCTTCCTTTTGGTCTACCTCGGCACGAAGTCGTACTGGGATTTGCCCAACGGCCGACGGGCCGACACGTTCGAGATGCTGGTCGACGAGCTCCAGCGCCACTGGACGCTCATCTCTAACGACTACCCCGGCGTCGAGGACATACGCGTCATCGGGATAGATCTGACCCAGCGCGGCATCGATACCAAGGCGACCAAGGCTGCGAAAGCCGCCAAGAAGGCGACGAAGATGGCGAAACCAACCTCCGAAAAGAGCCATAAAAAAAGAAAGAAGCGAGGATAGTAAAAGCGCGGTGCGACCGAACGTCCAGCTCATTGGATCGTGTGCTGAAAGCGGCCGGTCTGCGGCCGGCCCAGCTTCATCGTAACGTCACGCCGCGCGAACATGCGCTGAACGTCGCCTCCCAACAGCAGCTGACGCTCAATCTGCGGCATAGGAACGGCGGCTTTGTCCCACTTTTCGCCGTTCCGCGTCCTCAACACGTCGCTTACGGTGTGCGGATCAGTCTACATGAATGAACGACCGAAGCTGGGAAGCGGGCAGAGCGGCCTGAACGTCCAGTTGTGGGTCCATCCGTCATCGTCTGAGCCGTTTCCATCCCAGCCAGATGCCGCTTATTGACGTCACCCCGCCTGCGATCGAGAACAGCCAGATCAGCATATCCCAGGCCGGCCGGTACATGGTGAGCACGCCAAGATCCCATTTATGGAGGAAGTCGAATGCCCAACGGTATGCCCGTTGCCGCTTATCGACTGTCTTCAGAATCTCTCCGGTGGCGGGATCGATATAAAACCACGTCTGTGGCGGATCAGCGAAACGCAGCCGGAGCACCGGCAGCTGTGGCAGGGTTGCGACCGCATACCAATACGCATCAGGCGTCGTCAGGCGGTCGATCGCGATCAACCGCGTGGAGCCTGCCAGACGACGGACCCCAGCCATCAGGGCGTGCGTGGTCGGGCGCGACGGGGTGAGCATGACCGCATCCAGAGCGGCTCGCCGGCCGTCACGATAGGCGAGCAACACAAGTGGCGTTCCGGCATTATCAATAAGTTTCGCGATCACTGCACCGGAACCTACGGCGCGTAGTCGGTCGAGCGATACTACCGGCATCTGATCGGATGCCTGATAGACGCGCATCGCGGCCTTGACCGGTTTCGTCCCACCAAACAGATGGCCGGGGTCGACCGACAGCCACCCGCTAAAGATCCAGGCGATCAGGAAGACACCACCAACCATCCCTGCGATATGATGCCAGAGCATCCAGCCGTTATAGGGCGTCATCCGTCCGCCCCTGAAGCGGCGTGCGCCGATGCGCGTCCGCAAGATGCCGATCCACATGCCCGCTACCGCGGCAGCGATACAGGGGCCTGACACCCACAGCACGACCTGACGCCAGGCCGATTGATCCTGTCGCAGCACCGTCGGATAAAGCCAGTGCGGCACCGAACCAAGCCAGTTCCAGAACCTCTCGCGGCGGGTTGTTACCTGCACGACGGCGCCCGTACTCGAGGAGACATAGGCCTCCGTGCCGGACGCGTCGGCGAGCGCGACCTTCCAGACCGGTCGATGCCGATCAAAGCCACCCGCAACCGTCCACTGATCGCGTGCCAGCTGATCAACGTGCTCTACAGTTGCATGTGCAAAGCGACCGGCGACCCGGGCGGCATACAGCGCGTCGACCAGCGGCAGAACTGCCCCCCGATGGGCTGCGACCGTCACATGCGATCCATCCCACTGTGCGACGCGCCAGACAGGCGTGCCGTCGCGCATTTCGAGCATCAGCTCCTGCGGTAGATATCCACCCTCAAGCGGTGGCGGTACGTCCACCGCTGCCCAGTTGATAGCCTCATTCCCGGTCAGCTTCTCAGCTGAGGAGAGGGAGGGATAGGGCACGTAGAGCATCACCAACCCGGACAGGAACCACATCGCGAAGAACAGGCAGCTGGCAATGCCGACCCAGCGATGAACAAGGTAAAGCCAGCGCCGGGCAGTCTTGCTAATCGCGCGCCCGCTCACGGCGTCAAAGACGGACGCCAAGCGAGCTGTGTACCGAACCGCCACGCAAGCGAGGCGAGACAATAGGAACGGCATTACGGTAATCCCCCGGGCGTCTGGCGAACCCGGCAGGGACCTCCCGCGAACGGCCGACATCCGCGCCAGCCGGACGCGATTGCGACCGGCACGCATGCCCGTGCGGTCCCCACCGCACACGTCGTCGCTCGACGGAGTACCGTGCCGCGGCCACCCCCTGGGCCAGGCAAGAGCGACCAGACGCCGGCAGGTCTCCTGGCTCACGGGTCATCACACCATGCACGGCCTTCCCAGGCCCTCATGACGTAACGTCTGGCCCAGTGGCTGCTCCTTCCGGTTCAGGAAGAAGCGAAATGCATCGCGCTCGCCGCTTACAGTTGCAGGGACAGCCTCGGCTTCAGGTGACAAACCACCCTCACCGCGTTCCCTATTAAGCCCCTTTCGGGGCACCGACGCGATCATGCCGCCCTGCTCGGATCGAACAGGTCAGCGGCGCCGGTCTATCTTGACGAAGACCATCCGGCAATCGGTCGGAGCGGCCATCACAGAGGTCAAAAGGCAAGTCGGTGCCCCTTAACGAAAGGCGGTAACTGGGAAGGAGCGAATACGTCGCTAATGTCCGGCTATGGGTCTGGCCGGAAGCCGTAGGGCAGGGCGTGTCCGCCCAGTTGTAGCCGTTCGAATGCTCATCGGCCTTGCCTGGTAGGCGACGTTCCGACAGGCTGTCGAATTGAGGGTTTGGTACTGACTAGCCGCCTGGACTGGTCAGACGTACGCCGGCCCAAACTGTATTAAGGGGGGCTGCTGATGTGCCGTCGACGCAATGTGATATTGTGGGCGCTTTCGCTGGTTCTTCCCTTGGCGCTGCCCGCTGCAGCACAGGGGCCGACCCATGCTCTGGCTCCTGCTCTCGACGCCGGCGGACGTCGCGCGATTGTGGAAGAGTTCGCTCGCGCGATGCGCGACCATTACATATTCACTGAGCGGGCCGAGCAAGTGGCGAAGAGGACGACCGACGCGCTTGCTTCAGGCAAGTACGACGATGCCAGAACGGCGGGAGAACTCGCGGCCCGGTTGTCCGCTGATGCGTCCATCGTGACCCACGACAAGCACCTTAGCGTGTTCTCGA
>Ga0308169_10003121_pt1 | contig 16457 bp, 15 predicted proteins | sample PhyBR1_2_FD_202139 | JGI IMG/M metagenome (GOLD analysis project Ga0308169, IMG submission 202139) | Phyllosphere microbial communities from UC Gill Tract Community Farm, Albany, California, United States - DLSLSB.R1 | ecosystem: Host-associated > Plants > Phyllosphere > Unclassified | place... | reverse complement strand
GCGCAACTCCGGCCCGCTCGATTGTTCTCGAGGGCCTCGCCGTGACAGCCAAGTCCCAGGCCCGCTCGCTGGGCCGCCCCGCGCTGGCAGTTGCTGCAGCGTCCGGCATTGCCTTCGGCGTCGGCGCGCCGGCCCACGCCGGTGTCACCGGCCCGGACACCACTGAAAAGACCAACGTGCAGGCCTACTCCGCACCTGCCGCCCCCGTTGCGGCTCCGGCAGCGGCCGCAGGAAGCGTCCACACCGTGGTTTCCGGCGATACCCTCGGTGCCATCGCGTCTGCTTACGGCGTCAGCCTGAACGATGTCCTGTCCGCCAACGGCCTGGCCCTGTCCTCGGTCATCTACCCGGGCGACCAGATCCAGATCCCCGGTGCCGGCTACACCGCGGCACCGGCTCCGGCTCCCGCAGCAGCACCCGTGCAGACTGCAGCCGCCGCTCCGGCCAACACCGGCATGAACATGTCCTACGCCTCGGCCACCCCTGTGTCAGCTCCCACCGGCACGGGCACCGGCGCTGCCATCCTGGCAAATGCCTACGGCCAGCTGGGCATCAAGCAGGACTGCACCGCCATGGTTGAGAAGGCGCTGCGCTCGGTGGGCAAGTCCGTCGGCGATCTTGCCCCCACCCAGTTCTTCCAGTACGGCACCGTGGTAAGCGCTCCTGCTCCCGGCGACCTGATCATCACCTCCGGCCACGTGGGCGTTTACGCCGGCAACGGCCAGGTTGTCAGCGGCGGCGTGAACGGCTACGACACCCAGGTGCACTCCATCAGCTGGCTCGGCGGCTACTCCGCGGTCCGCGTCGCCTAATCTTCGCGCAACCGCGCAGGCATAAAAAGAAAGGGCGGCAGCCGGTAAAACCGGCTGCTGCCCTTTTCCGCATCCGCCCTTCGCATCTGCAGCTGTCAGGTCCCGCAGAAGGTCATGTAGTTGCCGAAGTCTTCAGGGGCGCCTTCCGCGTAGCGTTCAAGCCCGGGCCGTTCGGTAAAGGGGTTACTGACTGCCTCCAGCAGTTGCTGCAAGGGGGACAGGTTTCCGCCCGTGGCAGCGGCCAACGCCTCCTCCACGAGGTGGTTCCTGGGGATGTACGCCGGGTTGACGCTGTCCATCAGCTCCGCGTCCGGTTTCAGTGCCTGCCACCGCTCCGCCCAGGAATCGAACGCAGCCAAATCAAGGACCATGCCGCGCACCGGACGAAGGTCGCCCCGGGCCGCCTTGCCAAGGTTACGGAAGAAGAGGGTGTAATCCACGGGGCCGTCCTTCAGGATGGCGATGGCGCCGTCCACCAGCGCGGACATGGTTTCCCCGTCACTCTCCCCGCCGCTGCCGAGGCCGAGCTTGGCATTCATCCCGCTGGACCACGCCCTGCTGTATTGCCCCCGGAACCGGCCCAGCACCTCCACCGCCGGGGCAACCGCCTGTTCCTGGTCTTCGTGGATGAGCGGCAGCATCGCCTCCGCCAGCCGGGCAAGGTTCCACTCGGCCAGAACCGGCTGGTTGGCGTAGGCGTAGCGGCCACTGACGTCGATCGAACTGTAGACGGCGGCGGGATTGAACGCGTCCATGAACGCGCAGGGGCCGTAATCGATGGTTTCCCCTGAGATGGTCATGTTGTCCGTATTCATGACCCCGTGGACGAATCCCACCAGCATCCAGCGGGCCACCAGTTCCGCCTGGGCGGAGACAACCGAGGCGAACAGTTCGAGGTAGGGGTTGTCTGCGCCGGCGGCGTGGGGGTAGTGCCTGCTGATGGCGTGGTCCGCCAACCGCTTCAGGAGCTCCATGTTTTCCGTGGCACGCGCGTACTGGAAGCTGCCCACGCGAAGATGGCTGCTTGCCACCCGGGCCAGGACGGCGCCCGGCAGCATATCGTCGCGCCGGACCTGGCGGCCCGTTCCCACGACGGCGAGCGAACGGGTGGTGGGAATGTGCAGGGCGTACATGGCCTCGCTGACGAGGTATTCGCGCAGCATAGGCCCGACGACGGCCCGGCCGTCCCCCGCCCGGGCGAAAGGCGTGCGTCCCGAGCCTTTGAGGTGGATGTCAAGGAGGCGTCCGTTGCGGTCCGTGACCTCGCCCAGCAGAAGCGCCCGCCCATCACCGAGCAGCGGCGAGTATCCGCCGAACTGGTGGCCGGCGTACGCCTGCGCCACCGGGGTGGCGCCAGGAGGAACGTGGTTTCCCACCAGGAGCCGCACGCCCTCGGGACTGCGCAGGTACTCCGGGTCCAGGCCCAGGTCACGCGCCAGCTTCTCATTGAGGACAAGGAGGCCGGGGCTGGGGGCTTCCTCGGCCTGCCAGGGAACAGTGAGTTCCGACAGTTCACGCGCGAAGCGGCCGTCAAAAGCCACCGTGGATTCAGCTGCTGCCGTCATGGTTTAACCCTATCGCCGTCTATCGCCGTCATAATGGTCCGCTGTTTCCCGCACCTGGTGCCGCCGCGGGGGAACGGCTATGCGCTGCAGGTCATGGGCTGCGATGACGGTGGTCCCTGCAGCGCGTGCCTGCGCTTGTTCCGCAAGCAGGGACATGTCGTCGCCGTACCGTGCGGAAAAGTGGGTGAGCACCAGCGTGCGGGACTTTCCGGACGCCGCCAGCTCCCCTGCCTGCCCGGCGGTCAGGTGCAGGTATTGCTGCGCCAGCCCGCCGTCGTCGTTGCTGAATGTCGACTCGGTGACCAGCAGGTCCGTGCCCTCGGCCAGTTCCTCCGCGCCGACGCACGGCGCGGTGTCCATGATGAACGCGAAGCGCTGGCCGGGCCTGGGAATGCTTACGTCCTCCACCGCAACTGCGCCGAGGGAGCCTTGGCGCTGCAGCCGGCCCACGTCAGGCCCTTCGATTCCTGCCGTCCGGAGCCGTTCCGGAAGGAAGGTGCGGCCGTCAGGCTCGGTGAGCAGATATCCGTACGTCTCGATGCGGTGCCTAAGGGGCCGGATCTCGAGGCCGTCAGCCACGGGTCCGGGGCCGGAGTGCGGATGGAGCCGCAAGTCGATGCCGGGCGAACTGACCGCCACGAGGGCCTGGACAATCTGCTCCCCGGAGGCCGGATAGTGAAGGTGAACGGGGTGAGCAGCACCGTCCAGGGCCATTCGGGACAGGACTCCCGGCAGGCCGTAGCAGTGGTCTCCATGTACGTGCGTGAGGCAGATCCTGGTGATCTGGCTTGCCGCCACGCCGGCATGGATCATTTGGCGCTGGGTGCCCTCGCCGGGGTCGAACAAGAGTCCTTCGCCGTCCCAGCGCAGGAAGTAGCCGTTGTGGTTCCGCGTGCGGGTGGGAACCTGGGAAGCCGTGCCCAGCACCACGAGTTCACGCACCGGGGGCGTCTGCCGGCTCCGCGTGCAGCCCTTTGGCATATGCTGCCTGGCCGAGGTGCTGGAGGCAGTCCCCCAGTATGCTGACCAGCCGCACTCCGAGGGTTACGGGCGGGTCCCAATGTTTGTCGACCACGCGGTCCAGGTCCGGGTCGCTGATGTCCCGCAGGACCTTGGCGGTCTGCCGGTGGACCGCCTCGTAGTAATCCTGCAGAAGCTCTCGGGGCGCTTTGACGGCGTCCACCTGTTCACTTGTGTGGCCGTAGCCCGTGTCGCGTTCCGCCAAGGGCAGTCCGAAACGGGAAGCAAAGCCTTCTGCCGTCCAAACCTGCTCCAGCCCGGAGGCGGAGGCCACCTGCGCATCTTCCACCCGGCCCGTATGCCATATCAGCCAGCCAATGGAATTGCCGTTACCGGCAGGGCGGCGCTGCAGGTCCGCCTCGTCCAGCCCTTCCAGTGCCTGGCGGACGAGTGACGGGAGCCGGTCGAAGGCCTCAAGCAACAGTTCCTTGGATTGCATCTCTCTCCCTTCCCAACTGTCCGGGTCCTGGGCCCGGACACTTAGGCTGCTAGCGCTCCAGGTCGTCCGGCTCGAATTGGCTGAGCGGCGAGCCGCCGAAGTTTTCCTCGTCGTCGCTGGCGTCCGCTTCAGGGCCTGTTGGGTTTTCGCCGAAATCGACGTCGGCCGCAGCCTCCCCCAGGGTGGGCGTGCCCGGGGGCACCTGCTCATCGCCGGAGCGGTAGCGGGCCTGCGCGCTTTCGTCCCGCAGCGTCTGCTCGCTCAGGAAGTCCTCTTCTTCTCCCGAGACGGCCTCGCTCTGCAAGAGGGGGTCTTCCTGCCAGCGTTCCGGATTGTTCTCCGCAGCGCCCGGGTAGTTGTCGGGTTCCCCCATCACAGGGTCCAGTTCCAGCGACGATGCCGCGCCGGGAGTTTCGTCGAGAAGCACATCGTCCTCCTCCACGACTTCCAGCTCATCGTCAGGGACGTTCTGCTCAGTCATGGTGATGCCTTTCCTGTTGCCGTTCAGCGGACATTAGTAAGCATACTGACGAACTGGCGTGGATGTGAACCGTCATGGGTAAGGAACAGGCAAATGGGGCAGAAAACGTGATGGCCAGCAAGGAGAATCGCATGGAACCCAATATGTCCCCCGACGGGCCCGCGGCACAGCCGTCCCGGCCCCAGTCCTTCGCCGCCCGGATGTCCCTCCTGTGGACCGACGGATTGGGCCGGGCCGGCATCCGGGCCATCCAGGCACTTTCCGTCCTGGCCCTTGCCTGGGTGGCGGTGACGGCCGCCATCCGCGTCCCGCTGGTCACCATCCCGGTACTCGTCGCGTTGATCCTGGCGTCAGCGATGGCTCCTGCCGTCCGCTGGCTCGCGGCACGGGGCTGGCCCCGCGCCCTGGCGGTACTGTCTTCCTTCCTGGTGATCCTGGCGGTGGCGGCCGGAGTAGTGGGTGGAATCATCGCCCTGGTACGGCAGCAGGCCTCCGTCCTGGCTGCCCGGGCAGAAGCAGGCATTGGCCAGCTTCAGCAATTCATCACCACCGGCCCCGTGGCCCTGACCAGTGACCAAATCGACGCAGCCCGCGGCGAGTTCCAGAAGTTCCTGGCTGGAGGAAGCCTGGGGGCCGACGCGCTGACGGGCCTGCGAACGGCCGGGGAGATTGTGGCAGGTTCAGTCCTGACAGCCGTGATCCTGTTCTTTTTCCTCAAAGACGGCGAGAAGATCCGGGGCTTCCTGATCGGATTCCTCCCCGGGACCCGCCAAGGCAAGGCACATTTGGCGGCCGAGCGCAGCATCGTGGTGCTGGGCGGCTACGTCCGGGGGACACTCATCATCGCAGCCATTGACGCCCTGATTGTCCTTGCCGGACTCCTGATCCTGCGGGTCCCGTTGGCGGTCCCCCTTGCCGCGGTGGTCTTCCTGGGCGGCTTCATTCCGATTATCGGCGCAACCACCGCCGGCAGCCTGGCGGTGCTGGTGGCCCTGGTGGAGAACGGACCGGTTCCCGCGCTGGTGGTCCTGGTGATCCTGGTTGCTGCCAACCAACTGGAACACCACCTCCTCCAGCCCCTCTTCATGGGCCGGGTCCTGAGGATCCACGGGCTGGTGATCATCCTGGCACTGGCCGCCGGGGCAACGCTCGCCGGCGTCATCGGTGCGCTGCTGGCCGTGCCGCTGACCGCCGTCGGCTGGACCATCTACAAGACGCTGGCCGAAAGGGAGACACCCGGCCCGGAGCCTATTGCTCCGGCAGCGCCCGGGGCGTAAAGCGCCCCTGAACAGCGCTTCCGTGACTTTCGGCCCTAGAGAGCCGGTGGAACCCGGGGCCAGTCTTGAATGGCAGAAGCCAGTTCACCGACAGGCAGGAAGTGCGGCCATGACATCCCGGAAACCCATCGCTGTGGGCACCAACGACTCAGCACAAAGCCAGGCCGCCGTCGTGTGGGCCGCCCGCCGCGCCCACCGTGCGAACCTGCCACTGGTAATCCTCCATGTGGTGGACGACCGGTGGGTTGCCGAACCCTATCCGTGGTTTGGAACGCTTCAGCAGGCCGGGGAGGAACTGCTGAAGACAGCCGCCGGACGCCTCGAAGGAACGGTTACGGTAACCCCTGAAACGGAGTTGTTGACCGGCAGCGTGGGCGGGTCCCTTGCCAAGTACTCCAAGAGGACCTCGATGATGGTCATCGGTTCGGGCAGCGGCCACTTCGGCGGCACCCTTGCCGACCGCGCGCTCCAGGTGGCCACGGCCGCCAAGGTCCCTGTCGCCGTCGTCGGAACACAGGATCTCGAAGGCAGGTCCGGAGTGGTGGTGGGCGTTGACGGGTCCCCGGAATCCACCCAGGCGGTCGCCTTCGCGGCCGCGGAGGCAGACCGCGAAGGCGACGAACTCACGGTCGTTTACGTCGTTGATGTGCCGGATCCCATCATCGACGCCGGCCTGTCGCCCGCGGCCATGGCAGAGCTTATCGCCGACGAGGAACGCGTGGTGCTCTCCGAGGCAGTGGCAGGGCTCAAGGAAGACTATCCGGACTTGATTGTGCACCAGCGGCTTGAAACCGAACTCGGCGCGGTTGCCGCCCTTGTCGAGGCCGCCGCCGGGGCGAGGGTGCTGGTGGTGGGCAGCCGGGGCAAGGGCGCCTTCAAGCGCCTCCTGCTCGGGTCCACCGCGCACGGCGTCCTGAAGCACCTTCCGTGCCCCGTGATCATCACCCGGACCGACGCTGCCAACGCTGTGTAGGCTGCACCGCCTTTGCTGGCCTTGCTGCCGGCACCCTGTATTCCGTGCGCGGAAGGTTTTGACCCCATGAAAAAGCCCGCTGCCATCATCATGCTGATCCTCGGGATCCTCATCACGCTCCCTGGCTTGGCTGCGCTGGCAGGCGGTGCCGTGGCGTCAGCAGTGGGAACCATCCAGGGCGACGGCTACCTGACGTCCGGTACGTCACGCTTTTCCGTCAATTCCTTTGCGCTCACCTCGCCCCGGGCCGATGCAATCGGCGAGGACGTTCCCGGCAGGCTGCCCTTTGACATCGGCACGCTGCGGCTGCGGGCTGAATCAGTGACCCCGGACAAGCCGGTGTTCATTGGCATCGGTCCGCAGGCCGACGTGGAGCAGTACCTGTCAGGCGTGCACCACTCGGAGCTGCTGAACATCCGGCAGCAGCCCTTCCGTGCGGACTACCGGGACGTGCCGGGCGGCAATCCGGCGTCACCCCCGGCGGACCAGCGCTTTTGGACGGCCTCCGCTTCCGGTTCCGGGCAGCAGGAGCTCACCTGGAACATCGCGCCCGGCACCTGGGAAGTAGTGGTGATGAACGCCGACGCCTCCCAAGGGGTGGATGTTCGGCTGCAGGCAGGCTTCCACTCGGACCTGTTCCAGCCGGCAGCCACGGGCCTGCTGGTGGGCGGGATCATTGCCTTGGTGATCGGCATCCCCCTCATCATCTTTGGGGCTTCCGGCCTCGGCCGGCACGCCGCGCCGCCCCCTGCCGGACCCCATTACGGCGGCCCCCAAACGGGCGGACCGGCCACAGGTGCCGGATATCCCCCGCCGGTGACGGGAGCACCACCGGCACCCGGGGCCGCGCCGCCCTCCGGGCCCTTGGTCCCGGTACCAGGCGGTCCCGGCTACTTAGCCCCGGTACAAGGCGGTCCCGGCTATCCCGCAAGGCTTTTCGGTGAGCTGGATCCCGCCCTGTCACGGTGGATGTGGCTGGTGAAATGGTTCCTCGCCATCCCGCATTTCATCCTTCTCTTCTTCCTCTGGTTCGCTTTCATCATCACAACCATCGTGGCCGGGTTCGGCATCCTGTTCACCGGCCGCTACCCGCGGGCCCTGTTCGACTTCAATGTAGGCGTCATGCGGTGGAACTGGCGGGTGGCGTTCTACGCCTACGCCGCCGTCGGCACGGATCTGTATCCTCCGTTCACGCTCAGGCGCACCAATTACCCCGCCGACTTTGACGTGGACTACCCCGAGCGGCTGTCCCGCGGCCTGGTCCTGGTGAAATGGTGGCTTCTCTCGATCCCGCACCTGCTGGTTATCGGCGCGTTTACCAACACCACGTGGCGCTGGCGGGCGGACAACAACTTTGGCGGAACAACCTATGTACAGGAGGCAGGACCGTCCCTGCTGGGGGTGCTGGTCCTGATCGCGGCAGTGATCCTGCTGTTCACCGGCCGCTACCAGCGCCCACTGTTCGATTTCATCCTCGGCGTCGACCGCTGGATCTACCGGGTCCTGGCGTATACCGCATTGATGCGGGACGAATATCCGCCGTTCCGGCTGGACCAGGGCGCCACCGACCCTGAATGGCCCGGACCGGCCATTCCACCGGCCGGTACGCCACCGGCCGCTATGCCACCCGCCGGGGCGCAATGACCTTCGGCCCTAGCCCAGGCCTGCACATGCAGGCATGATGGGCGTGACAGCGTGGGCAACCCTGCCGGGCCGGACCTAGGGAGCGAAATGAGCATTGCCGGGGCACCAATCGCCAGGATCGTAGTGGGCGTTGACGGTTCGGAGCCGTCCGTGGAGGCGCTCCGCCAGGCGCAGCGGCTCGCCATTCCGCTGGGCGCCAAAGTCCAGGCGGTGGCGTGCTGGGAGTACCCGCAGATGTACAGCGGCTACGTCATGATGGGGATCGAGGGCTTCGAGGAGGGTGCCAAGAAGGTCCTGGACGAGGCCGTGGCGCAGGCGTTCGGAGCGGAGACGCCGGCAAATGTCACCTCCACGCTGGTCCGGAGCCACCCCCGTGAAGCGCTGATCGATGCCAGCCGCGACGCCGACATGATCGTGGTGGGCCGCCGAGGGCACGGCGGCTTCGGCGGCCTGCTCCTGGGCTCCGTCAGCTCCGCCATCGTGGCCCACGCCCACTGCCCCGTCCTGGTGGTGCACACACCGGAGGAGCACTCCGAAGGTTACGGGAACAGCTGACCGGCACAGCTACAGGGCAGGCAATTAACGTCCGGGGCGGGTGAGGGCGGTGCCGGCCAGTGAAGCACGACGGCGGACCACCAGGAAGGGGCGGTTGAAGAGTCCGGTGCCGGGATCGGGCCGCCGAAGGCAGGACGGTGCCCAGGATCCTGCCCACCATGGGCTGCCGGTACACGAAGTGGTGATCCTGCTGGGAACGGACGCCGCCAGGGGCCTGGGCCATGACGAGGTGCAGCGCCGGCGCGCGCAATTCGGGCGAAACGAGCTTCCGCGGTCGCGCAGCGGAGGCATTGCCCGCAAGCTGGGACGCCAGTTCAACAACCCGCTGGTCTATGTCCTGTTGGCTGCCGCCGTGGTGACCGTGTTCCTTGGTGAATTCCTGGATTCCGGGGTAATCCTCGCGGTGGTCCTGGTCAACACACTGATCGGGTTCGTCCAGGAGGTGCGGGCAGAAGCAGCCCTGGATGCCCTCCACTCGCTGGTCCGCACGCACGCCGCCGTGATGCGCGGCGGTGAAAGGAAGCAGGTCCCCTCCGAAGACCTTGTCCCCGGAGACCTTGTGCTGCTCGAGGCGGGAGACAAGGTACCCGCCGACCTGCGCCTGGTACGCCTGTCCACCCTCCGGGTGGACGAATCCGCACTTACGGGAGAATCGGATCCGGTGGCTAAGGACGAGGTGGTACTCCCCCGGGTCACGCCCGTGGCCGACCGGAGGAACATGCTGTACAGCGGCACACTGGTGACCGCCGGAACGGGCGCAGGAATCGTCGTCGCCATCGGCGGCGAAACTGAACTCGGCGAGATCCACCGCCTCATGGGCGCCGTCCGCCCCGTGGCCACGCCGTTGACCCTGAAGCTGGCACGGTTCAGCACCACGCTCACCCTGGCCATCCTTGCCCTCGCCGCCGTGGCCTTCCTCGCCGGCCTGGCACATGGGGAACGCCCGGGACAAATGTTCACAGCCGCCGTCGCACTGGCCGTGGGCGCCATACCGGAGGGTCTTCCCGCCGCCGTGACCGTGACGCTTGCCATCGGCGTCCGCCGGATGGCCCGCCGCCGTGCAGTGGTCCGCCGGCTTCCCGTGGTGGAAACGCTGGGCAGCACCACGGTGATTTGCTCGGACAAGACGGGCACCTTCACGGAGAACCAGATGACCGTGCGGACAATCTGGACGCCGTCGGGCAGGTACGACGTCACGGGTTCCGGCTACGGACCGGAGGGGCACATCATCCCGTCACCCGGAGACGGCGTCCGCGGCGGACAGGCATCTGGCGCGGCAGCGCCGCCGCAGGAGCGGGACGCGGCCCTGTACTGGTCCCTTCTGGGCGGTGCTGCCTGCAACGATGCAAGCATTCGGCCCGAGGGGTCCAGCTGGAAGGTTCGGGGTGACCCTACCGAGGCGGCGATGCTGGTGGCAGCAGGCAAAGGCGGCATCCGGGTCGGGGATTTCCTGGCCGCCAACCCGCGGCAGGCGGAGCAGCCATTCACCTCCGAGCGGCAGTACATGGCAACACTGCACGCCCCGGCGCCTCCCCACGGCGGCGGCTGCACGGTGTTCGTCAAGGGCGCCGTGGAGCGGGTGCTGGACCTCTGCGGCCACGCAATGGACACCGACGGCGGCGCCGGGCCCCTCAGCAGACATTCGGTGCTCACCGCTGCACACGCGCTTGCGGACACCGGGCTCCGGGTGCTCGCCACCGCCATGATGCGGCTTCCAACGGACAACGGCCACCTGTCCGCCATGGACTTGCGGGGCCGGATGACCTTAACCGGGCTCCAAGCCATGCACGATCCACCCCGGTCAGCGGCCGCGGCCGCAGTCGCGGCCTGCCAGCGTGCCGGGGTGGGAGTCAAGATGATCACCGGAGACCACGTACGGACGGCGGTGACGGTGGCCTCGGCGGTCGGTCTGGCCGCAGACCACGACGCCGGGACCGCCCTGACGGGTGCGCAGTTGGACGACATTCCGGCTGACCGGTTCCCGGATGCCGTGGAGCGCGCCACGGTTTTTGCACGCGTTTCGCCTGAACAGAAGCTTCGCCTTATTGATGCCCTGCAGTCCCGCGGGCACGTGGCCGCCATGACCGGCGACGGCGTGAATGACGCCCCGGCCCTGCGGCAGGCGAACGTTGGCATTGCGATGGGACGCACCGGCACCGAGGTGGCCAAGGAGGCCTCGGACATTGTCCTGACCGATGACGACTTCGCCACCATTGAGGCAGCGGTGGAGGAGGGGCGGAATGTCTTCGACAACCTGACCAAGTTCATCGTCTGGACCCTCCCCACCAACATGGCAGAAGGACTGGTGATTCTCGTTGCCATCCTGCTGGGGGCGACGCTGCCTATCCTGCCCACCCAGATCCTCTGGATCAACATGACCACCGCCGTCGCCCTTGGGCTGATGCTCGCCTTCGAGCCAAAGGAGCCGGGCCTGATGTCCCGGCCGCCCCGGGCACCTGACCGCCCCCTCCTGACGTGGGCACTCACTCTTCGGATCCTGCTGGTCTCGGCCCTCCTGGTGGCAGGGACCTGGTGGCTCTTCGAACACGAGGTCGCCGTAGGCGCATCTGTAGCGCAGGCCCGCACCTCCGCGGTGAATCTCTTCGTGGCGGTGGAGGTGTTCTACCTTTTCAGCTGCCGGTCCCTGGCCCGCCCCGCCTGGCGGATAAGGCCCTTCGGCAACCGCTGGCTGCTCCTCGGCGTCCTGGTCCAGACAGCCGGCCAGCTGGCCCTCACCTACATCCCGCTGATGAACGAGCTCTTCCACACTGCCGCCATCAGCGCAGAGGCGTGGTTGCGGATCTTCGGCCTCGCGCTGCTGGCCGCCATCGTCGTCGCCGTGGACAAGCGCTTCCGGCGCCGGGGCTTTTAGTTAAGCGGGTTCTGCAACCCGCTTAAGCCGTTGCGGTTCCCGCACCGTCCGGCAGCGCTGGAACAGGACCAACGGCTCTCCCGCCCGCGCCGGGAGCGCCCGATACTGAAAGGGAAAGGCAGACGGCTGGCGCCCGCCTTGTAGGACCGGAGGTCGTGGAAGTGTACGGCTGGAATGACGGCATGGGCCTGTGGGGCTATGTCCTGATGAGCATCAGCATGGTGGTGGTCTGGGGGGCGATCATTACCGGTATCGTCCTGCTGGCCCGTTCCCTGCGGGCACCCTCCCAGCACCCCATGCAGCCAACCCCGCGGATGGCGGAGGACGTGCTCGCCGAGCGCTTCGCCCGCGGGGAAATCGACGCGGTGGAATACCAGAACCGGCTGGCCGTCCTGCGCGGCCAGCCTGGTACTTGATTCCGTGGTTCCCGCAGGCAACGGACAGTGGGGTGCAGCTGTGCCACTCTCTGAATTCGAGAAACGCGAACTCGAACTGATCGGCCATGGCCTGGAAGGAGACGATCCCCGGCTCGCCGGCCTGCTCAGCCGGGATATCGCCGCGCTGTCCCTCCGGACCCGCATCAGCCGGGGATTAATGCTCTTCGCGGCAGGCGTCGGCATCCTCCTCCTTGGCCTGGTGATCCGGGTGCCTTCGGTGGGCATCGCAGGGTTTGCCGTCATGAACGGCGGCGCCTATTGGGCCATCAAGGACCTTCGGTGGTCCTTGCGCAGCAGGAACCGGCACGTCGGCCAACTGGAAGGCAACAACGAATGAACGGAAACGGCAAGGACCTATCGTCTGAGCGGCAGGCGCTGCAGGCAGTGGAGGCCCACCATGCGGATATGCTGCGGCACCTCAACGGGCTGGTGGGGCTGCTCATCGAGGCTGTGGAGGCCGGTGACGCCGCCGCTGCCCAGGCTGCGCAAAGCACCCTTCTCGACTGGTGTGACAAGGAACTGGTGCCACATGCCCTGGCCGAGGAAGGTCCGCTCTACAGCGGGCCGCACGGCACGCCTGAGGCCAAGCTGCTGGTGGACGGCATGCTGGCAGAGCATCAGGTCATCGTGGGCCAGGTCGAGGAGCTCAGGACGGCCGATGGGGTCTCCGCCGCAGTGGCGGCCGGCGCCATCCAGCGGATCTTCGCGCTGCACCTGGACAAAGAGAACCGCCTGCTGATGCCCTTCGTCGTCCAATCCCCCGGGCTGTCGCTCGCCCATGCAGTTGAAGGACTCCACGAACTGGTGGGAGAAGGCCGGTCAGGGCACCACGGCTGAACGGGGATGGGCACCGCCCACTTCTTCGGCCGCCGCCTCTGTCCGCGTCTCTGTCTCCGGGGCTTCTGTCTCGGGGCTGTGGACCACCAGCACCGGGCAGTGCGCGTGGCTCACGCACGCCGAACTCACCGAACCGGGGACGAAGCTTCCGTGCCCCCGCCTGCCGACGATCAGCAGCGAGGCATTGCGGCTGGCATCAATCAGCGCCGGGCCGGGCTTGCCCCGGACCAGCCGCGGATGCACGAACGGCGGCACTTCCTCGAAAGCCTCCGCGAGGGCCTGGTTGAGTACTTGTTCCGCGGCATACTTGAACCCCTCGATCCCGACGGCAAGGTACACCCCATAGCCCGCCGGAACGTCCCAGCACGCCCAGGCTTCGACTTTCGCCGACATGGGTTCCGCCATGGCCCTGGCCACCCGGAGCGCGGCGACGGAGGCTTCGGATCCGTCCACGCCAACGATGATCCTCGGGTGCGGTCCAGGGGCATTCATACCGGCTCCAATCGCTGTCCTGCCATCCACTTTCCTGTGGCCGGGTACTCTCCTGCGAATCGTCCCAGAATGGACCACAAACGCTGCCCGGGGAAGGGCCGAAGGTCATCAGGTGGGGGCGGGCGGGAGTGGTTGGGCCATCGGGCGGTGGGATTCGGTTATATGGCTTTGGTCCCTTCCCGCTCCCGCCTCCCCGGGTAACAATGGGACCATGCCCTCCCCGGGGCTACCCCGTATGCTGCGGGGTCAAGATCCTGAAGACATTGGGAGCGTTCGGTGCACAAGCATGAAGCAGGGACTGATGGGCCAATAGGATCTTTGGGGCCGGTCCGCGTGTTCATCCTCGATGACCATGAGCTTGTCAGGCAGGGGCTGAAGGACCTGCTGGAAGGCGAAGGGTTCCTTGTAGTAGGCGAAAGCGGGTCTGCTGCCGAAGCGACCCGCCGCATCCCGGCCCTGCACCCGGACATTGCCATCCTTGACGGGCGGCTTCCCGACGGCACGGGAATCGAAGTCTGCCGGGACGTTCGTTCCCTTGATCCGCGCCTGCGCTGCCTGATCCTCACCAGCTACGACGACGAACAGGCCCTGCGCGGGGCAGTCCTGGCAGGGGCCTCCGGATACATCCTGAAACAGATCAGGAGCGACGATCTCCTGGCCGGGATACGGAGGGCCGCTGCCGGCGAATCGCTGTTTGACCCGGGAGTGGAGCAACAGATCATCACCGGGCTTTCCACCGCACCCACCGATCCCCGGTTGGAGGGCCTGAGCGCGCAGGAGAAGAAGGTGCTGGCGCTGATCGGCCAGGGGCTGACCAACCGCCAGATCGGCGACGAGCTGTTCCTGGCGGAAAAGACCGTTAAAAACTATGTTTCGTCCATCCTGGCCAAACTGGGCTTCGAGCGCAGGACGCAGGCGGCCGTGTACGTCACCAAGAGCTCACCGGACTCCGCCTGACCGGACAGGTCAGGCGAGTGGTACCGACCACCGGACAGACGTGCCCTGCCCCGGCTCACTGTCGATGAGGCAACTGCCCTTCAGCAGTTCCGCACGGTGGCGCATATTCGCCAGGCCGCTCACCTGGCCGGGCTCGGCGAAACCCCGGCCGTTGTCGTGGATGAGGAGCTGGACCGCATTGCGGACATTGGCACTCCCGGCATTGGCGTTCCTGCCATCAGCACTTTTACCCGAAGCATTGCCAGGCTCCACCGCGACGGTGACCTGGATGTCGTCGGCACCGGAATGCCGCAGTGCATTGCTGAGCCCCTCCGACAGCACTGACAACAGATGCACCGCCACGTCCTCACGGATCGAGTCCACCGGTCCGTCCAGGGACACCTTGGGGGTCAGGGCGTAACTGCGCGAAGTCTCCCGGACCACCCGCAGGATCCGGCCAGTCAGCGGTTCACGTTCCTCATCCGCTGTGCGGAGGGAGTAGATGGTGTCCCGCAGCTTGCGGATGGTGTCATCGAGCTCCGTGGTCACTGCGGCGATACGCTCATGCGCAACAGGATCCAGGGTGTAGCGCCGCAGGCTCTGGACGCTCAGCCCTGCAGCAAACAGGCGCTGGATGACCAGGTCGTGCAGGTCCCGGGCAATCCGTTCCCGGTCCGTGAACAGAAGGTTCTGTTCACGCAATGCGTTCACACGGGCCAGGTCCAGCGCCAGTCCGATCCGGCTTCCAAAGATGGCGCTGGACTCTGCCTCAGCCTGGCTGAACACAGCCGTGCCCTGTGCGCGCGCCAGCAGCAGGACCCCATTGTCGCTGGAGCTGTGCCCGAGCGAACACACGAGTACGGAGCCGAGCTTTTCCGCGACTCCGTCCTCGAACACCTGCCGCGGATCCTTCACTACCAAAGATCCGCCGCCCTCGAGGACGCTCGACACCGCTTGTGAAACCATCAGTTCCTGGCCGGCCTGCAGACCCTGCACCCCGAGGCATGACCGGCAGCGAAGCGTGCCATCGCCGGCCGGAACGGCCACGACTGCAAGCGCGGAGTCTGACACCTTGAGGGCGGTATCGGCAACAACATCCAGGTTGTCCCCGTCCCCGGGGTGGGAGGTAACGATCAACCTGCTGCTCAGCTCCATCCCCGCCTCGAGCCATTTCTGCCGCCGGCTGCTGTCTTCGAACAGGCGGGCGTTTTGGATCGCCACTCCGGCCGCTGCAGCAAGGGCCACCGCAAGGTCTTCATCTTCCACGGTGAAGTCTTCCCCGCCCTGTTTCTCAGTCAGGTAGAGGTTGCCGAACACCTCATCCCGGACGCGGACCGGCACGCCCAGGAAGGTCCTCATGGGCGGATGGTTCGCAGGAAACCCGGACGTAATGGGGTGCTGGCCAAGGTCACGGAGGCGCAGGGGTTTCGGCTCGCGGATCAAGAGGCCCAGCACGCCGTGGCCGGTGGGAAGGTCGCCGATGGAACGGATTCCTTCTTCATCGATTCCCACCGTTATGAAGTGGCTCAGCCTGCGGTCCTCGCCGATGACTCCCAAGGCGCCGTACCTCGCGCCCACCAGGGCGCAGGCGGACCGCACAAGCCGGTCAAGCACGGCCTCAAGGCTGAGGTCCTCAGCGAGGGCCACCACCGCCGCCAACAGTCCGTTGATCCGTTCCTGCGTGTCAAGCAATTCGTCCCCGCGGGCCGTAAAGTCCCGCACCAGGTCTTCAACTCTGTCCCTCATGGGCGAGCGCCAAGGCTGCTCAGAACTCATGTGCCACCTCCTGCGGCAGGAACCTGCGGCGCTGCAGGTCCCTGGCGCGGTCCAAGTGTTCGAAACGGAAGTGCCGGCCTCCGCCCCCAATTCCACCTTCACCTGAGCATGAAGGCTCTTCGCAACTAATTCTAGGAGGGCACGGGGAAAAATACCTTCGATGGTGCCGGATTGGGGGCGCTAGGGGGCGCGGGACCTTCTTCCCTAGCCGGGGACGGCGCCCGGCTTTAGGCTACGGCCATGAATACTGCCGCGACTGAACCGGAAATCAAGGAACTGGGCGTCCACGATTGCTGGCGATACCTTCGTTCAACATCCCTTTGCAGGATTGCCTTCACCGA
>Ga0308169_10003120_pt1 | contig 16458 bp, 14 predicted proteins | sample PhyBR1_2_FD_202139 | JGI IMG/M metagenome (GOLD analysis project Ga0308169, IMG submission 202139) | Phyllosphere microbial communities from UC Gill Tract Community Farm, Albany, California, United States - DLSLSB.R1 | ecosystem: Host-associated > Plants > Phyllosphere > Unclassified | place... | reverse complement strand
CTACGTCGCCGGGCGGCCGACGTTCCGCAGCGTGACGGGCCAGGACCTGACCGAGCCGACGGCCTTCTTCGAGGCATACAAGGACAGCTTTGCGCGCAAGAAGCGGCGCACGACGGCGCACAAGAAGGACGAGTAGAGCGAGTTAGAGCGGCGGCGGCGAGGCGGGCTTGGAAGCTTGTAGCGACGGCGGACGAGGAGGGCTTGACGACCGAGCGAGTTGTGTAAAGGAAACCAGCAGTGCCTCTCTCTCTCTCTGACTCTTTCGAGCTCTCGAGGAAATGGGCAGCGGCGAGCGAGCGAGAGGAGAAGAGGAAGAAGGAGAGCTTGCGCCCGCGCTCGCTACGGGTCGACCTCCCTCCCCTTTGCGCACTCGGCCGCACCCGTCTTCTCCCACTCCTCGAGCCACAGCAAGAGCCTGACCTGACTCCCCCTCGCCTTGTCCGAGAACCCGGCCTTGCGCTCGCGCACCCCCTCGCGCAAGAGGCACTCGAGGAGCTTGCGCATCTGCTTGCCGTACACGTCGACGAGGGCGGCGCCGGCCACCTCGAGGAAAGTGACGACGAGGAGCGGCGCGGGCTCGAGCGCGACGAGCGGTGCGCGCAGGATCAGGACGAGCCAGCGCCAGCCTGCGGCGGGGCGGAAGTGCGGCGGGACGTGCGCGAGGGCGTCGGGCGAGGGAGGGGGGCCTTGGGGCGGGGAGAGGGGCGAGGTCTGGAGGATGGCGGCGTAGAGGGCGACGAGGCCCGACATGCGCTCGGCGTACTGGACCAGCGTCTCGGACGAGGTCGGCGGGGCGTGCCCGAGCGTCTTCTGGTGCGCCTCGTCGGTGACGCCCTGCGAGCGGGAGGCACGGAGAGAGGGTCAGCGAGCGCCTCAGAGAGAGGGGACGGATCCTCGAGTCGGCCGAGAGGGAGGGAGAGGAGGACGCACGGGCTGCTTGCGCGGAAAGTGGCCCGTGACCCAGAAGCACTTCTTGACGAGGCGCGCCATGAGGACGTCGCCGAGCTCGGTGTGGCCGCGGAGGAGCAAGCCGACGACGACGCGCGCGAGCGGGTACGCCGTGCCGAGCTTGGCCGTCACCTCGGTCTCTGCCTGCTTGACGAGCGCCTTTGCGAGGTGGTTGAGCGTCCAGGTGTACGGCTCGGGCGCGCCGGGCCCGGCGGGCGGCGGCGCGCGCATCGACGAGAGGACGTCGTCGAGCTGGGCCGTGATGCGCGCGATGGCCGACGCCGACGACGTGAGCTGGCCGATCTTGGGCGTGATGGCGCGCTTGGCCTGGAAGCACGCCTTGCGCCACGCCGGGTTCTGCGACACGACGGGGAGCACGGCCTGCTTGATGTGCTGCGGGCGGGCGAGGCGAGGCGAAGCGAGGCGAAGAGGGTCGAGGTCAGTGCGACGACCGAGAGAGGGGCGTGCGCGAGCTTCAGGAGAGAGGGCGAGGGAGAGGCGAGCGCACCTGCATCTTGGCCGTCCAGCGCTTGAAGTCTGCCTCGGGTGAGCCCTCGGCGCCGCCCGGCGCGAGCCCGAGCGCGCTCGCCTTGGCCGCCGCCTGCCGCTCCTCCTCGGCCCTCTCTGCGCGCCTCCCCTCCTCCTCCTTCTCCCTCCTGACCCGCTCCTCCTCCCTCACGCGCTCCTCCTCCTCCCGCTTCTTCCTCTCGTCCTCGGCGCGCCGCTCCTCGGCCTCGCGCATCTCCTTGGCCCGGCGCTGCTGCGCCTCCTCGCGCTCGCGCGCCTCGACCAAAGCGCGCTGGCGCTCGCCCTCCTCGGCCTCGGCCGCGCGGATGCTCGCCTCGATCGCGTCCCACAGCGCCGCGTTGCGCTGCTCGAAGCCGCGCACGAGCGCCGCCGACTCGCGCTCGTGCTGCAGCGCGAGCTGCGACAGGAGGCCCGAGATCGAGTCGAGGTCGGCGGCTGCGGCTGCGGCGGCGCTCGATGAGGTGGCGGGGCGGCGCGCGGTGGTGGAGGACGAGGACATCGACGGGTGGAGCGCGGGCGAGAGCGAGTGCGAGTGCGAGCGCGCGAGCGAGAGGTGGAAGGTGCGGTTGGCGGCGGCCCAGCTCGAGGCGCGCGCCTTGTCGTCCCACACGTCGAGCTCGTCCGGGGCGCCAAACAGGCGGCGAGGCTCGGAGCTCGAGGACGGGTAGTCGGCGGCGCGGCTGTGTCGGTGCGAGCGAGGGAAAGGAGAGAGGGAAGGAGGGCGTCAGTCGGCTCCAGGAGGAGGTCGAGCGAGAGAGGGATGGAGAGAGCGAGGACGCACCCTTTGCCCTTGCGTGCGCTCGACGAGGGTGCGCCCGGCCTGCGCCAGCCCGCTGGCCCGACGCTGTTGACAGGGCCGACGGGCCACGCCTCCTCCTCGCTGTCAAAGTCCGAGTCGTCGTCGCCGCCGTCGCCCTCGTCGTCGCTGCTGACGTCGTCGTCGCTGCTGTCGGCGTACGCGAGGTGGGCGTTGTCGGAGTCGGAGTCGGGCGAGGGCGGGGCGAGGCTGCGCGGGCGGTGCTTGGGGTGCTTGAGCGAGGGCGGGCGCACGAGGCGAAGCGGGGTCGGGTTGAAGGGCTCGCGCGGGGCGGCCGGTGACGAGGCCGGATGTGACGGCTTGGTGCGCGTCGGGGTGGGGCGGCTCGAGCTGTGTGGGAGGGAGGAGGAGGGTGAGTTGAGGGGCGAGGGTGATGAGGAGGGAGAGGGGGGAGGGACGCACTGGGACGAGGGCTGGCGGGGCAGGGGCGAGTCTGGGTCGTCGCTTGAGCTGTCTTCGTGGTCGTCGAGGCCGAACCGCATCCTGGCGGGCTGTAGTCGCGGTTGTTCGAGGGCGAGAGGAGGAGAGGCTCGCTCCGCCTCACTCGACTTGCGCCTCGCTCTCGTCCCTCGCTGTAGAAGCCCGGCCAACTGCAGCACCCACAGCCATCCAGGCATGGCCACACACCGCACCCTGCGCACCCTCGCCCGCCCCTCGCGCTCCACGACCTCGCCTCCTCCTCCTCCCGGCCCCTCGACTGTCGCCCTCGGAACCGCCTACGAGCGCGCCACAGCCCTCTTCCTCGCCCGAGCAACCCAGTACCGCCTCGACGGCATCGTCCGCGTCGGCGGCAAGGGCGACCAGGGCATCGACCTCCGCGCGCGCTGGCACCTCGCCTCGTCCCCCTCCTCCTCCTCGCACCAGCACCCGCACCTGCACCCGGTCATCGTCCAGTGCAAAGCCGAGTCGTCCCGCATCGGGCCCTCGACCGTCCGCGAGCTCGAAGGCACCCTCGCCGCCCAGCACCCCTCCCCCTCGTCCTCGTCCGCGCCCCAGCCCCACATTGGCCTCCTCGTCGCCCTCAGCGGCTTCACCGAGGCCGCGATCCGCCACGCCCGCTCGAGCGCACGCCCGCTCGCGCTGCTGCACCTCGAGCCCGTGCGCGACCACGGCGACGGCGACGGGGGAGCGCACGACTGGGTGCGCGCGCGCGCGGGAACGGTCAGGGCGAGGCTCGTCAGCGCGAGCTGGAACCGCGCGCTTGAGGGGCTTGTCGCGAGGGCGCGAGAGGGCGAGGGGCGGCAGACGGTACTTGGTCGAGAGGGAGGGGATGGCCACGAGGGACGAGCGGGCTGAAAGGTGCGTGCGCCGATCCCTCTCTTCCCTCGTGCGCGGTCTCTTGCGAGCTGCACTGACAGAGCGATGTCGCAAGGCCTCATCGCTCAACTCGACGAACATCTTCGGCCCGCGCAGGCCAACGCCGCGCTCTCGACGGCCGCCCCGCACGGCACGAGCAGGCCGGCCGCACAACCCGCCCGCCGCAGCTGCGACAGCGTTCGCCGGTCGCCGACAACGGCGAGCCTACACAAGCTCGAGCTCAGCGTCCTGCAGGTGTGTCCCGTCCCTCTCGCTCTAGCCTCGCTTCGCTCGCGCAGCTCGTGCTGACCCTGCTCCCCCGCGCAGCTCTCGACGACCACTCGCTTGCGCAAGCTCGCCACGCCAAGTACCCGACGAGCTGTGCGCTTTTCATCAGCTATGGGCGCAGGTGAGCGAGCGAGAGAGGACGGCTGCAAGGAGAGGGCGCGAGCCGGACGAGTCGCGCGTCGTCTCCTCCTAGCTGATCTGCAACGAGCCAGTGCCTCTCGCTCCGTTTCGAGAAGCGCAGACGCGCCGAGAGAAGGAGAACACGCTTTACAACACTGCACAGCCCGCCTGGATCGTACAGCCTCCTCCTCCGGGGCCCACCTCGAGAGCCTGAACAAGCGCCTCGAGCGCCTACCCAACCCCGCCCCGCCCTGCCCGCCGACCCGTCGCACCTCTCGCCCGCTCGCCCCGCTCGCCCTCGCGCCGCTCAGTGCCGCCGCTTCTTGTTGTTGCCGCGCGCCGAGTCGTCGTCGCTCTCGGGCTCGACCGATGCGGCTGCTTCGGCTGCGCGCAGCTCGATCGACTGCGGGCGGGCAGGGGGGCGCGGGCGGGCGTCAGTGCGGGTCCTGCGTGCACGCGCGACGCAGCACACACAGAGAGAGAGAGAGAGAGAGGGGACGCACCCGGTGGTACGTCGCGCTGCTCGCGCTGAACATGCGCTCCTTGTCGTTGGCGCCTCCCGCTCCCCCACCGGCGCCGCCGCCGCCGCCGCCGCCCATCTTGCGGCGGTCGCCGCCGCTGCTCGAGGGCGCCTTGAGGTACGAGTCGTACCCGCGGATGATGTTGCCGAACTGGGCGCCCGAGATGGACGACGAGGACGAGGGGTTGGCGCCGCCCGAGGAGGACGAGGACGAGGTGGAGAAGAGGGCGTCCGAGAGGTACGAGCCTTCGAAGGCGTAGATGGACTGCTCGAGGGTGGCCTGTGGGGGTGGGCGAGAGTGGGTCAGAAGGGGCGAGGAGAGGGAGGAGAGGGAGGAGGGACGCACGAGGTCGCGGTCAATCTTGCGCTTCTTGTCGAGCTGGTTCCTGAGGGTCTTGCGGGCGTGCTCGAGCTTTATGCGGAGGTCTGTCTGCGAGAGGGCGTCGAGCGGGGACGGGGTGGTGCCGGTCGAGGTGGTGGTGGTGGGTGGTGCGGCGGGTGCGGTGGGAGGGGCGGGAGGGGCGGGCGAGGCGGTTGCTGCTGCTGCAGGGTGTTGATCTGGCATGGCAACGCGCAGCTCGAGGGCGAGGGACGAGGGTGGCTCGACTTCATCAGCTCTCGCTCGCTCGCTCGCTCGCTCGCCGAGGTTGGTCTCCTCCTCCCTCCGCGTCACTCGCAACCACGAGCACCCGCACTGCTGCCATGCCCCGCCCGCGCAAAGCCACCGCGACCCAGCCTCCAGCAGACCCACCACCGCCAACAGCCGGCCCCTCTCGCCCCGGCCTCGAACTCACCCTCAGCTCTCGCCAGCTCCCGCTCGCCCCGCCCGCACAGCCCATGCGCGCAAAGCCCAACAAGGAGACGGCAAAGAACGTCCCCGCCTTCCTCACCAAACTCTTCACGTCCGTCCCGCTCTCTCCTCCCTCCCCCTCCCCCTCCTCACTCAGCTCGGCCGCTGACCTCGTTGCTCCTCCTCCTCGTGCAGCATGGTGTCGGATCCGGGCACCGATGACTTGATCCGCTGGTCCGACGACGGCGAGTCCTTCTTCGGTGCGTCCCCTTCCCTGTCCTCTCACCCTCTGCGCCGAGTCCACCCCTCACCCTGCTCCCCGCGCGCAGTCCCCTCGGCCGACAGGATGGGCACCGAGCTCCTCCCGCTCTACTTCAAGCACCAGAACTTTGGCTCGTTCGTCCGCCAGCTCAACATGTACGGCTTCCACAAGGTGCCCCACCTCCAGCAGGGCGTCCTCAAGCGCGACAACTCGGAGGACGGCGACATGCGTGCGTCCCCTCTCTCTCTCTCTCCAGCTTATCTCGCCTCCTCTCGCGCCCTCTCAGCTGACTCGAGAACGCACGCCCGCAGTCGAGTTCTGCAACGCCAACTTCCAGCGCGGCCAGCCCGACCTGCTGTGCATGATCCACCGCAAGGTCAAGACGGACGGCGCCGTCGTGCCCTCGACCGGCACCGACGGCACGCTCGACCTCTCGTCGCTCATCACCGACCTCGCCGCGATCCGCAAGCACCAGACGGCCATCAGCGCCGACCTCAAGGAGCTCCAGGCGCGCAACCACGCCCTGTGGCAGGAGGCCGTCCAGAGCCGCGAGAAGCACAAGAAGCAGGAGGAGACGATCAACAAGATCCTCCGGTTCCTCGCCGGCGTCTTTGGCGGCCACGTCCTCGACCAGAGCCAGCAGCAGCAGGACCGCGGCGCCCCGGCGCCCTCGCCCCAGGTCAAGGACGACGCCGGCACGCCCGACAGCTCGGCGTCGGCGCCCGACGACGCGCTCGGGCTCGGCCTCGGCGCGTCGGGCTCGGGCTCGGGCGCGCGAGGAGGAGGAGGAGGCGCCAAGGGCAAGGGCAAGGGCAAGCACGGCGTCGTCGTCATGCCCAAGGGCCGGCTCCTCCTCGAGGACGTCAAGGGCCGGCAGCAGCAGCAGCAGCAGGGCGCCGCCCTGCGCGAGCTCGACGGCAGCGACGACGAGATCGAGGAGATCCCGCTGCTCAGGGGCGACCAGGACGACGGGCTGCCGACTATCTCGAGCTGTGCGTACCTCTCCCTCTCTCTTCCCCTCCCTCACCTTCCCTCTCCCTCGCTCGCGCCTCGTGCCGCTCATACTGTCGCGCCGCCCCGCAACAGCCCTCATCGCCTCGGCCCCGACAGCCAGCATCGGCACCCTCGCGCGCTCGCCGTCGCAGCACCGCTTCACGGCCATCCCCTCGCCCGCGAGCTCGTCGGCGCTCCCGACGCCCACGACGACGGCGCCCGGCGCAGGCGTCGACCACGCGGCCCAGTACGGCCTCACGCCCGAGGCGTTCGGCGCCCTCGTGCGCAGCACGGGCGACTCGTCGGCCTTCAACGCCCTGTTCAACCAGCCGGGCTCGGGCGCGGGCTCGAGCGCCGCAGCGTACTCGATGCCCCCTCCCCATACGTCGAGCGCAGCAGCATCGTCGTCGTCGTCGACGGCGCTCATGCCGTTCGTCCCGACCCCGACGTCGAACCCGCTGGAGAACCCGTTCGCCCTCTTCGCTCCCTCGCCGCCGACCGCCGCCGCCCCTCCCACCTCGTCCGCCTCGACCTCGAACGCCCTCGCCTCGACCTCCTCCTCCTCCTCCTTCGCCAACCCCAACCCCGCCGCGCCCGCCCCAGGCCCGGGCGCCATGTCGCCCTCGGTCGCGTCGGCGCTCGCGCACAACCACTCGGCCGTCGCGACGCTCCTCGGCGAGAAGGCCGACATTGACCAGCGCACGGCGGCGCTCGAGGCCCAGATCGCGCGCCTCATGGAGACCCTGCCCGACGACGCGCGCGAGCAGGTCGAGAACGAGCTGCCGATGCAGGTCGGCGGCGGCGGTGGGGGTGGTGGTGCGGGCGGCGCGGGCGGGCTGGGAGGGGTGGACCTCGGCGGTGGTGGTGGAGGGGCGGGCGAGGGGATGGGAGGCGAGGGAGGCGATGGCGCGGGCGGGATGGACTGGAGCAAGTTCACGATGGACGACGGCGGGATCGACTTTGACAAGATGCTCGCCCAGTTCAGCGAGATCGGTGCGTCGACTCTTCCTCTCTCGCTCTCGTTCTCGTTGTCCCTCTCGAGCGAGCACGACGAGCTAACTCTTGTCCTCGACCTCGACAGCCAACCCGACCTCCTCCTCGTACAACTTCCTCCCGTCGCCCTCGGCCTACGACCCCTCGTCGACCAACGCCGGCTTCACCAACGGCGTCACCGACTACTCGGACATCCTCTCGTCGACCGCACCGGGCAACTCGCTCCTCGCGCCGACCAACGCCAACGACGCGCCGCTCGACCCGTCCCTCTTCTCCTCGGCCGGCGCAGACGCCACCGCAGGCTCGTCGTCGCACATGTTCCCCTTCGAGGTGACGAGCCCGGGCTCGTCGGTCGGCGCAGGCGGCGCGGGCGGCAGCGGCGCGTGGGCCGTCGGCTCGCCGGCGAGCACGGCCGACTCGGCGCCGACGCCGGCGTCGACGACGAGCGACGCATTCGCGTCAAGCGCGGGCGCCGGGGCAGCCGCGGGCAAGAAGGGTGCGGGAGGAGGAGGTGGGCGCAAGCGCAAGAGCGATGCGGTCGAGGTCGAGAGTCCGGCGGCGTCTGAGGATGGGTCGGGCACGGGCGCGAGGAGGAGCCAGAGGAAACGAAGGGCGTGAGGAGGGTGCTCCTCTTCGCTGCGTGTCTTGCGCCCTCGCTCGCCGAGCGCTCCCCTCGCCGTCGTCCTCTTGCCTGTCCCTCCCTCCTTCGTCCTCGTCCTCCCTTCCGGTTCTCTCTCTCGGGTTGTACAGCGTGTTCTTCCTCGTTGTACCTGTCTCTTCCCTCTGCATTCGCACTGCGTGTTCTGCCTTCTTGTCGTCGTCGCGAGCACACTAGCATGCAGCGAGCACGTCGCTCGAGGAAGGGGTCCGAGAGCCAAAAAGCCCGGATCGAGCGTCTCGTCGCCCCCTGGCTTAGCCGTGCTGCATTCGCTTCGGGCCCGTACACATGGGCTTCGGTAGCATCACAGCAAGCGCGCGCAAGGGTTCGGCGGAATTCCGATCAGGGCCAGGGGAAGGCGAGGCGGAGGAGGCGGGACGGTCGAGCCTCGTCTCGCTTGCAAGCGGACACTTCCAGAAAGTCGACCCGCCGCGGCTTTACATGCAGCGAGCGCGTCTCGGGAAAGGTGCTCGAGCGAGAAGGAGAGCTCGAGAGCGCCAAGCGCAGGGAAGAAGTTGCGCTGCCTCTCGAGCCCGCCCCGCGCTCGCGGCTGCTGCGCGCGCGCATTGACCTTCTCAAGTCACCGAGCTGGACCCCGTCTCGAGCCCACGTTCCGAGCGCTTATCGTATCGCACAAGTGGACCCGGGGTGCGCAGCACTTTGCCTACGCCGGCTTCATTTTCTTAGCGTCGAGCCTGGACGCAGAGCTTGAGTTCGAGCGAAGCCGCACGGCTCACGGGCAGTCGACCGCGTGCTCGCTCGCCCTTTGCACTTGCAGAGCTCTAGAGCTCACCGGGAGGAGGGACGGACCGCCGCCGCGAGGAGAAAAGGGCAGCTTCTCAAGCAGGCGCTCGCCGTAAACAAGCTGGCGCGAGAAGGCGGGAAGGGAGCAGCGACCTGAGCGCGGCAAGTCCGGAGTTGCGTTCCGGTCGCCGAGCGGAGCGTGCGCACTCGTACCGTACTGGACGAGCAAGTCGTCGACCCCGGGAAGGAGGCGCGACAAGGCCTCCCGCGATGCGGTGCGACCCCGGCGCATGCGCATGAGACGAGCTCGTTCGCTCGCACGCGCCGAGCTGCTCACGCTCGTCCTCAGGCTGAGCCAGCGCGCAAGGTTCTCCAGCTTCCGCGTTTGGGCACAATTGGTGCGACCCGGTTCGTGTCGATCGCGGACGCCGGTAGCGTGCGGCCGTGCTTCCAGGAAGACGCCGCGGCCGGGCGATCCGTTTCCCCTTGCGCGCAGCGGGTGCGCAGAATCGAATCTCGCTCGGCTCGAACCTGGAAGAGCGGAGAAGAGCTCTCCCCCCTTCCGACGGCCTGTCGTCCGTTTCGCCGCCACTCGGAACTCCACATTCATCGACCCTGCTTCTCCTGTCCCACGCTCCCTAAGCTGTTGCTCCTGCTTTCTCCCTCTCTCTCTGCATACCTGCTCGCACCTCGCTGTCGCGCAGCTGCGACCTCGACACGCCGTCGTCGCCCGCACGTCCATCATGGGCTTCGCGACCCCGTCCTGCTTTGCGTCCCTCAGCCCGTACCTCCACCAGCACTACGCCCTCGTCGACGAGATCGGCGTCGGCGGGTCCGGCTTCGTCCTCAAGGTGCGCCGCCGCCTCGACGGCGCCGTCCTCGCCCTCAAGGTCATCGCCAAGGACCGCGTGCCGCGGCAGAACCTCGTCCGCACCGGGTCGTGGGGCTTCGTGCCGCACGGCTTCGAGGAGCACGAGCACGGCGGCATCGTCGTGCCGTCCGAAGCGTACGCGCTCAGGCGCCTCCAGGGCCACCGCGGCGTGTGCGGCTATGTTGACCTCTTCGGCGACGAGCTCTTCTTCTACCTCGTGCGCTCCCTCCCTCTCTCTTTCCTGTACCTAGGCCCATGCAGGACGACGAGCTGACCTAGATCGAGCGCGCGCAGGTCATGGAGTACCACGGCGAGTCGTCGTCGCAGGTCGCCATCCCCGAGCACTCGGCTCTTCCCCCAACCCCGCCCATCTCGCCGCTCTCCGCCTACGCGCCCCTCTCTCGCTCCGCCTCCGAGCAGCGTGCCGTCGCATCGTCCTCCTTGATGCGCGCGCCGCCACCGGCACGCCCGCCGCCGCCGCCCATGGTCCGCCGGTCGTCGTCCGACTTGTTCGACTGGGTCGAGCGCCAGGAGCACTTCTCCGAGGCGCCGGCGCGCTACATCTTCCACCAGCTGGCCAACACGGCGTGCGACCTCGCGAGCGTCGGCGTCCTGCACCGCGACTGGAAGGACGAGAACATCACGACGGACGAGAAGCTCACGGTGCGTCGTCGCTTTCTCACTTCTCGCTCTCTCGCTCGAGCTGCGTCCTAACTTTTTCCTTCCCCTCGCAGGTCAAGCTCGTCGACTTTGGCTCGGTCGTCATGTTCGACCCGTCTGGCCCGCCACCCGTACAGAACGAGAGTGCGTCCCACGCTCGGTCCTCCTCCTCGCCCGCGCTCGAGCCTCTCCTGACGACCCTCCTCGTCCCTCTCCTCGCAGAGCGCTTCTACGGTACCTTCACCTACGCCGCGCCCGAGGTCTTCTCGAACGCGCCGTACGAGATGCTGCCCGCCGAGGTGTGGAGCCTAGGCGTCCTCCTCCACGTCCTCCTCACGGGCGAGAACCCGCACCGCACGCCCGAGGACGCCGTCGCCGGGCGCCGCATCGCGACGCGCACCGTCATGAGCCCGCTCGCAGCCGACTTGCTCAACCGGTGCTTGACGGTCGACGTCGAGTCGAGGATCAAGCTCGACGAGATCCGTCAGCACCCTTGGCTCGTTGGGCAGTGGGCGATCTGACGAGGGCTCGAGCAGCATCTGTACCACCTCATAGACACTCCTTCGTCCAGCATTGTTGACAATCATAGCACATCCTCTTCCTCGTCTCGTCGTCGAGGTCTGCCTTCCTAAGCCCGCTCGCGCTCGACCCTCTTCTCCCTTCTCGAGCCTCTCGAGAGCAAGACGCACGTGGACAGATTGCAGTGCAAAAGCGAGAGAGGCATGCAAGTAGAGCATCGACAACAAAGACGAAGAGAGAGAGAGCGAGAGAGTACAGAAAAGTCAAGCCGTCCCTCCCTCCTGGCTAACCCGCCGGCGAGCTCGTCTCGTACTCGATTTCGTCGTCGTCGGCGACGCAGAACGAGTCGTAGCTGCAGACGAAGGAGGAGGAGAGAGAGAGTCAGCACGGGACCGGAGAGGGTGAAGGGGGAGAAGAGGACGACGCACCTCCAGCTCTCCTGCTCGACCTGCGCGTCGGGCGACAGCGGGATGGCCTTCCTCGGCTGACCCCTGCGGTCCTGCCACCTCGCGAGCCCGCCCTTGGCAAAGTGCGGAGTGCCGAACCCGTTCGGCGCCTGCGTCGCGAGCGAGTCGCGGTAGAACTGGGCCTGCTGCCCGCTCGAGACGACGCTCGCGTCCGGGTCGTCGCGCTCGGGCGACGCCGAAGAGCGCGCGACAAAGTCGCGGTCGATCGAGTTCTCGGACGAGTAGCCCTCGGTCGACGCCTCGGAGCCCGACGCCGACGAGTTGACGGCCTCGATGTCGAAGATGCCGGCTCGGGCGGCGACGCGGTGCGTGAGCACCTCCTTCTTCTGCCGCTTCTTCTTCTTGCTCGTGCGCGCCGAGCCATCGCCCTCGTCGCCGCTGCCGCCGCCGCCGGCGCCGCTCGGCCGCTTCTTGGACCGCCTCGGCGCACGGTCCTCGACGATGACGTCGTCGCCGCCCTCGTCTGGACCGTCGAGCGCCTGTCGCCCGCCTCGTCGCAGTCGCCCGAGCGCTCGGGCAGGCGGCTCGACGATCTCGACGCTGTCGTCGTAGTCCTCGGGCGCGACGCCGGTCGGGGCGGCTCGACGACCTGGGAGCACCGGCGACGACGCCTCGCTCGAGTCGGGCAGGGCGAGTCGGCGCATCGGCTTCTGCTTCTTGAGCGAGTCGGGGATGGAGGGCGTGGAAGGGTCGAGGACGGAGGCGGCGGGGCGGAAGGGGCGGTGGTTGCCCTGGGGGTGCGAGGCGGGGACGACGCCGGCTCGGGCGAGACTCGAGGCGGGTGACGAGTCGACGAGCGCCGCCTTGCGCTTGGCGACGGACGGCGTCGGCGCGTGCTTCCTCGTCGACGCTGGAGGCGGCATCTCGCGCCGCTCGTCCTCGTCCTCGTCGACGACGACGACGTCCTGGTCGTCGTCCGACGCCTCGTGCGGCGCTGCGCCGGCCGGCGCAACGCTGCGGCCTCGCACTGCCGCGACAGGGATGTCGGCCATGCACGCCTCGAGCTCGTCGTCGTCGGCAAAGTCGAGGAAGCCGTAGTCGTCCTCGACCTCGAGCTCGCCCTCGCCGACGAGAGGCGCAGCAGGCCTGGACGATGCGGCGCGCTCGGGCTGCGAGATCGACGGGCGAGGTGCGACGAACGGGCGGAAGGCGCTCTTGCCCGTCGGCGTCGTCGTGGCGGCGGCCGCGATCGTCGTCGTCTGCGAGCGGCGAGCCGGCGCCGGTGCAGGCGCCGCGCCGCGCCCGGCCTGGGGCGCCGAGACCGTGCGCGCGAGCTTGGTGGCCTTGGCGCTCGTCGGCGGCGACCGTGCGACGACGGCCGGCGCCTCGTCCGAGTCGCTCAGGACGAGCTCGGCCGGCTTCTCGTGAACGACGAGCGGCGCCGCCGAGCCCGACCGCCCTCGCACGACGGCGCCGGCGAGCAGCTCGCTGTCGGAGAGGACGAGCGCATCGCCGTCGAGGTCGAGGTCGATCGAGAAGGTCGTGTCGTGCGCCGACGACTTGGCCGGCTGCATGACGACGTCGCCGATGCCGCCGCCGTCGTCGTCCGAGTCAAACGCCGACAGGTCGAGCGTCTCGGGCGCGTCGCCGGCCGAGGTGGAAGCGGCAGGGCGGAAGGGCGAGCGCCGAGGAGACGAGGCGAAGAGGGAGGGGGACTCGGGCGGGCTGAGCGGCGGCGGCGGGCGGGCGGTGCCGACGGGCGAGGAGAAGAGCTCGCGTGCGAGCGGGTCGTCGACGACGTCACGCTGCGAGGCGGCGCGGAAGAGGGGAAGCTCGCCCTTGGTCGGCTCGGGCGCGGACGAGTCGAAGGACGGGCCGGCGGCGACGAGGCCCGTGAGGAGTGGGAGCGACGCCGAGAACTCGACCGGCGACGACGGCGGGAGGCGCTTGAGGCGCGTGTGGAGGAGCGGCGGGCCGCGGCGGTCGTCGGGCCGCCACACCTCGACGAGCTTGGGGTTGAACGCCTTCGAGTGTGCGTCGTGCCACGGGTCGAGCGACTCGGGCCGCTCGTCCGACAGCTTGTCGCACGTGCGCAGCGCCGCGAGGAGGTCGGCATGTCGGTCGCCGTGGCGCGGGATGCGCTGCGCGCCGCCGCTCGAGTCGCGCTCGAAGGGGAGGTCCTCGATCTCGAAGACGGTGGGCCGGACAGGACGACCCGCCGTGTCGTGCTGCCAGCGCGAGCGCAGCTGCGCCTCCTCGTCGAGCGTGAGGAGCGCCGACGCCTTGCGCTCGCGGAGGACCTGCGACGGCGGGAGCGGCTTGTCCTTCTTGGCGGCGGCGAGCTGGCCAGCCGTGCGGAACCCGAGGAAGGCGTCGTCGGGCGCGTTGGCCGTGATGTCGACCTTACGCTTGGGCTTCTTCTCGGCGAGGGCCTTGCGCTCGGCGGCGCTGCGGCCCGTCATCGTGAGCTTCTCGAGCTCGAGCGGGAGCGCCTTGATCTCGACCTTCTCGCACTGGGGCTTGACGTCGGCGGGGAGGAGGCGCTCGCCGTCGACGTACAGCTCGAACGTCTTGTTCGACGTGAGGGCGTTCTGCACGTCGTTGTAGGCGTCGTTGGCCTTGTCCCAGTTCTTCTCCTCGCGGCCCTCGGCCATGAGGACGATGATGTGGCCGTCGCGCGCGCGCCCGGTGCGGCCGACGCGCTGCAGCATGCGGATCGGCGACTTGTTGGCCTCGTAGCACACTATGAGGTCGATCTCGCCGATGTCGAGGCCCTCCTCGCCGATCGAGGTCGCGACGAGGACGTTGTAGTCGCCGCGCTTGAATTTGCGGATCGTCTGCGAGCAGGTGCGAGCGCGCGTCAGCGTTCTGCTGTGCGTTCTTGTGGGACGAGGGAGCGTAGGGAGAGAGAGCGAGAGAGGGAGACGCACCTCGAGCTGCTCCTTCTGGCTCTTGCCCTTGGAGCCCTTCGAGCTCGCCTGGCCGACGAACGGCGTCGCCTTGATGAGCGGGCGCTGCGTGTTGAGGCACTCGACGATCTCCTCGACGACGGCGCGGAAGTTGCAGAAGATCATGACGCGCGTCTCGCGGCGCTCGCCCGTGTACTCGTCGCGCTCGTCCTGCGCGTTGGTGAAATGCTCGAGGCACATCGAGCGCAGCTTCTCCATCTTGGGGTGGCCGACGTAGCCCGCCCGGCTGCGCAGGGCGTCCGTGTCGCGCAGGACGTCGCGGAACCCGCTCGAGTTGACGAGGTTCTTGGACCCGGCGCCCTCGATGTCCTTGACGATCGACAGGAACGACGTGACCGACTGGACGACGAGGTACTCCATGGCGCGCGCCATCATGGCGAGCGTCTTGATCATGGGGAAGAACTTGCCGTTGTCCTTGCGGCCGCCGGGGAGCGCGTTGATCTTCTGGTACGCCATCTGGACGGCGTACGGCGAGAGCATGACGGCGTCCTGCGACCACAGGAGGCGCGCGGCGTACAGCGGCTGGATGTACTGCTTCATGAGGCCGGCCCACTTGTCGCGCAGGGCGCCGAGCTGCGCGCCGAGCGGCAGCACGCACAGGTCGAACGACTTCTTGTGCACGTACTGGCGGATGTCGAGCGAGTCGTCGGCCCGGACCTCGATGCGGCCGATCTGCGAGACGTAGAGAGGGAGAGAGTCAGCTCCGAGCTCGGCGAGTCGGCGAGGGAGGGAGGGCGAGAGGTGGACGCACGTGCAGGTTGTCGATGACCTCCTGGACCGCCTCGCCCCTCGAGCCCGGCGTCGCCGTGAGGGCGAGGACCCGAAAGTGCGGGTTGCGGCACATCATGTAGCGCACGACGCCGCAGTACGAGTAGTCGCCGCTCGCGCGGTGCGCCTCGTCGACGACGATGCACGTGACGTCGCGCGGGTCGAGCCGGCCCTTGGCGAGGTCGCGCTCGACCGTCTGCGGCGTCGAGTAGATGACGCGCTTGGTGAGCCACCCGACCGAGCGCAGCTTGGCCGGCGTGCCGCCCGTGAGCTCGATGCAGTCGTTCTGCGGGATGCCGGCGATGTAGTGGCACGCCTTGATCTGCTGCGTGACGAGCGGCCGAGTCGGCGCGAGGAAGAGGACCTTGCCGCGCGGGTACCACCGGTAGAAGTTGAGCCTGCGAGCACGATGGGCGGCGACGAGGTCAGCTCGAGAAGGAGAGAAGGAGAGAGGCTCGAGAGAGAGAGGGACGCACATGACGACGGCGGCGATGAAAGTCTTGCCGAGACCGGTCGGCAGGCTGACGAGCGTGTTCTCGAACAGGGCGCGGCTGACGATGTTGTACTGGTAGACGCGCATCGGCTTGTCGGGCTGGACCGGGTAGACGAACGTCCTCGCCGCCTCGCGGTCCGGGTCCCACTTGATGGGCAGGATCGGCGCCTTGGGGTCGTACGACGTGTCGACGAGGAAGTCGTCGCCGTCGGCTTCGTCGTCGTCGTCGTCGAGAACGTTGTCCTCGTCCCACTCGTCCTCGTCCGAGCCGTACGCGCGCTGCTTGCCCTTGGGCCGCTTGCCCTGCGCCTTAGCCTTGGCCTCGGCCGCGCCGCGCTTGTTCCAGCCGTGCTTGGCGAAGCTCGAGCGGTCCCACTCCTTGACCTGCTTGGTCTTGGCCTGCGTGATGCCGTCGCCGCCGATGCCGCCGCCGCCGGACCCGCCTGCCCGGCTCGGTCCCGCGCGAGAGGGGCCCGCCTTGGGCGCAGGACGCTCCTGCTGGATGACTGTGCCGCCGAACAGGTCGCGCTGGACGAGGCCGGGCTTGTTGACGAGGGAGCGCGGGGGGAGGGCGAGGCCGGACTGGAGGGCCGTCTCGATGGCGTCTAGCTCGCCCAGGGCGGCGTCGTCGAAGTCGAACTCGTCGTCGGACATGGTGGGTGCTCAGGCCCGGCCGGGCAGCATGCGGTCGGGCGAGGGCGAGCGTCGAGGCGTGAGCGGAGAGATGAGGACGAGGGGGAGGTGTTGAGGGACGGGGGCGGCGCGGGAGGGCCGCTGCTGTGCTCGAGTACGCGTGCTGAGGGCGTGTGGTCGC
>Ga0308169_10003119_pt1 | contig 16461 bp, 19 predicted proteins | sample PhyBR1_2_FD_202139 | JGI IMG/M metagenome (GOLD analysis project Ga0308169, IMG submission 202139) | Phyllosphere microbial communities from UC Gill Tract Community Farm, Albany, California, United States - DLSLSB.R1 | ecosystem: Host-associated > Plants > Phyllosphere > Unclassified | place... | reverse complement strand
AGGAGAGGACTAACGATTGAGGCCCGTAAAAGTAAACATTCCAATTTGATCCTTGACATGGTTCCAACCGTTTGGACCAGGGGAAGGAGTCTTGTAAGTGTTGGTCAAGAGTTCGAAAAGTTTCGAACGCATCGAAATGATTCGATGAGCCATCGTTTCAATGTCTTGACACCATTCTCCAAACAGTTTCTCATCGTTCAAAATCAGACTCATCTATTGTTCCCCTCTCTCTCTTTCATCAGCGGACAACTCGAAAGAACAGTGAAGGGAAGGAGGGGAGGGGGACGTACGATCCTAGCACCGAAAGTTGGAGGGTTGGAAATTTCTTGTCTTTGTAAAATCAATAATTGACTCTTGATCCTCTCTGATCCACCTTCCTCTTTCCCGGAGTGACGAGCGACGATGTTCAAGGCTCCGATACGTTCTCCGTAGAGTCCAGCGTTCTTGGCGTAAGATTGACAAACTAGTAATGGGATTTCTTCAGAAACGAAATGTCGGACTGCCCAGGCATCGTTGTCCAATGATCCTGACGCGAAACCCTACTCTCACAGCCACTCATCAGCTTCAGATTTGCAAGAGAAACGGAGGAGAGAGAGCGTGTTTATTCACTTGGTAAGCGCAATCGAAGAAAGCGAAATGTTTCTTCTCTTTGAAGATGTTGCTAATCTCTTTCCACTCGTCCCTTGTCGGGTCGACTCCAGTCGGGTTGTGAGCGCATGCGTGTAAGAGGAAGACGGATTGGGAAGGAGCGGATTTAAGGAATGACAGGAATGAGGAGAGGTCTAAACCGATCGTGGATTTATCGTAGTAGGGGTAATCGACCGTTTTGAGTCCGACATTGGCAAAGATCGATTTGTGATTCGCTATTCCGAGGAAGAGAGGGAGTTAGTGGCGAGGAAGAGGGGAAGGGGAGAGAGGGAGGGAGACGTACCCCAAGTTGGGTTGGAAATGTAGATAACTTTGTCCTCTGCCTTCTTTCCTTGCCAGGGTTCGTAGAAACGTTCCAAGAATGCACCTCCGTAATGGTTCGCTCCAGTACCAGAAATCGTTTGGATGCTATCATCGAAAAGAACCCGAGAGATCAGCTTTTCGATCTTTGCTTCTTCTCGCTGATTTCGTCCTTCGTTGAGAAACGAGTGAGAGGGAGGGGGGGAACTCACGTGCTGACCCTACCCTCCTTGATAGCTGGACTGTCCTTTCCAAAGATCAATTTCGAAGTAGCGTTTACGAATCCCGGTAATCCAGCGATTGGAAGGTATTCGTGATCTAACGTATCGTCGTCTGCTAAGATCTTCTTAGCCTGTCACATCATACCAAAGCTCTGGTCAGCTCAAAGAACCAACGAAGAGCAGCAGATCTTCGACTTTATGACGGAATTCTCATCGAAGAGGGAGAAAGTTGCTCTCTCCCTCCGCACGAGACCATGTAGAGAGAGAAAGAGAGCGTACCTTTCGAACGGTAGGTAAAACGAATGGTTTCCCTTGATCATCCCTATAAGCTCCTACTCCCAAATTGACTTTTTGAGGGAACTGATCCGCTTGGTATCCTGCCGTCAAAGCAAAGATTGGGTCTGCTGGTGCGAGAGGAGTCGAGTGGAAGACTACAACAAGGTTGTATCTTGAGTGAGTGAGATTAGTTTGCGAGGAGGGGAGAGTGGAGAGGCGTACCATCGAGAGTAGTGGAAGAGGAAGACATGTGTTCAGTAACTTTGTTCAATCTAGCTTGAGCAATCGTTGCGGTTGAGATGGAAGTGGAAGAAGTAGGCGAAGAACGAGAGGTCATCTGAGTCGCTAGGGTTTGCCGATGAAATTCGTGGGGAAATCAAAGCGGGTTGACTCTTTCCTTTGGAGAGTTGAGGGAGTGGTTGCTGAAGAACGGAGAAGTAGGATTCGAGAGAACTGGAGCAGGTGTGGAAAGAGGGCTTGCGATCGACAAATCGTAACTCGGTAATTGACGAACCGGCGAAGTCAGCTGAAATCAGCGTGCGAAGATTTGTGGATTCGTTTTCTATTACTCAGTAAGAGGTAGGAATAGTAAAGTAGAGTAGAGCTAGAGCGAGAATGGCAGAGAGAGAGAGAGAGAGAGAGAGAGGATACAAAGGGAAGAGACAGGAATTGAAAGCAACAAGGGTTCAGAGATGCGAGAGACGAGAGAGTATATCATAGATGGTAGTAAAAGATGGAAGAGAAATGCTGAGTCTGAGAGCACGAGATAGGGAGAACGAGAGACAAAGAAAGGGGTATAGAGGGATGCGATGTAGAGTAAACGAAAACCGAGTCGAATCATTCAATCAGAACGACGTGAGCTTGTCGCCGACTGTACGTTCAGCTTCTAGCTTGGACTTGTTCTGTTGGAATGCAGCTTGTTTGCAAGAAGCGAGATTTGGGCATTTGTGATCTGTTGAAAAACGGGACAAGTCAATACTCAGAGGATTCACGAAATCGAAGGAAGGGAGAGCGTACCTTCACTCAATCGATGAGTTGAACAGAATGAAGTGCTGCACAGGTTGCAATCTCCTACGATTCGAACAGCCGCCTGGGAGCATCGATCTGTCGCGTTCATGTAGAATCCACATCGTTTCTTGGGTGCTCCTCCTCTCAACCTGTGACCAGGTTCCTCCTGCATCAGTCTGACGTTCTTGTACAGGATGGAAGCAAAGACCGATGCTCACCTCAGAGCTAATCCGACAGTTGAACCCTCTTTGACTCCATATTCGCTCAACTCTTTTCCAGCGGTCAATTGTCTCGCTCCGTAAATCAATCGTTGTTCTTCAACCGGGATAGCAGTTCGATCCGCGATGGCGAATTGAAGGTCTGAGACGTTTGAAGCGTCTGTATTTTAAACGAGGCGAGTTAGCTCTAAATTGCGAATGGGTGAATGAGGGGGTGGAGGAAGCGTACCGAAAGGAAGGGAACGACCAGAGAGATCTCTAACGTAGAAATGCATGATTATTTGAGAAGTGAGGTCTGTGGAATGGGCCGAAGAATGCGAGGGAAAGGGGTGAAATGAATGGAAAGGAGGCGAAACAAAAGGGAAACCGTTAGCTCGCTGCTCTTCGAGGTCTCAATGGGATCACGGTGTGAATGCGTAGCTCCTGGGTAAGACCACACCTCGACAGCCGGGGGATCGTGTGAGGTTTGATGACCGAATAACCCGATCGAACTGTCTCCCTCCTCGCCACTTCCTCTGGAAGTGCAGGTTCTTTTCCCGATAGTCTTTCCATACACTTATCGTCCTGCCCGGACGGATGAGAGATGCTCACGTTGAAGTTGTTGAGATGGGTGTCGTAATCGATTTGTGCTGTGCTAATTCGAGGAGAGCGATAAGCTGGAACTGATCTGTAGGTCGAGCGTGTAGGAGAGCTGGTGATGGTAGAGTCGCGATTCGAAGATTAAGGTTGAGGGAAGGAGCGGAAGAAGAAGAACGCAATCGACTTCCTCCCTCGCCTTAAAGTCTCTCTCTCTTAATTTTCGCTGTTTCAACTGAAGCGATTCTTGTACTCGTGACGCGTGACGTTTCTCACTGAGAGCTCTGTAACAAGTCAGAATCTACTCGGTTGCCACAAAGTTTCGAACTCCGTCATTTCGTCTCATATCATCCGACTTCAGCGACTTTCCTCTTCTTCCCGAGCTGAGCGTCTCATCACTGGGGTGTTGACTCGACGCCGGAGGCAGCCTGAGCTCCGTGTCGACAGCAGCCGAAGTTGCCTCACATTCTGTCAAAACCTGCTTCAAAGCTCTCCTCTCTGACTCCCTCTGACTCCCTGACAGCCTCGGTCGCTGTCTTGACGACGCTAGAGCGTCTATGAGACGGTGGGAAGAGAGTGAGAGTACGAGAGAGGGAAAGGAGAGGAAAGAATCTTCTTGACTACGTTGACCTTCGCATTTATGCTAAATGTTCTCCCTTGACCTCTCCCTTCTTTGGACACTTTCCTACGATCAGGACATATTTGATTCGTCGATTCAAGGTGCTCGAGTCGACCTCGCAGCTTCAATCCTCTCTATTCGCACTTTCACCATTTCCTTCCTCGACATTCGATCATTCTTCCGGTCACACTCCTTCATAGCCCGCCTTGAACAAGCTTCCAGTCTATTCGCCTTCTGACCACAATTCCTCCATCTCTTAACTCTTCTAGCTTATCCCATAGCAGCGTTTCATGCGCTTTGATTTCGCGAACGTGAAAGCATTCCCCTCCTGTCTTCACGACTATAGCGACGCGTTCACGTACAGAGCGGTAGGTACTCGATGTCGATTGAATCGTATTGCCAAAAGTGAATGGGAGGTAGGAGGGAGAGAAGGGTTCGTCAAAAGGGAGACGACTCGATCTCTCGTTGTGTTCAATTTGGAGAGTTCTCTCAATACACAAAGGATTACTCGGCGCGCGACTTGAGGTAGTTCGTCAAAACAGATAGAGAGAGAACGAGCAGACAAGGGAGGGGGACTTTGATGCGAAAGAAAGTGTGGAGTAGCTTTGGAGGCTTTGCGAAATTCGAGAGGAGTTTGTTGAAAGTGATTCCCTCTCTCTTCTTCTTCCTCTTCTCTCTCTCTCACTTTTAAACTCTTCTCCTCTCTATCTCATCTATACCGACTTTCCACACCACACCCTCTTTCTACACCGTGAGTCCTGCAGTTCTCCTCGTCTCGTTCCCTCTCACAGCTCCCTTGTTCATCTCGCTTTGTCCCTTCCTCTCTTTTTCCACACAGATGTCTACTGAAGTCGCTACTCCCGTCGCTATCCCTGTCGCTGAGCCTAGCACCACTACGGAACCAACTGCACCCGTTAGCCTCGTCGAAGAGGAGACTCCCAAAGTTGAAGAATCAAAGACTGAAACCCCTTCAACTCCCGCTGCCACAAAGGAGGAACACAAGAAACGTTCTCCATTCGGTGATCTCAAGAACAAGCTCTTCCACAAGGTGAGTGTCTCTTTCTTGTTTGTGTCAAGTTGAGTGAGAGGTTCGAGGGAGTTGGAAAGGTGTTAGCGTATCAAAGGGGAGAGGAGATGCGCGTGATGAGAGGAACGCAGACGGGGGCTTCACAATTCGGAGGATGGACGTGAGGAACGTCGTCGTCGTCGTTCGCGAAACACCCTTTTACCCCCTTTCCTCCTCCTCTTTCTCCCCTTTCTTCTCGTCGAACGCGACCCTCAACTTCTGAACCCCTGTCAACTCTTCGCGTATCCGAATGCATTCCCCTTTCTACTCTCCACAACTTCACGAACGAAGAAAAAGAACAATGGAAGCTGCCTTCTCACGGGGATCTACGCGTTGTCCGAAAAACTCAAAACTTCCTTTCGATCATTTTGCATTGACTGACTCGTAGATTTCGTTCGAAACAGTCTCCTTCGCAACCTACTTCTCCTACGACTGAACACGCCGATCCCGTCAAAGAGACTGCCCCCAGTCCCGTCGTCGTCGAGGAGGAAAGTGGTAAGTTTTCCACTTCTCTTCTTTCCTTCTCCCTTTCAATCTCCTCTCTCTCCGATATGATGCACTTCTCTCCTCCACCAACGACTTTCTCTGAACCATTATCGAGAGCTCGAAGAAGGGTCGTCCGCTGACATTTTTCGACGTTTCTTGCCCGGAACAGCTTCAAAGGAAAACGCTACCCCAATCGTCGCTGATGAAGAGACTCCCGCTGTCGCTCCTGTAATCATCGAGGAGACTCCCGCTAGTGAATTCGCTGCTGTCGAGGAGAAGCCCGTCGAAAAGAAGGAAAAAGTCAAGACTCCCCTTTTCGAAAAGTAAGCTCATCCTTTCGTTCTCGATCTTTCGCTCTCGTATCTCGGATTGACACTCGAGTATCGTCGCTAGGATGAAGTCATTCTTCGGTGAACCCAAGGAGAAGAAGGAGAAGAAGGGTTAGTTTTCGCCTTTTTTCTTCGTCAAACCCTCTCAACGATCGACGATAGCTGATTCATTCGTCGCTCATGTAGCCAAGACTCCTACTGAGGAAAAGTCTGAACCCGTTGTTGAGACCCCCTCGACCTCGACTCCCGAATCTCCCGAGGTTTCCTCCTCAACTCCCGGAGTGGTCGCCTCTCCCGCACCTATCACTCCCGCAAAGGAGGAGGTCCCTAGTGTCGATGTCACTTCTCCAGAAGCTGTAGCTCTCGCCGAAGCTTCAGCCAACGCTTCTGCTCCCGTTCCTCAAGTGATCGATGGAGGAAAACCTCTTGATGCTCCTAGCGCCGAACAAGTCGAGGCTGAAGTCGAGTCCGTCAAGCCAGTCGAGGCATCTGTTGCTGAACCTATCCCCGTCGTCGAGTCTCCTGCCGTCGTTGAGTCTCCTGCTGCTGTTGAGACCCCAAAGGAGGAAGTTAAATTCGATGAAGCTGTGAGCTTCCTTTTCCGAAGTCGATGTCTCGCTACAGCCTGCTAAATATATATCGTACTCTCTCTCACAGGCTAAGACTGAGGACAAACCTCCCAAGAAGGATCTCGCCAAGCTCGGTCGTCGTCTCTCTGCTCGTCTCGGTGCGATGATCTCTCCCAAGAAGGAAAAGAAGGGTAAGCATCGACAAATCTTTCTCCCTCTTCTCTCGATACTGATCCTCTTCCCTCGTTGAAAAGAATCCGAGGTTATGCCCGTCGTTCCTGCTCAAGAGACTTCAACTTCTACTTCCGAGAACGTCGAATCAAAGGTCGAGGAACCCCTCGTTGAGACTCCTTCTGCTACTACTGAAGAGACGGCTATCGCTCCCAAGATTGAAGAACCTACTCTTCCTATCGCTGTTGAGGAACCCGCAAAGGTTGAGGAAACCAAGACTGAGGAGGTGAGCTTCGATTATTGTCTCTCTTCTCTTCGAAGCGTAATGCTGATGTGTTGGAAAGCTATCTCAGGTCGTTGCTCCCGTCGATGCGCCCGCTGAAGAACTCGTATCTGATTTGAAGAAGGATGAACCTACGACGACTACTACAGCTTAATCTCTCTCGCTTTCCTCTCTCTTTCTCTCGTATGTCTCTCTAATCTCGTTCTCCCCAATTACATGTGGACCCTCTCTCTCTCTATGCTGTGCCATTTATCGTTACCCCTAGCCTCCATCCTACATCGTTCTTATTTACCCTAGTTTCTCTTGAAGTTTACTTTACCCAACATTTTATTGCTAGTCGTTCCTTTTATTCTCTTTAATCCCTCACGAACGTATAAGCTACATCCTACTTGCTTTCATGCCTAATGTTGCTCAATTCTGAAATCCCTTGATGGTGCTTTTTCTACTCTTTTCTCTGACAGGAGTTGCGGAGAGGCCAGGCGTCGAGAGCGGACCAGTTCATCGGCGTGAAGAACAAGGACGACACATGGAGCTGCAAGGGATCAACTATTTTGAGCTGAAGAGAAACGAGAACGCTCGACGATCGAGTTTTGTTCACCTCATTGAGCCCTCCTCTCCGGGCCTCAGGTTCTCCCGGGCTTACGTACATTCCTCCGTGAGCGCAGGGAACGCTTCGGAAGTCGGGAGACGCTTCGGGTTTAGAGAAACGATCGTCGGGAATAGACAGCGGAACCAAACGCCTTTTTCTCTGTTCCTCTCTCTCCCCTCTTCCTACTACTTCTACCGCTAAATGGAACGCCCGTGTGCATACTGCCTATGGCGGGGGTCTGATAAGGTAAGTTCAAATGGATTACGGAACATTTTAGACCGCTTACTCGTCTTTACAGAACTGGCGCAACTACCACGGAAAATGTCACAGCGCCCGGAAAGAAAGCGGAGAGATGAAGGAGCACGAATGTCAACGTTGCCACATCGCGTACTATGATGACGAGTTAGTCGGAACCGAGGCGACATTTTCATGAAGCTTTTCAACTTGACGCTGACACATTGCGTACTTCGCAGGCGATCACTCACGAGGCATCAGGAGAATGACAATCGTAATTGTCCAATCGATGAGCACGGGCATCTGGACACTGATTTCGTAATGCACAACGGAATCACAATTCGAAGGGTGAGCTCCCTCTTGCTTCTGCACGTATCAAGCACGAGTGAGGTTGACGCAAATACAAACTTACCTCGTATAGACCCATCTGGATCGACTGAAATCGTCAGCGAACTCAGCACAAGAGCAATCCTCGGCAGCATGTGTAGAGCAAACGTCAGAATCCGGAGTCGAGTTTCACCCTCAGGCTCGCTCGAGGACAGCCACGCCTCCCGTCAATGATAAAGTCTACGATCCTATCAGGGACGCGTGGAAGGAGAAGAAGTAGGATCAAAGCGACTCTACACAGCACTAAGCATTCTATCTTTCCCTTGAACTCTCTCATTTTGCCTTCCCCGTTTGTTTACATCCCCCCTTACTTCCTGTTATTCAACCCTCTTCCCAGCGTCGATCGTCCGAACTCGAATAATGTGCCCGGTAACTCGGGAGGTCGTGACTGACGAAAGGGCAAAGGCTGAGTTGTATTTGTCGAGTGGACAGATTCGACAGCGATTACCATTGGGATGCGAGCGTGGCGTTCGGCGTCCGTCAAGGATCGTTCGGCCTCCTTCGGCTTGAGCGATCATCACGCTGGCTGCTTACATTGAACGAGTAAAGAGTAAGGTGAGGAAGTTGCGAAAAAGTCGAACCTTCGAGCGAAATTGAGGTCAGTGAAAGCATTGATCGAGCGTCGAGACTGGGAGCTCGGAGATAAGAAGTGATTGAGTGCCTACACCTTCGATCAAGCTCGTTCGAAGCAGAGATAAACCTTCGAAGAACAGAGGAAATCATTGCCGCGAAAAAGCCAGGATGCCACAAAGTAGAGCGTACCCGCAGCTGTGAGCGGCCGACTGTTCGCCGTTCGAACCATCGCTTGAAAAGTGCAAGCCAGGAGAGGGAGTGAAGGGGAGGAAGTCAAGAGCAAGTTCAAGTACTCTTTCTCATCCACTTTCTCTAGCACGACCCCAATCTAGACTACGAAAGAGTCATTCTACGCAACATACTGCACCCCGCCCGTCGGCTGGCCCCCAAGCGATCCTCGCCTCGTCCTCCAATCCTCTTTTCTTCGATCCTTCAACTTTTTCATCACCGCACAATGTCAGCAACTCCAGCGAACGAGTTTGATCGGCATTCAACTAATTCAAAAGAGGAGGGAGAGGACAAGCTGATCACGACTCGAGATCTCGAAGAACAACCAAAAACAGAGATTGATAAATTGGGAGGTTACGATCTATGGAAGGATATGGGAGAACCAAAGTATGTAGTAGCGCCAATGGTGGATCAAAGTGAACTCGTACGTACAACTCTTCCCGCAAGAACGAGTCGTTTCGCAGCTGAACTTCCTCGATTTCGCTTTTCTCTCACTCTCGAATCGTTTCTAGGCATGGCGAATCTTGTCAAGAATGTATGGAGCGAACTTATGCTACACTCCGATGTTCCACGCCGCCCTCTTCTCGACTCAACCAAAGTATCAACAGGAAATGTTCGATTTATCACCAGGTTCAATCGAAGGAGTAGCTCCGTTCGACAGACCGCTCATCGTTCAATTCTGTGCGAACGACAAAGAACAGTGGTTAGAGAGTGCGAAGAAGTTGGAAGGACGTTGTGATGCCGTAGATCTCAATTTGGGTTGTCCTCAAGGAATTGCGAGAAGGGGTCGATATGGTGCTTTCTTGATGGAGGAATGGGATCTCATCAGGTCGATGAGTGAGTTCAAGTCCCTCTAAATTCATAGTAATTCACTGATCTCATGGCCCATCCGGAACAGTCTCTCATCTACACCAGAACCTCGCTATTCCAGTCACCGCCAAGATCCGTTGTTTCCCTGCCCTATCAAAAACCCTCTCTTACGCCTCTCACGTCTTCTCTTCGGGTGCACAAATCCTCACGCTCCACGGTCGAACTCGAGAAATGAAAGGACAAATGACCGGGTTCGCTTCTTGGGACAAGATCAAAGAAGTGGTCAAACTCGTCCAACCCAAAGTACCCGTCCTCGCGAATGGAGGAGTACCCGGATCCTCAGAAGTCGAACCTTGCCTCGAAGAGACAGGGGCGAACGGATTAATGAGTGCAGAAGGAAACCTTTATAATCCTATGATGTTCAACCCTTCGAATGCACTTCAAGGGATCGAATACACTTCGAAGTTACCTCAAGATATGAGGGAAGCTGTTGCAAGATGCGATCAAGAGCTCGAAGGTAGTTGGGATCGTCAAAGAGTCGCTTATGCACCTGCACCTTACCTCGCCGCTCAATACCTCGCTATCGTTCTCACGATCCCTAACAACACTCAAACTTCGCCTTCAGCGATCAAAGCTCACTTGTACAAGATGTTGAGACCGGTTTGGGCAGAAGGGAGGCATCTCGAGATGAGAGAGAAGTTGGGGAAAGCGGGACAGAAAGGATTGGAGTATCGTGAAAAGGTTGAGGAGTACGTGAGATGGACTGAAGAGTTCACTCGGTTGATCAAGGTGTGTTCTCTCTCACACATTCGAAGATATCAAGGATCGATACTGATAGCAAAACAACTGTTGTTAGGAGGACTTGAAAGCGTCGTTGTTACCTCAAGGTTCTTATCGACCGCTCACTCAAGAAGAAGTCGACACTCAATACTCTGGGAAAGTACCTTACTCGCACTGCCAACCGTACTTGCGAGTCAGTAAACCAGAGAATGAGAAGGAAGAAGGAGAATTGAAAAAGGTCGACAACGAGGCAAAGCGGAAACGAGCTGAGATGGAAGAACCCGTGTTGGGTCAGTTTGCCTCTCTCTTTCAATGCGATCCGAAAAGGATGAGCAAGGTACTGATAAGATGGGCCGAGTAGATTCAAAGCGAACGAGACCTTCACCTGAAACCCCCAATTCGACCTCTCTACCCTCCAACGCGACTCCCAAGCTCGACCCGAACCCACTCTGCGCGAATCACTCCACACGCCCATCTTCGATCTTCCCGAAACCTCTCCCTTCTCCCTCCGACACTCCTAAGAGTTGTTCAAACGCCGGTTCTTCGAAATGCTCGAATCTAGCTTGTAAAGCTTGCTGTTCGAGTCTAAGACGATTGGGATCGGGAAGTGAGACGTATGGGTGCGAGTTCCATGAGGAGAAGGAGAGGAAAGAGAGGCAAAGACAGCAGGAGTTGAAGGAGCATAAGAAGTTGAGGAAGGAGAGGGGGATCGAGAAGGCGAAGGAGAATGAATTGAGGGATAAGGAGAGAAAGAGATTGAAGCAAGAAGGAAAGAAAGATGCAGAGGCAGAGAAGGAGTGAGACTCCGGCGTCAGGATATGAACTTTTTTGTTGTACTTTATGCATTCACATCGTTACTGAGCTCGCTATCTTTCCCTCCCGAACCTAGACCCCTCGAGGAGAGAGAGAGAAAACGGGTTTGGTAGCGTGGATTAGTCGACTAATCTTTGCGAAAAAGACTTGGGAAATTCGAGGTTGAGCAAACTTTCGCTTCTTCCATCTTCTCCACTTTCATTGGCCAACTCCGGATCATTCTACCATACCCACAAGACGCGCCAGGCACGAGCAAGCAACGTAGAACACCTCTACTTGAACACCTTGAAAGTCTAGAGATCAAGAATTTGGGGAGAACCGGTAAGTTCACCCTTCACGCTCGCGTTACTGCTCAGCTATCGAGGAGAGAGTGCTATAGAAAGCTATCGGAGAATACGAACAGACCACGGGCAGAGGCTAGGTTGAACGTTCTCCCACTTCCGATGAACAACTCTCTATCGTCAACGGGAGGACACAGAGGGAGAACGTAGAGGTTAGGCAGTATCGAGCAACGAGCCCAAAGTATGAGTGTCAAAAGAACCAGGCTGACCGGATTCAATTTTGATTTCGCTTCGAACAGTATCATTTCGCACTCAACCCCTCCTCACTCTTTCCTTTCCCTTGGGATCCAAGCATGGCCGGTCTCTTCATTCCGAACAAGAACGGCAAACGACCAAACTCTGCTCTTTCCGCATCATCTCAGAATGGTCAAAACTTCGCTTCCTCCTCTTCTCAACCACCACCCTTCAACAGTTCGAGACCTCGTACCGTCTCAAACTCGAACTCGCAACCTTCTTCATCCCGCGCTTCTCTCCCTCACGCGTCCTTCTCCGCCTCGCAACCCCTCTCTACCACTCCCCTCCCTCTCGACCCTCCAACTCGCGCTCAAATCGAAACCCTCCTCCCCCAAATCCTTCACCTCTTCCAACTACAATCCCAAAGTCTCGAAGGTGCTGCAGGTGGCTTCGAACTGAGTGATCTCGCAGATGAAGAATCACAGGAATTGAGGGAACTTTGGAACGCCGGAAAGAAAGACACGAGTGATCGGGAGAAGAAATCGAGGGAAACGTTAGGACAGAGCTTGGTGGAGAGTTTGGGAGGGTTATTGATGAGGTTGGCAGAGAAAATTGGGACGGAATTGGTGGATCGTAAAATTGAGATTGTTAGAAGAGAAGTCGACTCTCTCAAGAACTCTTCAACTTCCTCGATTCCAAACGGTAATCGGTTCCCCGCGCCTCCTCCTCCTCCTCTCCAGCCAGGATCGCCCCTCACAAGCGCGCTAGAAAGGATTCAAGTCCTCGAACAAGAACTCCAGAGATCAGATCACGAACGAGAACAACTTCGACAATCGTTGAACTCGACGAATCAATTGTTCGAACAACGTCTAACCGCGTTGGAGAACAAGACTGTCGATCCTCGTAAGCGTGTAGCGTCAGTAGGAACCGGTACAGGTTCGCCATTCGTAGGAGGAGCGGAGAACGTTGCAGCACCGGAACTCGAGAAGCTCAAGAAGGAGGTGGATGATCTTAAAGCGAGTGGGAAACGAGCGAGAGAGGTGGAAGACGAGGAGAGAGAAGGAAGAGAGAAAGTTCGAAAACTGAAAGAACGAGTCGAGGAGCAGGATACTCAATTACAGCAAGTACGGGACGAGCGAGAGGAATACCTCCAGAAGGTAAGTCCACCTGCTCCTCTAGCTCAAACTCTTCAATCTGACACAATAAATTCTGTTCCGAGTAGTTACAAACCCAAGCAACCGCTCTCGACACGTTATCCACGCACGTCTCGACGCTCCACAACATCACTGAACTCGAATCAAGCCTCCTCCGAGGCCTCTATGAATTCTTGACCTCGTCCCCAGACTCTCAAGTCGATTCACTCTCATCCTCCGAACTTTCCTCACTCCTAACTCAACGACTCGTCGACATCCAAAACTGGATTAGAACCTATCGAGAGGTGTTCGAGAGTCTAGGACCTACTGTCGGTACTCATGGTCAACGAATCGAACTGTTGCACGCACAGCTCGAGGGATTGAAACCTTTCTTTGAGTACATGCAGGAGTGAGCTTCTCGTTCTCTTTATCTTCTTAGAGTCATTACAGAGCGCTGATCTATATTCGCTACAGAAGAGCTCTACCGGATATTCAAAAGAGTCTGACGTTATCGAAGGCGAGAGAAGGAGATGTTGTGGAGAATGGAGGAGGAGCGGCGGAGGAGGAAGATCAGCGAGAGGGAGAAGGAGAAGGGGAAGGAGAAGGAGAAGATGAAGTTGATCAAGTAATGGAAGAGTCTGATGAAGATCGAGCGATCGAGAGGCGACTCGTCAACGGGACGAATGGAGTACGATCTTCTGATCAAGAACTCGTCGAACCGAACGGCGGCGATAATGTGCGAGATTAATTGATACTGAAACATAACTGAGTGCTTTACATATTCAAATCTTCTTTGAAAGGGTACAACGATCATCTAGGAGGTAAAGCAGGAGGGTGAGAGAGAGGTTTCCCAATTTCTTCTCCATCCTTCGTGATCTTGATCGGTCCTTTTGAGCCTGGAAACCCTCCTACTCCATGTACAATCTCCTCTGGGATCCCTGAATCGGATTGCATTTGAGCGATTCGTGCCGTTTTTGAGGAGTAGATTTTGGTTGGTTTGAGTTCACCATTCGTGAATTCGTGTTGTCGTTTCTCGAGCTATAAAATCGACCAGGTAAGTATTGTTTCCTCAAGCATGACGAGAAGGTGAGGACTTACATCGTGTGCGTACATAGCAGCACCAATTCGATTCGAGATGGAAAAGAGTAAACCGAAAATTGGGATTCTCTCCATCACACTCGCGGCGAATCCGAACAGTCTGTACTCTGTCTGACGCTCGACGACCCATAGCTCGACTTCGAAAGGTGACATTCTCTTGGCTTTGAAGTACTGAGCAGAGTAAAATTCGGTGATCAGTCGAGAGACTCGCGAAGAGAGGAGGAGATGTAGCAGAGACTCACTGGTTGATGCAGGGTACGAGCCAATGTGAGGGATCGAATGGAACTCAATACGCAGAGTGCCAAGCCAGGGATGAAACTGAGAGGAGTGAGGAGAACTAGCAAGAAAAGAGAACGGTCAGTTTGATTCGACGACGAAATCAGGGAGAGACAGACCTCGCAAGACGAACATCTGGAAGATGGGTGATGATAGCTTCTGGTAGAAGCTTTGACGTTCCGAGCTGCGTTTGGCGCGCTCAATGGGAGGTACTTTCCATTCTTCAACGTAGTTTCCCCAGAATTCGACAGCTGGAAACGAACGACGGGTCAGCGATTCCGTCTTTTGTACGGTTGAGCGAAGTATGCAGAAGACGTACGTTTTCCTCTACTCTGTACAGTTCGATCATAGACCTCTGTACGAGACTTCTTCAACTGTTTCTTGAGGAACCATTCGATAACAAACGTGATTTGACCGAACAAGAGCATCCAAGTAGTGTATTGAAGTGGCGATACTCCCAACAACGCCGAGCTGTGTAGATCCTTGGGAGAGAACGGCGAGCGAGATAGGATGTACTTTGTGTAGAATGAAGTTGGGAAATAGGAGAGGATCAAGAGGGGAATGCACAGGAGTAAGGCTCGCTTGAGGGATTGTTGTGAGCGGTTCCAGATGGGCTTGTACAGAGACTCGTCGGTACATAAACGATACGCTCCGACTGGAGAGAGGAAGGAGAAGTTTTCGATGAGATCATAATCGGTGAAAGAAAGAGCGGGAGCTGTACGAACCGATACAGTACAGTGGTGGGAATGGTAGTAGTTCTACAGGCATTCGCTGTTGTCGATATCGGCGATTCAGTGATGGTAAAAGGTTCAAAAGAGAGGGGAAACATCTTTCGCCTCACCGCTTGCTATCATTCGCCCAGACAAGGCAGGAAGCCCTCGACTACTGCCCAGGAGCTCCTTCAGGGCCAACACTTAGGCGCCAGCGATCTTCTGAGCGGTTCTCTCGTCTACGACACGATCTCTCTACTCTCATCTCCTTTCGAATCTTACCGGTGGAAGAAACCTCTAAGCGTGATCTGAGCGCTCGTAGGACCTGCAGGTAAGCTAGATAGTATGTACGGTAGTTTACGAGCGATCAAATCAACTGACCCCTTCGTCTGAAACAGCTTTCACTCGCAAACGAATTCTTACCTCTTCTTCCTCTCTCAAGTAAGGTCTAGAAACGATCTCGAACACCGTCATAGAGATCACTAGTACTCTGGATAGCATGCAAGGCGCAAAGAAGTGAGCAAATGTGGTATTCTCTCGTTTCTTCTGTTTCGACTCATCGGCGTCTCCCACGGTTTGACAGTACCGATAAAGTCCTCATTCTTCGTCACGGATCAGATAGAGTGGCTACGACCGTCCCCGAATCCCTCGAAACCACGCTCTCCTTCGTTGTTCAGCAATTCCCAAATCTACAGCTTCCCATCTTTCTCACTCGCAACGTTCCCGAAGCTGGAGGAGATGTCAAGATCACAGAAGGAGTATGGAGGATAAGCTTCATCAATCAACCGGGCAGCGTGCTCATTCTCGACGTACACGAAACTCACACCGACGAAACAAGTCCCCAGATTAAACCTGAAGAGACGGGGTTCGAAGCTCAAAGATCAATCTCGAGAGGTGCACTCGGTGGCGCACAAAGGAACTTGGAACACCCAGGGATAGAGGTAGAAGTAGGACCTTTCAGAGTCGACGGGGAAAGCAAAACGCATCGTTTCCGAGTTCCGCTTGACGCCAACATCCGAGATGTTCGACGTCGTATCGCCGAAATCTACTCAGTCGACCCCGTACCGCTCGAAAGCGACGACGCATATCACCTTCTGTACGATTCACAGAGACTCGTGGCGTACGACAAGGTTCGAAGCCTCTTGACGTATGGGGATGAGGAAGCTTTCGTACAGCTAGAGGTTCAAGTTTCGACGGGTGGAGGTATATCGGAGGAAGACTTCAAGATCTTCAGGGCGCCAGGGGAGACGCCTAAATATCGTGACAAGCTTTCGCAGCTCCTCAGTCCTCTTCAAACCGATCCCTATCTCGCCTAATCCCCTGTATCGCCTCGCTTCTCTCCCGCCTCACATCTATCCTTCCCTCGTCTTCTTGCCTCGAATACACGCAGTCAAGCGAGTTATACCGACTCGAGGTCTCAATCTACTTTCCTTTCGCCATTCTCCCCATTCGACCCTTTCTACCTCTATCTACGTTATCAATCGTCACCAGTCTTGGAGGTGAGATGGACGAGTCACGGTGGGAAGAAAAGAACGAAGGAGCGAG